>Ga0163144_10010382_pt1 | contig 19868 bp, 14 predicted proteins | sample OliLak19BULKMAT1_FD_123175 | JGI IMG/M metagenome (GOLD analysis project Ga0163144, IMG submission 123175) | Freshwater microbial mat bacterial communities from Lake Vanda, McMurdo Dry Valleys, Antarctica - Oligotrophic Lake LV.19.BULKMAT1 | ecosystem: Environmental > Aquatic > Freshwater >... | reverse complement strand
TTCAAGCCGCGCGGCCCCACCACCTTCGACGGGCAGCGCGCCCTCGCCTACGCCGTCGCGCAGTTGGACCTCGGCCCGCGCATCACCGGCTCCCCCGGCGGCCTGGCGGCAGGCGACTACATCAAGACCCAGCTTGAGGCCGCCGGCTGGACCGTCGAGTTTCAAGCCTTCGAGTACCAGGGCACGGCCGCCCGCAACGTCATCGCCCGCGCCAACGTGGGGCAGGGGCCAATCATCATCCTCGGCGCGCACTACGACACCCGCCGCCGCGCCGACCACGATCAGGTTGATCCGACCGCGCCCGTGCCCGGCGCGAACGACGGCGCCTCCGGCGTGGCCGTGCTGCTCGAATTGGCCCGCACACTCGACCTGGACCAGGTGCCGAACGAAATCTGGATGGCGTTTTTCGATGCCGAGGACAACGGCGAGTTGGACGGCTGGGATTGGATCGTCGGCTCGCGCTACATGGCCGACCACCTCAACCTCGACCCGCTGCCTCAAGCCATGATCCTGGTAGACATGGTCGGCGACGCCGACCAGCAAATCTACTTCGACACCAATTCCAGCGCCGCGCTCTCGGCCCAGATTTGGACCGTAGCGGCGCAGTTGGGCTACAACCAGCACTTCATCCCGCTGCCGCGCTACGCCATGCTCGACGACCACATACCCTTCCGCGATCTCGGCATCCCGGCCGTGGATATCATTGACTTCGACTATCCCTACTGGCACACCACCCAAGACACGGCCGATAAGCTCAGCGCCGACAGCCTGGAGCGCGTGGGCCGCACGCTCGAAGCCTATCTGGAAAGCCCGGAACCCTAGCCCTATGTCATCTGCTGCTGTTCAACCCGCCGCCCGCCTCGCCGGCCTGCCGGCCAGCTTCTTTTTTGGGCTTAACCAAACCATCGCCCGCCTCAAGGCCGCCGGCACCGACGTCATCCGCATGGACATGGGCTCGCCCGACCTGCCGCCCGCGCCGTTCATTGTTGACCGCCTCAAGCAGGCGCTGGATAACCCCTCCGCCCACGGCTACATGCCGATGGCCGGCACGCCGCCGTATAAGGCCGCCTGGGCCGAGTTCTATGGCCGCCGCTTTGGGGTCGAGCTAGACGCCGGTACTGAAGTGATGGGCCTCATCGGCTCAAAGTCCGGCGTCTTTAACCTGGCCGTCGCCTACGTCAACCCCGGCGAGGTCGTCCTGATCCCCGACCCCGGCTACTCCACTTACACCGCCGGCGCAATCTTCGCCGGCGGCGAGTGCGTCTACATGCCGCTCACGCCCGCCAACCACTTCCTGCCCGACTTCGCCGCCATCCCGGCCGCCGTCTGGCAGCGCACCAAGCTGATGTGGCTTAACTACCCCAACAACCCCACCGGCGCGGTTGCGCCCCTGGAGCTGTTTGCCGAGGCCGTCGCCCTGGCCCGCCACCACGGCTTCCTGCTGGCCCACGACGCGCCCTACACCGAGATCACCTACGACGGCTATCAAGCCCCCAGCCTGCTCCAAATCCCCGGCGCGAAAGACGTGGGTGTCGAGTTCCACTCGCTCTCCAAGACCGCCAACATGGCCGGCTGGCGGCTGGGCGTCATGGTCGGCAACCCGCAGGCCGTGGCCGTCATGCAGACCCTCCAAAGCGTCGGCGAGGGCGGGCAGTTTCAGCCCAGCCTGGCGGCGGCCCAGGCGGCCCTCACCGGCGACCAGACCTGGCTCGTGGCCCGCAACGAAACCTACCGCGAGCGGCGCGACCTGGTCGTCAGCGGCGTGCGCGCGGCCGGCCTGCATACCGAAACGCCCTCGGCCGCCATCTACGTCTGGGTGCAGCTTCCGCCCGGCGTGGACGACGCCGCCTATGCCAACCACCTGCTGGAGGCCGTGGGCGTCAGCGTCACCCCCGGCTGGATCTTCGGCCAGGCCGGGCGCGGCTACGTTCGCCTCTCCCTCGGCACCCCCACCGACCGCGTCCGCGAAGCGATGACCCGCTGGCAGGCCTGGGCCAAGCCCCACTGACACCGTCATTCCGAACCCCCGCTCGCGGCGGGTTAACAACGCGGCGCGTTTCGCGGGGTGAGGAATCCCACCCCGGATAATACCGATTCATAGGGCCACAGCCTGGTGCTCAGATTGGCCGTCACCGCCGGACTGAAAGATCGCCCCCCGGCTGAAATGCACCCGGCAAAGGAATTCAGGCCGCCTCGCGGCCTGGCCCGGTTTTTTGGTCAACAACCTTCCACCCCTGGGGGGTACTAAAAATGTATGGCGTCATACTTTGACTTTGCCCAAAGCCCTTGCCAACGTCACAATTTCTCGTCACACTGATGGCATGAGTCCCTCGCGCCCGCCCGTCGGCGGCTGCGTTCCTGTCGGCACCGCCGCGCGGGGGCCGCAGCCGCGCCGGTGTCCGGGGGGCCAGTTGGAATCGAGTTTGAGATGACCATGCCCGCGGCCAATGATTTCCCCCGTTCGCATTAGCCTGGCCGCTCTAACTTCCGACTTCCGACTTCCGACCTCTCGCTCTTTGCTTTGCTCTTCATCTCTCAGAGTATAATCAGCCCATGTCAACCCCCTCGCTTACCCTCGCCACCCAGGTAACGGCCGCCACGGTCTTTCCCGACCGGGCGCGGGTCACGCGCACCGGCCAAACGCCGCTCGCCGCCGGTCTCCAGCGCCTCGAAGTCACCACGCTCCCCCTGGCGCTGCTGCCCGACTCGGTCCGCGCGGCCGGGCGCGGCACGGCCCACGCCAAGCTCCTCGGTGTCAGCACCCGCCTGGAGCACTTTGTCGAGACCCCGGCCGAGGCCGTGCGCGACCTGGAGCAGCACATTCAGGCCGCCGAGGACGCCGACAACGACCTGTTGGCGCAGATTGCCGTGGTCGAGAAAGAACAGCGCTACCTCGACGGCCTGGCCGCGCAGAGCGAGATGTTTGCGCGCGGTCTGGCGCTCCGCAACCGCACGCCCGAAGAGCAGGGGGCGATCTTCGATTTCGTCAGCCGCCGCAGCCGCGCCCTGCAAGCCGAGCAGTTGGCCTACAACCGCCAGCGCCGTGACCTCGCCAAGACGGCCGACCGCCTGCGCCGCGAACTCAAGGCGCTCCAATCGGCCCGCCCCCGCCAGCGTTACGTGGCCGTAGTGGAATTGGACGTGACGGCTGCCGGCGATTTTGAGTTAGAGTTGACCTACGTGGTCACCGGCGCAAGTTGGCGGCCCTTGTATGACTTGCGCCTTTCCGACGCTGGCCTCGATCTCACCTATCTCGGGCAGGTGGCGCAGAACACCGGTGAGGATTGGCCCGCCATCCGCCTGACCCTCAGCACGGCCCGGCCGTCGCTCACTCTGGTCATTCCCGAGTTGCAGCCCTGGTATTTGCGCCCGCGCCCGCCCCGCCTGCCAATGGCCGCCCGCGCCAAGCGCAGCGGCCCAATGCAGGCCCTGGCCGCCCCCTCACCGGCCAGCTTCACCCGCGAAGCGGCCGGCGGCGCGCCCGAGCCACCGCCCGTCGCGGAGATGCTGGCGGACGAGGCCACCGTTTCCGAGTCCGGCGCGTCGCTCACCTACGCCCTGGCCGGGGCCGCCGATGTGCCCGGCAACCACGAGCCGCGCAAGGTCACGGTCGCCACCCTGCGCCTGAAACCGGACCTCACCTACATCACCGCGCCCAAGCTCGAGAGCGTGTGCTACCGCCGGGCCGAGATCAAAAACGACAGCGCCTATACTTTCCTGCCTGGTCCGGCCCAACTGTTTGAGGGCGAAGAGTACCTGGGGGCCACCGCGCTCGAGTTTGTCGCCCCCGGCCAAACGTTCGAATTGACGCTGGGCGCGGACGAACGCCTGCGCGTCGAGCGCGAACTCGTGGCGCGCGACGTGGACAAGGCCTTCATCCTCGGCGACCGGCGGCGCGTGCGCTATGCCTATCGCATTACAGTCGAGAACCTGCGTGACGCGCCGCAGCAGGTCAAGGTGCTCGATCAGTTGCCGGTGGCCCAAGATGAGCAGATCAAGGTCAAGCTCGACTCCGCCGACCCCAAGCCGTCGGAGCAGTCCGAGTTGAATCGCCTCGAATGGACGCTCACGCTCGACCGCGCCGCCAAGCGGGTGCTGCGCTTTGACTTCACGGTGGAACACCCGCGCGCGATGGATGTGATGGGATTGTTGTAACGTATGCCCAAACTTGCTGTCCCGACTCAACTCCCCTCCGAGCGCGTCTTTCTGGTTGGGGTCGAAGTACACGGCCAACACCCGCTGTTGGGCGTGGAAGACTCGCTCACCGAACTCGCGCTGCTGGCCGATACGGCCGGGTTGCAGGTGGTCGGTGAGACCTACCAGAAGATCAACAAGCCCGACCCTAACACCTACATCGGCTCGGGCAAGGCCGCCGAGCTGCGCGACTTCGTGGAAGAGACCCTCACGGATGTCGTCATCTTTGACGAGGAACTCTCGCCTCGCCACCAGCGCGAGTTGGAAAAGCTCATGGGCGAGAACGTCAAGGTGCTCGACCGCACCGCGCTGATCCTCGACATCTTCGCGCAGCACGCCCGCACGCGCGAGGGTGGGCTGCAAGTCGAGCTGGCCCAGTATGAGTACCGCCTGCCGCGTCTGACGCGCCAGTGGACCCACCTGGCCCGGCAGGGCGGCGGCGCCTCAGCGCGCGGCGGCACGGGCGGCGTTGGTCTGCGCGGCCCGGGCGAAACGCAGTTGGAAGCCGACCGGCGCGAGATCACCGGCAAGATTGTCCACCTCAAGAAGGAACTGGAGACCGTGCGTGCCCACCGCCGGCGCTACCAGGCCCAGCGCAAGCGCAATGCCGTGCCGGTCGTCGCCATCGTCGGCTACACCAACGCCGGCAAGAGCACGCTGCTCAACGCGCTGGTGGGCAGCGAGGCCGTGCTGGTGGCCGACCAGTTGTTTGCCACGCTCGACCCCACCACGCGCCGGGTCGCGCTGCCGAACAATAAGACCGCCCTGTTCACCGATACAGTCGGGTTCATTCAGAAGCTGCCCACCACGCTGGTCGCCGCTTTCCGCGCCACGCTCGAGGAGATCGGCGAGGCGGATGTGCTCCTGCATGTCCTGGATGTCACGCACCCCAACGCCCGCCAGCAAGCCGAGGCTGTCCACACCACGCTCGAAGAGCTAAACGTCCACGACGCGCCGATCCTGTTGGCGCTCAACAAGACCGACACCCTCACGCCTGAGCAGCGCGCCGAAGCCCGCGCCAACCTGGGCGAGCTGTACGACACCGGCGTGCCCATCTCCGCCCTGACCGGGGCCGGGCTGCCCGAGCTGCTGGCGCGCGTGTCCGCTGGGCTCTACGCCAACCTGGTGCCGCTCAAGCTGCTGGTGCCTTACAAAGACGGGCACATCATCTCGCTCTTTCACGAGCAGGCGCTGGTCGAGCACGTCGAGCACACCGAGGCCGGCGTTGAGCTGCACGGCCGCGTGCCCGAGCGCGTGGCCGCCCGCTTCAAGCCCTATATCCCGCGCGCCCGCCGCAGCCGCAAGAAAGTTCCAGCGGCCAACGCCTAAGCGCCTGCTCGAGGATGCAACCCGATGTGGCTTGATCGGCTCTCCGCCTTCATCGCCCGCTACAAGGGCCTGCCCACGATGGTGGCCGTGCTGCTGGTCATCCTCAACTTTGTCTTGCAGATCTTCGACCTCGGCTGGCTCTCGTCCAGCAACCTGCTGCTGCACCTGGGCATCGTCGTCGGGCTGATCGGCCTCCTGCTAGCTCAGGCGCTGGGCTAAGGCTCGGCCACCGCCGCGTGGCGATGTTGACCGCTCGGCCCTCCGCCCGCTTCTCCCACCACCTGCGCCGCTGGGGCCGCCTGGTACTGGGCCTGGTCTTCGCGACGGCCTGCACGGCTGCGCCCGCCCCGACCGGCGCCTCGGCCACCCAGCCGCCGGTCACGCGCATCAGTTCGGTTGAGACGCCGACCTTCACGCCCGCGCCGCCTTCATCCACGCCCACCAATACGCCCAGCGCCACCGCGACCGAGGTCCCGCCGACTGTCACCGCCACGCCGACCGCTGCGCCCACGGCCACCCAGACGCCCGAGCCGATTGTGCAGCTGGCGGCCGGCGGCGACCTGATGCTGGCCCGCACGATTGGCGACCAAGTCCTGTCGGCTGGGCCGGAAGTCGTCTTTGCCGGCCTTCAGTCCGCGCTCGACGCGGCCGACATCTTCGTCGCCAACTTGGAATGTGTCATCTCCGACCTGGGCGTCCCCGCCCTCAAGTCCTATACCTTCCGCGCCCCGCCCGCCGCCGCCGCGGCCCTCGCCGCCGGCGGCCTCGACCTGGTCAGCCTGGCTAACAATCACTCGCTCGACTACGGGGTAGATGCCCTGGCCGACATGCTGCCCCGGCTGCGCGCGCTCGGGATCGAGTCGGTTGGGGCCGGCGCGGACGACGTGGCCGCCCGCGCCCCGGTCATCATCGAGCGCAACGGCCTCAAGGTGGCCTTTCTGGCCTATGTAGACGTGCCCATCGAGGGGCGCACCGGCTTTGACACCCGCAGTTGGGAGGCCGGCCCCGACCAGCCCGGCATCGCCTGGGCCGACCCGGCGGACATGCAGTTTGATATCGCCTCGGCCCGCCTGAAGGCCGACGTGGTGGTGGTGCTGATGCACTTCGGGTTGGAGGGCCGCAGCGACTTCACCGACAACCAACAGGCCATCGCCCAGGCCGCGATTGACGCCGGGGCGGCCCTGGTGCTGGGCGCACACTCGCACGTCCTCCAGCCGGTCGAGGCCTATAACGGCGGGCTGATCGTCTACAGCCTGGGCAACTTAGTCTTTGACGGCTTCGCGCCGCCGTCCACCTACTCGGCCATCTTCACGGCCACCCTCACCCCCGCCGGCGTGGTGGACTATGCGTGGGTGCCGGTCATGGTCGATCACGGGCTGCCGCGCCTCGCCACCCCGGAGGAGGCCCAGGTCATTCTGGCATTGGTGCGCCAGGCGCAGTAGCGGGCCGTGGGTTGATCCTGTCGACGCGCTAGCTGCCGCACGGCAACTCATCCAGCCTGAACGGCGCGCGCGGCGTCTGGTTGAAGTCGAAGCAATCCAGCATGTCGCTGGCCTGCGCGTCGCGCTCGGTCAACGGCGGCATCCCGTACAGCGTTTCGGCGAACCGCAGCAAGCTCACCTGCGAGGCGGTGTCGTGCGCGACGTACCCGGACTTCGCATACGGGCTGATGACGATGCACGGCACGCGAAAGCCATAGCGATACGGTGTGCCGTCCTTCCATCTCTCCACCACTGGCGGCGGCACATGATCGTAGAACCCGCCCCAGTCGTCCCACCACAGAAAGATCGCCATGCGCGGCCACTGCGGGCTAGCCATCGCGGCGTTAATCACGCGCACCGCGTAGTTCTGCGCCTCACACAGGCTGCCCGGTGGGTGTCCGCTCAGCTTGGTGCCCTCGTCTAGAAACACCGAGTTGAGCCAGGCAAAGTTCGGCAGCGTGCCGGCCGCCGCATCGGCAAAGTAGGGCGCGTCCTGGCGGTCAAACACCTCTGGGCGTTGATACATGCCCTTGATATCGGTCAGGATGCCGCCGTAATCGCGCCAACTGCGCCCGGCGTCGTCCAGCCGGTTGGCGAGCGTGGGCAGGTCATAGCAGAAGGCCGGGCACAAGTCGGTGGGCGACGGCGAATTCACAATCGGCGTCTGCGCGGCCGTGACCATAAAATAATTGGGATGCGACGGCCCGCGCACGTCGGCAAAGAACTTGTCGCACAGCGTGAACTCGCGCGCCAACTGCCAGTAGATCGGGGCGGTCGCCTCGGTGTACGAGCAGCGCGCGGCCGAGGAGGTCGCGCCGTCGGCCACCAACCCGTCGGCGTGCTGGTGCGGCGGGTCGCTGGGCAGCGCATCTGGGCAGGCCTTGCCGGCGTCCAGGCTCTCCGCGCCGGGGAAGCCCGCAAACAGGCTGTCAAACGTGTGGTTTTCCTGAATGAAGACCAGCACCGTATCAATTCGGTCGGCCACGCCGGCGGTCGCCAGCGGGGTCGGCACCGCGCTGGCCGTGGCGGTGGGCAGTGGGGTGGTGCTGGGTGGCGCGGTGGCGGTCGGCGCGCTGGTCGCTGAGGCCGTGCTCGTGGGGGCGGGCGGCGCGGTGCTGGTCGCGCTCAGCGTGGGGCCAGGTGTTGCCTCGCGCGGCGCTTGGCAGCCGGTGAGCCACGCGCCGCCCGCCGCCGCCAGCCCCCACAGGAACGCGCGGCGTGACATGGCGTTGCGGGCCAGTCGGTTCGTCGGCTGGCGGCCTTGACGACTATGATCTTGGTTACTCATCGCACTGCTCCTGTCTGCACCCACAACTGCCGCACCAGGCGTTGGCCCAGCCCAATGCTGGTCAACACCGTGGGGCGGGCCAGCGCCGCTGGCATGGCAATATTGTATCGCCGGGCTGGCGGCGCATTTGGCGCTGGCGGCATTTTCGCGTAGCATGGATAGGGCTGGCGGTGGTCGAGCCGGCCCAAGCGCAAGGAACCGTCAGGCCGCCGTCGTGGATCCCCAGCTAATTCTTGCCATAATCTATGCCCTCAGCGGGCTGGCCCACGCCGTGCTGGCGTGGTGGGCGTTTAACCGTCGCACCCAAGCCGGGGCAGCGGCGCGCAGTCTCGTCGCGGGCGCGCTCCTGAACGTCGTCGCCAACGGCCTGCTGGCGGCCAATAGCGCCGGCTGGCTGCCTGGGCTATCGGCCGGGCTGCATGTCCACCTGGCCCTGTATGCGGCCGTGGCCTACACCGGCCTGCTCTTTGTCATCACGCACGCCGTCACGCGCCGCCCTGGCCCCCAGGCGGCCTGGTTCTGGCTGCTCGGGGCGGGGCTGCTGCTGCTCGCGCTGGTGGATAGCGACCTGCTGACGCGCGACGTCATCGTCGTGATTCAGCCCGGCTATGCCCTCATCCGGGCCGGCTTTGTGCTGGTAGGGCTGACGGCCTTGTGGGCGGCCGTGGCGGGGCGGTCGGTGTACCTAACCCTGCGCACCTATCGCCGCACCCCGCAGCCGCTGCACCGCAACCGGCTGGCCTTCTGGTCACTGGCCTGGGCGCTGGCGGTGGTCGCCGTGGCGCTGCTGGTCGTCGGGCTCACCGTGGGCGGTCAGGCGCTGCTGGCGGGGGCCTCGGCCGTCGCCACGCTCACCGTGCTGCGTCCGCGCCTGCCGGATGCGCGCCGGGCGGTGTTCCAAAGCCTGGTCACCGGGCTGGTGCTGGCGCTGACGGCGGGCGCTTACGTGGGGCTGTTTCTGTGGCTGCTTGGTCTTGAACCCAACCGGCTCGGTCTGGCCCCGGTCGCGGCGGCCGTCCTGGTGGCCGCTGTGCTGGTGCTGACGATCAACCCGCTGCTGCGCGTATCTGAGCGCTGGCTGCGGCAGTTGGTCGCCGGGCGGCGCTACGACCCGCGCCAACTCATCGGCGAGTACGGCCTGAGCATCAGCAACATCCTGGAGACCGACCGGCTGGCGCGCGTGGCGTTGGAGTTGATGCGCGACGCCATCGGGCTGAAGCGCGGCGCGTTCTTTGTCGTGGATCAGCTCGAAATCACCGCCGGCGCGCAGCACGCCTATCTGAATCGCGTCGGCTCCCTGGTCGAGGATGGCCCTACGGCCGGCACGCTGCTCGAAGACAGCCCCCTGGCGCACTTCTGGCGCACGGAATTCGAGCCGCTGACCCAGTATGAGATTGACGTGGACCCGCGCTTCGCCGCGCAGTCCACGGCCGAGCGTGTGTGGCTGGGCCAACTGGGCATGGATGTCTACGTGCCGATCTATGCCAACCGCGAGTGGATCGGCCTGTTGGCGCTCGGCCCCAAGCTCTCGCGCCACCGTTACTTTGACGAAGACCTCGAACTCCTGAGCACCCTGGCCGATCAGACCGCCGTGGCGCTGCGCAACGCCCGCCTGGTCGAAGACCTGCGCCACCTCAACGCCGATCTCAAGACCGCCAACAGCGCGCTCGACGATGCCAGCCGCCGCTTGGCGCAGTTGGACCGTACCAAGTCCGATTTCATCAACGTCGTCTCGCATGAACTGCGCACCCCGCTGGCGATCCTATACGGCTATGCCCAAATCTTGACCGAAGAGATCGGCAAGGCCGGCCAGGCCGAGCATGTACAGATCGTGGAGGGCATAGCGACCGGCGCCAAGCGCCTGAACGAGGTGATTGAGAACATGCTCGATATGGCGCGGATTGACAGTCGGGCGCTGCAACTGCACGCCCAGCCGGTGTACCTGGAGCATGTGGTGCAAAAGCTGGTCTGGCAGTTCCAGTGGGCGCTGGCCGACCGGCAACTGCGGTTGGCCTCGGCCGGGCTGGAAGGCCTGCCGCCCATTCAAGGCGACCCCGACGCGCTCTACAAGGCCATGCATCATCTGGTGGTCAACGCGGTCAAGTACACCCCCAACGGCGGCACCATCACCATCACGGGCCGGCATGCGCCCGAGGCGCTGGTCGGTGGGGCGCTGGAAGTGATCGTCAGCGACACCGGCATCGGGATTGACCCGCGCTTCCTTGAGCTGATCTTCGACAAGTTCTATCAGACCGGCGAGGCCGCCCAGCACTCCAGCGGCAAGACCAAGTTCAAGGGTGGCGGCCCCGGCCTGGGGTTGGCGATTGCCCGCGGCATCGTCGAGGCCCACGGCGGCCGGGTGCACGCTGAGAGCACCCGGCATGATGAGCAGATGTTGCCAGGGAGCCGTTTCATCGTGGTGCTGCCGATCAGTAAAGACTACAGCCGCAGACTGACTGAAAACTAATGCGCATAGCCAGCACGGTGATTGACTGCCCAACAACCCGGTTTTCACTGAGTAGCATTAGCCTATGCGCACCGTCGCCCAGCTCCTGGCCGGCAGCACCGCCTCCGCCCACCATAGAAAGCCGCCATGCGCACGATCTTCGTTGACAAACACCTCCCCAAGATGCTGGCCGTAAAGCTCCTCAGCCCCGCCTGGCCGGGTGTCTGTTGGTCGCCCATCAGCGCCGCGCGGGTGGCCGACCTGCCGGAGTCGGCCCTGCCGGGGCCACGCTGGCTGCGCGTGCGCAACCTGCAATGCGGCGTGTGCGCCACCGACCTGGCCCTGCTGTTCGTCAATGTGGACCCCAGCATTGCGCCGGCCGCGCTGCCCGGCAACCAGCGCCTGTACCTCGGGCACGAAGTCGTCAGCGTGGTCGAGGCCGTTGGGCCAGGGGTGACGCGCTTCAAGGTGGGCGACCGCGTGGTGATGGATACCCGCTTCAACGGCCAGCACTGCCTGATGCAGGAGATCGAGCCGCCCTGCCGCTACTGCGCGCTGGGTGAGTATGGCCTGTGCGAGAACGCCTCGGCCGGGCGCGGCGGGCACGGGCAGGGCGGGGGCTGGGGCGATGGCTACACCGCCCATGAAACCGAGGTCTTCCCGGTCCCGGCCGACCTGAGCCTGGACCAGGCCACGCTGATCGAGCCGATGTCGGTGGGGGTGCACGCCGTGCTGCGCCGGCCGCCGCAAGCCGACGACCGCGTGCTGGTGCTCGGCTGTGGCGTCATTGGTCTGCTGACGCTGCAAGCCGTGCGGGCCGTGGCGCCGGACTGCGCGGTGACGGCTGTGGCCCGCTATCCGCACCAGGCCGAGGCCGCCCGCCGCCTGGGCGCAACCGAGGTCGTGTCACGGGCAGACTACGCGGGCCTGGCGCGGCTGTCTGGGGCGAAGTTCTATCCAGCGCCCATGAACAAGGGCATGGTGTTGGGCGGTTACGATGTGGTCTATGACTGCGTGGGCCACGCCAACACCCTCGAAGACAGCCTGCGCTGGACGCGGGCCGGCGGCACCGTGGTGATCGTGGGGATTGACTTCGCGCCGATGAAGTTGGACCTCAGCCCGGTCTGGTACCAGGAGGTCAACCTGATCGGCGCGCTGGCGCACGGCATGGACACCTGGCAGGGCCGCACCCAGTCCACTTACGCCTGGGTGGTCGAGTGGCTGCGCAGCGGGCAGCTCACCGCCGCCGGGTTGATTACCCACCGCTTTCGCTTTGAGCAGTACCGGGCGGCCGTGGAGACTGCGACTGCCAAGGGCAGCCAGCGCCCCATCAAGGTGATCTTCGACTACACGTAGCGTCAAGCTAACCGAGCTTGGATCGCAACACAAACGGCCCATCCGGTCATTGGACTGGATGGGCCGTGCTGTTGGCGGAGACTTGCCGAGGGACTCTACGAAGCGGGCGTTAGGGCGGCCACGGCCTCGGGCGCGAGCACCCGGTTAAGCGTCACCACCCCCCCCGCGCTGGTGCGCTCCCAGTGCATCGGCCCCTGCGCGATGTTGAAGGACATGCGAATGTGCCCCGCGTCGAGCGCTTCCAAAAAGGCGCTAAAGGGCGGCTCGGGGCTGTCTGGGGCCGGCCACTTCTCGATCAACATCACGCCGTGTCCCGGCTGCTCCAGAAAGACCACGCGCCGTGGGTCGGCCAAGTCGCGCAGGGCCGCAGAGCGGGCAAACGCCGCCGCCGTGCCCACGGCCAGCGGCCCGGTGCCGCACGACACCAATTGGGTGTAATACAGCGGCTCTAGCGTCACCGCCTCCACAAAGGCCGGGTCGTAGCTTTCAACCCCCAAGTGCCCATGCAGGATGGCGCGCACATTCGGCACGCGTACCTCGGCCCCCTGGCGGTTGCCGCGGACGTGGGCCGGCACGCTCTCACACAGCGCCATCATCTCCACGGCCTCCACGGACGGCACCACCGTTTCCATGCCTGCCACCGGCCGCACCAGCACGCCGTCGCGCGCGGGCAGCACGCCGACCACCACCGCCTGATCGGTGCGGGTGATGGCGCGCTTATCCACCAGGCGCGAACTGCCGGTGGCGGTAGTGATCAGCCCCTGCACCTCCGGCTCGTAAACGGCATAGCAGCCCTCGCTGTACTGCGCGCTGATCGCGTCGCCGAGGCCGCGATAGCCCAAGACTTTGTCCACCATGATCGGCGTGGTGAAAAAGCCATAGCGCGTAAAGGTCAGCCCGGCGGCGACCATCGCATCGGGCGTAGCCAGCCCCGCCCAGGTCTCGGCCGAGATCGCCGGCAGGTCGTAGCTGTGGTGGTTGACCTCGGCGGCACAGATGGCCGCCAGCATCCGCGCGCCGGCATCGGCCGCAAAATCGCCCAGGTGGGTGGCGTCCGAGACCGGCCGTGCGCCGGCCAGGTCATAATGCACGGCGCGATGCGGGCGGCCATTCACCGTGCGCAAGGCCATCACCCGGATGCTGATGTACCGGCTTTGCAGATAGCGGCCCATCGCCAATTCCGGGCCGCCGCGCTGGGCCTGGTGCGCAATGACCTCGGCCGCTTGCGGCCCGAGGCCGGGATATTGATGCAGAGCCGCCTCGGCCTCGGGCATCTGACCCAAACTGCGGAAGTGCGTCAGTTGGGCTTGATACTCGTCCTCGGTAATATCTACGACGGTGAGGATGGTGGGCCGGCGGCCGAGGCGGTAGAGCCGCTTGGCATGAAACAGCAGCGCCTCGTCCCGGCCGACCCATTCGCCGAACTGGCCTGTCGTCACGATCACATCGGTGGTCGCGTCGGGTTCTGGCTGAACGGTGCAGCCGGCCTCCCGCAGCCAGCCAAACAACGCCGCCAGCGCCAATTCAATCCCCGGCGTGCGCGTTCGCGGCAGGTAGGCAATCGAAATGGGTCGGGTCCACGTGTGTAAGAGCTTGGGTTTCATCACTGTGCGAGTTCCTGGGCGCATTATCCCGTATGGGGCGTGTTTGTCAACTAGGCGCAAGGCCCAGGGCTTGGCCCAGCGCCGCCTTCCAGCCGGGCAGGGGGCTAATCCTCCCTCGTTTTGTGCGCCCGGCGCTGCGCTTGGGCCGGCGACGGCTCAATCACGCATTGACCTTTCTGTTGGAGCGCGGCCATACTGCTCAAGTTCTCGGGCGATGCGTTTCGGCGAGCTCGCGTCGGCATAGGCCTTGCGAGTGGTCAACAGGCCGCCGTGACCCAGTATGGCTTGTAGGGTATCGAGGGGCATCCCAGCCATGTACAAATGCTGCGCACGCAAAAGCCGAATCTGCTGTGGACCAACGCGCTTGAGCGGCCGGCCCCTGGCATCAATACCAAAAACTGCTTTGGCTGCTTCATTCACAATCTGCCAAACGGTCTTGGTCGAAATTGAGGCAGAAGCATCGCGGTCGTGTCGAACAAAAAGCGCCACAGCCGCGTCGGTTTTTTGTTTGTATTCCGATGGTCGTAACGCATATCGGTCGCGTTCTTGCAAGTAGGCTCGAATCGCTCGTTGCGCCTCGGGCGTTAGGGATATCATTCGCGACCGCCCGACTGCAGCCACTCCTTCAACCCTCAGGAGCTGATCCACGTTCTCGTTGCTGACTAAGGCCCCAAGCACTGTGGCGCGCGTCAGGGCCGCCACTTCCCCTGCGCGCCCGGCGGTGGAGTAGAGTGTCTGGATAATGGCGGCATTCCGTAAATAAGCCAGTTTTTGCCGCCGTTGGCGCGGAGTATCGCTAAATGGTCCGGTGAGCAAACTCGAGTAGTAGCTCAATAGCTCTCCCACGGATTCTTCGGCTTGCCGGTGTTCGGGGGGAATATTCCGCAAGTGTGGCCCGGCCTGGCGTTCTAAGACGCGTAGCAGGTCCTCGGCGCGTAACGCCTGCGGCAGGAGTCTCTCTGCTTGCAGCCACAGCAGATATTGCTTGATGACAGCGATAAAGGTTCGAATAGAGTTGTTCTTTAGACCTGCCGCCGATAGCCAGGTCAAGAAGTGTTCTAAGATTTCGGGGTAAAGCAAATTCGGCGCGAAGGGGATCTCCGTCGCAGTCAGTTCATTCGCCTCCGCGAACTGTTGGAATCGTATAAGTGCGTAGCGGTAAGTGTTCTGAGTTCGCGTATTTTGGCTTGTGCCCACAATAAAGGGCATGGCATACGCGGGTAGCGTACGGTCCGGTTTGGAAGTTGGAGTTGGGCTGGTGGCCGGCACTGCCGAAATGGCCGGGCGGTTGGTCTTGTTCAGTAGCGGTACGTTGGTTTGTATAAGTAGTTTTTCCGCCTGCGCCACTGTAAGACTGCGGCGGGTTGGTTTCGCCAGTATTTGGCAATCGCCCCAAGTCAGCAAGTCAACCGGCCACGTATTCGATCGGGGCGCATTTGCAAGAATGTGTTTGCCTAACTCTGACGGTCCATTGGCATGACCATAATAGTCACTCCCAACGTTAGCAGCCAGATGTTGAAGCAAGCGCTCGTGCGTGCTTTGCCGCTCGGCCTTGCCGACATAGAGGGTCGTGAGGCCGTCGCGCACAATATACAGGCAGTGCGCGACGCGATCATACTCATCTGGCAACTGGCTGGTCAATAGTGTTTCCACACTTAGCGTGATCATTTCTCCTCCGGCCACAGCGGTAGATTGATGTTGCGTATGGCGTGCTGCCGGGTTTCTTCGCCACGCCGGTCGTAGTTACTGGTCGTAGTCGGCGACGTGTGGCCCAGCAGCTTTTGCACTGTGGCCAGGTCTACACCGTTATCAAGCAAGTTGCCGGCAAAGGTGCGGCGAAAGTCGTGCCAGGTTAGGGGTTCGGCCAGCGCCGCCTCCAGGCAGCGTTTAGCCAAAATTGTTGCCAGGCCTTCCACCGTTAGCCGCTGGCCGCGACCGACCTTGCCCCCTTTGAATATCCGACAAAACAGCGGCCCAGCATCACGGGTGCGCTGAGTTAGCCAATGGTTCAGCCATGTCGCCGCAGCATACAAGTACGCTTGGCGCACCTTATTGCCTTTTCCATGTACGGTCAGAATCCAATAGTCATTGACAGACTTTATGTCATCAAAGGTCAGAGATGCAATCTCTGACCTTCGCAGTCCGGTGGTCCAGGCTAAGGCGAACAACGCGCCGTCGCGGCGGCCGGCGGAGGACGAGTCTTGGCGGCAAACGCGCAGCAGCGCTTGGAATTCGCTGGACGCGATGTGCCGGCCGCGCAGTTGCCGTTCACCTTTGATGTCGTGGACAGCAGCGACGCGCGCAGCCTGCAATACAATCTCGTCACGCCGTGCCTTGGGCAATGGCTCTTCAAAGACCAGATCGGCCAGCCGGCGGGCCCACCAGCGGACCGCCGCCAGCGCGCGATTGATCGAGTTCGGTGAACGGTCCAGCTCGCGCAGATAGACTGCATAGCCCTCAACCAAGCCTTTGGTCAGCGGGCTATTGGCCCGCCACAACTCAAAAGCCCGCAGGTCGCTTAGATAGGCGCGGCGCGTGTGGGCTGACTGTAAGCGCGGATCGCGGTGCAGCTCACGCTCGATTTGGTCGAGCGGGCTGCCGGACTGGGCGGCGGTGACAAGTTCGCGACTGGGCGGCGGCATGTTGTTATCTGGAGCGAGGGTTTGCCAGTCAAAAAACAAATAGGTATGGATAACTTAGATTATCACAAGTAATATTATCAGGAAATTTGGCCGGCGTCAACGCCGAATCCGAGCGCTCGGTCGTGACCGCAGTTGCCCTGCTCAAAGATGTAGATCGTCGGATACGTTCTGTTCACAAGCACTCGCCTGCCAGCCGGTCGCACAACGCAGCGACACAGCCGCTGGCAAGGAAATTGCAGTTGAGTACCCCAGACTGCCCGGCAGCGCGCCGCCACGGCCCTGCCCCTGGCTGAAGGGTCTCAGACTATGCTAAACTCCCCTATGCCCGCCTGCGGGGCGCCTGAGGCCGCCAACCCGGCCAGCCAGGTGCTCGGCCAATGAATCGGCGCGCGCCGCTCACCCACACGGACAACATGAAGTTTGACCGGAAGTTGAAACACAATAATTACGCGCCCAGCATCGTGTGGGTCTTCGTCGGGTTCTGGAGCCTGGCGCTGTGCATCTTCGCCGGCCTGGCCGCCCGCGAGCCGCTCGCCAACATGGCCCTGGCCTTTGAGCCGACGGCCACCGCCACGGCCTACATCGTCGTGCTGCCCACGCTCACCGCGCCGCCGGCCGCCACCACGACACCGCTGCCCCCGGCCACGCTCGATGCGCTGCCCAGCCCGGCAGCCGTCGTCGCCACGCCGGAGCCGCTTCTCGAAGCGCCTACCGCCACATCGTTTTATGTCGTCCCGGCCCAGCCGTCGGCGGTGCCCACGCCCGAGCTGCCCGCCGCCGCCGCCTTCCCGACCACCTGTGACGGCCCCGGCCGGATGAACATTCTGCTGATCGGCATTGACGGCTTCAACAACAACTACTACCGCGCCGCCCGGTCGGACACCATTATCCTGGTCGGCGTGAATTTTGCCGCCAAGAGCGCCCAGATGCTCTCGATCCCGCGCGACCTGTGGGTGCAGTTGCCGGGGCTATCGCAGGTGCCTGAGGGCCGCATCAACACCGCCTACCACTACGGCGAGCTGTACAGCGCGCCCGGCGGCGGCCCGGGTGAACTCGCGGCCGTCATCGCCAACACCTTTGGCCTGCGCGTGGATCGCTATCTCACGGTCAGTTTCTCCGCCTTCGAGCAGGGCATTGACGCCATCGGCGGCATTGATATCAACATTCCTGAGCCGATCCACGACGAGTCGTATCCGCTGCGCGACGGCACCGGCACTATCGCCATAGACTTCCCGGCCGGGCAGGTGCACATGGATGGCGCGACCGCGCTCATCTACGCCCGCACGCGCCACGACAGCAGCGACTTTCAGCGCATGTACCGCCAGCAGCAGGTGCTGTTCGCCGTGCGCAATCGGCTGCTCTCGCCGGCGACCTTGTTGCAACTGCCGGCCCTCCGACAGGCGCTCATGGGCGCCGCCCGCACCGATCTCAGCGTAGACGACCTGGGCCTGCTGGGCTGCCTATTGCCGCTGATTGCCGCCGGCGCCATTCAGAGTTGGGTGATTGACAGCAGCATGGTCAAGGATACGCGCCTCTCGGATGGGGCCCAGGTGCTGCTGCCGGTGATGAGCGCCATCCTGCCGGTCCTGGAGCAGTTTAATGTCGGAGAGTGACGCGGCCCGCGCCGCCCGCGCCAAGCGGTTGCGCGGCCTGGTGGCCTTTGCCGCGTTGGACGTATTGTTCTTAACGGCGGCCTTCCTGTCAGGTTACCTGGTGCGGGCCGTGGCAGCCCAGCCGCCCCTGACCCTGCCCTTTGCCAACCCGAATGACCAGTACCCGCTCCTGGGCGAGGTGCGCAGCCTGCTGGAAGACCACTTCCTCGGCCCCCTGCCCGACGAGCAAACGCTGGAGTACGGCGCGGTGCGCGGCTTCACGGCGGCCGTCGGCGATCCCTACACCGTGTTCGTCGAGCCTCAGGCCCACGAGCTTGAAACCCAGTCGCTGCAAGGCGAGTACGGCGGCATCGGCGTGAACCTGGCCGTCAACGCGGCCGGTGAGATCGTCCTGTCGCCCTACCGCGAGTCGCCCGCCGCCGAAGCCGGCGTGCTAGACGGCGACGTGCTCTTGGCGGTGGATGACGTCTTTCTCGCGCCCGGCGCCAATGTGGATCAGGCCACCGCCCTGGTGCGCGGCCTGATTGGCACAGCCGTGCGCCTGACCGTGCGCCACTCGGCCGGCGGCGAAGCCACGGTCAACCTTACCCGCGAACGCTTTGAGATCCCCTCCGCCACCTGGAAGATGCTGGCCGATGAGACCGGCATCGGGCAGACCGACATTGGCTTGATCTCTATCAGCCGCTTCAGCGGCAAGACGCCGGATGAAGTCGGCCAGGCCCTCACCGAACTCGAAGCGGCCGGGGCCACGCGCTACGTGCTCGATCTGCGCAACAATGGCGGCGGTATCCTCGAAGCGGCCGTGGACGTGGCCAGCCGCTTCCTCGACGGCGGCGTGGTCATGTACGAGAGCCAGCACGCCGCGCCGGAGAAGACCTACAGCGCCGCGCCCAACAGCTCCCCCGCCGCGCTGGCCCCGCTGGTGGTGCTGGTGAACCACAATACAGCCAGTGCGGCCGAGATTGTGGCCGGCGCGCTGCTCGACCGGGGCCGCGCGCCGCTGGTCGGCCAGGCGACCTACGGCAAAGGCTCGGTGCAGTTGGTGTATGATTTATCCGATGGGTCGAGCCTGCATGTGACCGCCTATCGCTGGTACACTCCGGCCCGCCACGAGCTTGAAACCGCCGGGCTGCCGCCCACTTACCCGGTCGAACCGGCAACCGACGGCAGCGACGCGGAGATGGACTACGCGCTGCGGGTGCTGAATGCCCTGGTTGCCAGCGCCCCGGCCCAGGTCGCCGCCGATGGTGAACCGTAATGCCCAAAGCCGCTGAACCCAAGACCCCCGGCGACAAGGTGGTCTCCACCAACCGCAGCGCCAGCCACGACTACTTTCTCGAAGACCACTTCGAGGCCGGGCTGGCCCTGGTCGGCTCGGAGATCAAGTCCGTGCGCGCCGGGCAGGTGCAGCTCAAGGAAGCCTACGTCGCCAACCAGGCCGGCGAGATGTTCTTGCTGAACGCCCACATCTCGCCCTACGACCCGGCCGCGCGCCAGAACCACGACCCGCTGCGCCCCCGCAAGCTGCTCCTGCACAAAAAAGAGATCGCCAAGCTGGCCGAGCAGGTCAAGCTCAAAGGCTTCTCCATCGTGCCGCTGCGCATGTACATCGTCAAAGGCCGCGCCAAGCTCGAGATCGCGCTGGGCCGTGGCAAGAAGAACTACGACAAGCGCCAGGCCATCGCCGCGCGCGACAGCCAGCGCGACATCCAGCGTGCCCTCAACCAGCGCGGCCGCGAGTAGCCTCTGCCCCGCCGCGTGCCTGTCATCATTGGCTAACTCTGAAAGGCCCTGTTTGCACGTTTCCACTGTCATAGGAGTTACGCAGTTGAGATCTGCCAACCGTACCTGTGGCGGGTACATCGCTCGTTTACCCGCCAGATGTGGCACCACGATGCGCTTGGAGGTGGCAACT
>Ga0163144_10010380_pt1 | contig 19868 bp, 26 predicted proteins | sample OliLak19BULKMAT1_FD_123175 | JGI IMG/M metagenome (GOLD analysis project Ga0163144, IMG submission 123175) | Freshwater microbial mat bacterial communities from Lake Vanda, McMurdo Dry Valleys, Antarctica - Oligotrophic Lake LV.19.BULKMAT1 | ecosystem: Environmental > Aquatic > Freshwater >... | reverse complement strand
TGTTTGTAAGGATTTTCATATTCTTCTTCATAATATGGAAGTTCTTCTTCACATGGAGAAACATCATCTCTTCCATCGTCTCTGTTTTCTTCATTAAAATAAACACCATTTTTTCCATGCTGCCCAATGGCTCGAACACTTTCATCAATACCTTCTGATTCATATTGTAGCCAAAAATTACTCATTGTCTTATCCTCTTAATTAAATTCGTTGTTGATAAACCTTGCAATTCGCCTACTATAAACGTTGGAACCAAATCTGATCCCACAACATAACCTTCTTGTTTGCCTCTCACCAATGCATCTGGCATTATTTTTTTAATTATATCATAAGGAGTGTCTTCTGAGAAACTAGTAACAAAATCGACAATTTCTAAATTAGCCAAATATTCCATTCTATTTTTAAGCGAAAATATTGGACGATCTGATCCTTTTACTTTTTTGATGTAATCGTCAGTATTTATCGCAACAACCAACTTGTCTCCGTATTTTTTAGCTTCTCTCAAACAATGCAAGTGTCCTGCGTGTAAAACATCATAACAACCATTTGTAAAAACTAATTTATAATCTCTTTCTATCAAATCTTCTGGAGAGACAATTTTAGCATTTATCGGGTCCGCATGTTTTAGCAACTCTCTAGGAGTGATCGGTTTATTGTGCATTCTTTGCACATATACCGCCCCTGCTTCAAATGCAATTTCTACCGCTTCCACAACATCAATAGCATGAGCTTGCGTCATAGCTAAAAACGCTATAAAACAATCTCCTGCTCCTATTACGCTATCTGCAACTATGGTATGTCTAGGTCTATATTCAAACTCTTTATTGATAACTTTGCCAACTACACCTTTGCCGCCATGAGTAATGATTACAGATTGACATCCTAACTTTGCCATAAAGAAGGAACATTGTTGTCTCCAATCCTTCAAGCCACTTAAATCAAAAGCCTCTTTAGCGTTAGGCTTGAAAATGGTACAACCTCGCCATTTACTTAAAGGACCAGTTTTAGGATCAACTATAGAAATCGAATCTTTTGCCAGACTCATCCAATCTTGATCTGAATTAAATATGCCCTTATTGTAGTCAGAAAAAACATACACATCTGGTCTAAAGCCTGAACCTTCAACTTCCAGAAATAAATGGTCTGCTTTTTGCTTTAATTCCTTATCTTCCAATCCATAATTAGGCTTTTCAATATCCCATCGACAAAGAGGAAACTCTCCGTGATAAAGCCTTCTTTTGATGGGTTCTTCTACTCCATGTAAAGAAAACAACTTAGAATTCACATTGAAATGCTTAAATTGTTGACAAACATTTCCCGCACCACCCGGAAGACTCACACAAGGAGTCAAGCCAGTAGATAACATAATGGGAATTGGAAACTCTGGACTAACCCTATTTGCATCTACGTAATAATATTGATCCACCATCGGATCACCAATCACCGCAATCCTGACTTGTTTTTCTGAATTTCGATCCAAAAATTCTTTTATCATATGTTTAGATAAGTGTCGAACAAAAAAAATTGCTCAAACTCTTCAGTTTGAGCAATCAAGGGAAACACTACGACAATTAACATAGTAACGATTTATTTTTTTCAACCACCAAACACATTATTGTGCGTCCTGTTGAGACGAATGAAAGTCTATTCTCGCAGAAATATCATTTCACTCTTTAGAGTGATTGGTCCATTTCCAAGGTAATTTAGGAGGGTTGCTATCTTGATTCCAAAAATTAGAAATTAGAAGTCTTGAAACGCATTCATCAGTAACGAGAACGCTTTTATTCAACACTCCTCTGCTAACTTTCCAAACAAACACCATTTTGTCAACACTTAAATATCCCCGCTCATATACTTCTCCAAAAGAAGAAGAAGAAGAAGGATGAAACACGCCTATAGGCTTGTATGTACCTCCGATTATTTGTCCTTCCCAAGGATCGCATTTTTCAACACCGATAACCCTGCTGGGATAAATGCCATCGCTGGTTTTTTCGTAATAAAAACTAGCCAAACCAATAACGGTGACCCAATCGCCTATTGTGTATTTTTTTTCCATTTTTAACTCATGATTGCAAATGCTATTTTTAAGAGCAGGTCTTCTACCAAAAAAACTCATAACAAAAGGATATAAGTGGAATATAAAAAAATACCCACCCCAGCAGAAGCAATAAAAAATATCCACTCGTCATGTCCTGCAATTAACAAAAAAAATGCTAAAAACATACAAAATAAAATCACAATACCTGCAATCATCTCAAAAGCAGCAATCGTTTCAGCGGGAATTTTCACTTTGAATCCTTTTTGTTTTTAAACAATTTAACAACAACCGCCACCACTACACTGGTTAACGCCACACTTGTCAGGTGCAAGACAATCGGTTTGTTTTCCTGACAATACGAACAACAAGCAATTTGAAATTACTACAACATCATCAACCACATACTGAGAAGCAACACCAATGCCATACTCTACTTCAACAGGAAGATTGTCAAACCCAAACATTTGTCCTGCCTGTTTTAGTATGTTAGACAGTTTGCCAGCAAGGAGACGGTGGTCTGCATCATGAGCCGTCCATATTTGCAAAAGACAAGAAGTGGACTCACGATGAGTGCCGCCACAGTCAATGAAGTTTTTTCGAACATGACCAACTTCAGTAACATGAAAGTGATATGGTACAGCCTCGCCAGACGGCAATATCATGTGCAGAGTGGCATCTGCATTGTCGCTTAGCAGCTTAATAAGTTGATTGGTCTTCATTTTATTCCTTTTTGTAATCAATTCCAAGTGTCATTGATCCGTTTTAAAACAATTCAAAGTTGTCTGGTTTATAAGAAAAAATATCCTCAGCAGGCTTTAAATTCAACTTAGGGGAATCTGGTTTTTTTCTGGAAAGATATTCTTCAATTGCGTCTATCTGGTTGACGTAAATATGATTGTCAACTGTTGAGTGAACAAATTCATGTGGCTTAAATCCTGTTTGTTGTCCAAGCATATAAATCAAAGCACTATAAAACTGAACATTAGCAGGAACGCCAACATGGAAATCACATGATCTTTGCGTGAGCATTCCGCTTATTTTATCCTCGTGAGTAAACACCTGAAAGGTGTAATGGCGAGGAGGAAGTCGCATAGAACCTATATCTTTAGGATTCCACAAAGAAAAAAGATTCCTGCGGCAATCTGGATTTGTTTTCAACCGCTCAACCATAGCAGTTAGTTGATCCACTCCACCCTTGCGAGCATACTCTTCTTTTAATTTTGTCAAACCACTCATTGTAGTTGTGCTTGGTAAAACACACTGATGGTCAAAACTTGAACTAGATGTCCAATCATATTTTTCTTCAACCGCAACAAGCTCTGCTAACTCTTTGTTTTTAGCAGCTATTTTCTTTTTCAGAGATTTTAATTCGAGATAATCAGCACCAAAATGCCTCAATTGAAACCCATAAACTGGACCAAAATCACCTTCCTCAAAACCGTGCTCTTCCTCAAATTTGCGATCAACCCAAGGAGTCCAAAATTTAGCCCCCAAATCAACAAGGTCTTGGTTGTTTGTGCTTCCTGACAAAAACCAAATCAATTCGGCAAAAACAGCATCAGGCCAAACCTTCCTACACGTTGTAATCGGAAAGCATTCATCAATCTTGTAACGAGACTGAATGCCAAAAAGAGCCAACATATCGAACCCTATTCGATTGACTTTTCTGACTCCGTTTTTCAAAATCTGACGAAGAGCATCATCATATGCTTCTGTAATATACATTTTTACATCCTGTAAAGAAAAACTCACCAGCGAAGCTGGTGAGTTTCAATTATATTCCAAAAAAGATGTCAAATCAATCTTTGTTTTGTTGTTTCTTCTTTTTAAAGAAAGGGTCTTCATCTGCCCACGGTCCAATCAACTTACGCCGCACTGGTTCTGGCAATACGGTTCTTCTGAACGAAGCCACGTCTCCTGTGCTTGTGCCTGTTTCTTGTAATTGAATCCACTTTTTAAAACTCACATCATCCCCATTCCGGGAGGGGCACCCATTCCACCACCGCCGCCCATGCCGTCCATTCCTTGAGTCATCAATTTATTCAATTTATCTCTCGAAACAAAAATGCCTTTATCATCATAAGAATCATCTGGGCTTCTAAATTTCTGACCTTCTTTATTTGTTTTGTACACTCGATCAACATCAATCGGCTTTATCCAAGCTCCTGTTATTTCGCCTTGTGCATTTTTCTCATATTTCATTGAATAAGTCAATGAATTAAAAGTATCCTTGCCCAATTTAACATGAGCAGCATGACCTATATTGTCCTGCCACGCATCTGGATCGATGTGCATTTCATCATCTGTTTTAGACAGAAAGTCAGAAGCGGCTCTTTGTAATTCCATAAATTGTCTGAAGTTCATTTCCACTTAAGTATGTATCCTCGAACTAATTTGTTTGTTAAATTTATGATTCATGATGTTATATAGGGTATGAAATCACCCTCATTTTCTTCTTTTAGAAATTTAATGGATTTATGGGACGAAAGTCTGAACATAAGCAAATTAACATCCATGTTAGATGGAAATAGTTTTATTCTATTTATAAAAAAGGGGGATGATGTATTTGGATGTTCTGAAAATGGGCGTTTAACATTTGCTAGAATGAAAGACCCCGCTGAAGAAGAAAATTTAGATGACGCCTCTTTTTTGGCTATGAATCTAAAGAAAATGCTAGCAGGAGATGAAGACAAGGAAAAATTATTCACAAAGAAAGACCTAGAAGACATCGAAATATTAGACCGTGATAAACTAAACGATTTTTTCAAATGACATTGCCATTCGATATTCCAGATAAAAACAAACGCAAATATCAATGTTTTGTGTGTGGTGTTTACTTCGAAGAATTCGAGCAATTCAAAACACACATAGTAGAAACACATGAGGAAGGGCGAGAATACATCGTCTGCCCTTGCGATCACTGTCAGGCACCTGTAAGAGATTTAAGGATGCATTTCAAGGTCAAACACCCGCACATGAATATGCCTCCAGTAGCCATGACCAAGGCAATCGTCATGAAAGATTTATCTGCCAAGGGAAAAGTAAAAAACAAAAAACCACAATTCAGAGAAGGTTGGTATCATTCAACTAAAATGAATAAAAAAATTCACTATAGATCAGGATATGAGTCAACCATATATGAATTGCTCGATGCCGATGTAGATGTGCTAGCTTTCGAAGAAGAACCATTTAAAATAGCATATCTTCACAAAGGCAAACAACACCAATACATTCCAGATATTCTTGTAAGATTCATTACTGGCAGAATCGAAATATGGGAAGTCAAACCAGCCAATCAAACATTGTTAGAACAGAATCAAAACAAATGGTCCGCTGCTGCCGATGTCTGCAAAACTAGAGGTTGGGATTTTGTAGTAATTACAGAAAAAGGCATAACCAACCTAAAGACAAAAGTTAAGAATCAATTCTTGGGCTTATAGTGTCATTGACTTTTCATGAAATTGTTTGCCCACTTATAAAGCTTGCTAGGATCGTCATTATTGTATGTGTTGGTTTTATCTTTAAACTTAGCTTCTTTGTAGAACTTTGTTTCTGTTTTACTTACACTTTGTCCGTCTTCATCCTCAAATAAAAGACGATTTACAACTTTGCAAAAAGAACAAATCACCTGTCCTTCTCCAACATTCCAATAATCGCCGCCATAACAACTAAACGGATAGACATACCAATGAGTTTGGTAAAGAATCAAATCGCTAATCTTATTGTCTTTTTTGCAAGAAGCACACTTGATGTTCATTGTTCGTCCTATTCATGAAAAATCCCTCTCTGCCTTTCGGCAGAGAGGGATTTAATTAATCATTGTTATTTATTACGCCATTTTGATTGACGTTTCTGGAACTTCCGCCAGTTGCGTTTGAGTTTCCGCCATCGCCACCAGTTGCCCTAGATCGTGCAGTAGCAGTTCCACCAGTTGCATTGGAATTACCGCCAGTTGCCGAACCGCCAGTTGCCGACGCTCCACCTTGGTTTAGCGAAATATTGTCACCACTATTGCTCAATCCCTCTCCAATTAGATGTGCTGCACCGACTTGAGCCGAACCAGCAACGAGAGATGGTGCTAAGCCTGTTCCGCTAGCATTGTAGACGGGAACAACTTTCCCCTCTCTTTCTGACCAAACAGAGGAAACATTTGGACCTGCTACGCCTTCATAAACCAACAGATGCACAGTTGTATCCCCAACAGTCCATTTGTGATGTGCTGTACAACCACCCATCAACATAACGATAACAAGTGCTAAAAACCTCATAGAGACTCCTAAAAAAAGTAGAATTGGATCATTCATCATGATACCAGTTTTTACATTTCGTTTCAATCACCTTTTATTATTCGGTAAGAGTCTTCGTCAAAATGTTGTGTAGAGAATTCAAACAATTCAGAATCTTGTATAGCAATCATTTGATGCCTTCTGCCGGGAGGAATGTGGAACGTGTCTCCGGCCTTCATGGTAAATCTACCCATGTTTTCTAGCTGTGTTTCTGGCATCAACACAGGGTACTCGTCTGATCCATCTCTCCAAATTATCTCCAACTCACCAATACGTAAAAAAAATGTCTCGTCCTTTAAAATATGGTGGTGATATGAACATTTTTTGTGTCTTTTAAAAAACAAAAGCTTTCCACAATATTCTTCTTTGTTTACAAGCCACAACTCATATCCCCATCCTTTGCTCACGTAGTTTAATTCGCTCATTTTATTTTTCCTCATTCCAATTAATTTTCATTATTTACAATTACAACTACCGCAACATTGTTTTGCATATTTTTCTTCAATTAATGGAAGCACATAATAATCTACTTTTTTATAAAGGTCTTCTAACGTGCCTTCATTCTTGATAAAAACATCAACATACTCAGTGCCATCTACAAAAGATTCGAAAGCAACTCTTTCACCTATCATATCTTTCATGACAAGTCCCTCTCTTCCGGTCTTCATAAACCAATCCACAACTGGCTTGATCTGTGCTTCTGAAGCATTTGGATCATTATTTTCTTTACCGGTTCGCCAAATTAATACGTTCAAACCACCAACATCTCTAATTTTTTTCAATTCATTTATGTATCTGCAATCTGATATAACAACAGGGTTAGTACGATTTCTAAATGCTAATTCTATCCAAATATTCCCTTGAATTTCCCTGAATCCATCGCCTATGAATTGCAGTCCCTGTCTAATTGGTTTATCAAAACCCGGAGGACATTCGTCTTTAACTTTCCATTCTTCAATAAACTCCAAAGAAACTCCGAAACTTTTTGCAAACACTTTTTTTACTTCTTTTGCGAACGCATCTCTTTCCCAACCAATCTTTTCAGCTACATAATCAGCAAGTGAATCTTTTCCGTTTTGCATTTGACCAGCAACGCCTATTACTTTCATTTGTAAACTCCTGTTAATGATCTCATTATACTAATATATTTTGAAGGATCAATAATGTTTAATAAAAATGAAAAGAAATGTGGAAATTGTCAGTTGTATAGTCCTAAAGAAAAAATTTGCAAAGTTGTAGTTCTTTGGGAAGGAGAAAGGCACAATTTGCCAACCGACTTCAACGACGATTGTTTTTTTGAACAAGAATTCATAGCTAATGGAGAAAAGTTCATTCCTGCCGAGAAGATTAAACAAGTCAAATTTTGGGTAGAAGACCCTAATACAGGTGAAAAAAAGTCAGGCGATGGCGTGGTAAAAATTGAGTATCCAGAAGGATTTTTTGGCGATGAGACAAATCGGAAGAATATCGATTAATAGGGAGCTTCTTTTACGGAAGGTAAAACGCCGTAGAATGCTCCTCAAACAAGAGATGCAAATCGTAAGTGCTCTAGCTGGAGGCACCGATTGTTTTGCGGATTGTTGCAACTGTTGTCCCGGCGAGGTATGTAGCTGCGATTTAACAACAAACTTCGATTTTACATTAACAGGTTTTACTCCTGATTGTCTAAATGGGACCTATTCATTCACTGACAATGGTTTTATTTGTTGCTTCCCAGACAACGACAAATGGTGTTGGGGTCCTTCGTTTTTAGGTATAGTTGGAGACTGTAGTTATGAATGCGAAGAAGGAGGCGTCCTCAGTTTAGAAGTATGTATAGATCAAACAACTTGCTGTATTGCTAATGCGGAAATTTCTTCATATCCAGCAGGAGCAGGAATTTGTGCTATTGGAATTTGGTCACTTGGAGCAGACTGTTGTGCCAGATGTGGAATGTGCCCAACAACAGGAACTACCATTGGTGGTAAATGTGGAACTAATCCATCGGTCACATTTGGAACATGTGAATGCGATTGCTTGGAGTCATGCGTAACTTTCGATGATGGCTTGGAAACGGGCGTTGCCACAATTACAGACACGCCGTGTGAGACTGGTTATTGGGTGCATGTAGAAGGCGGCTTAGAAGTGTGGGGAAATGGCCTTACGTTCTATGAAGGAAGATGGGAAATCGCCAATCTTAGAGGCGATAGTGCTGGATGGGAAGGTTACTATTTAGGGCCGTCAACGCCTTGTCCAGATGGGACTTACACACTTGATAACACTTTATCAGGCACACCGCCAGCGACAGTCACGGTTACATCGGGGCCATGTCCTCCAAGCGTTTGTGAAGACTGCCAAGGCGCAACCAACTCAGCTACCACCGTTACATCTGCTGGTTCGCCTTCTGGGTTTGGTATTTTTAACGTTACCCTTGATTTTGTTTCTTCGGGAGACCCAGGGGGTCTTGATTTGTATGAGTGGTGGTTTGAAGGGGATGTTGATGGATTTTTCCTTACACTTAATATCATCTGTGACGCTGACGGGAACACACGTGCGCTCCTCGACTATACAGGTATTTTTAATTGGGGCGACGAATCTGGCTATGGAGTGTATCGTGATATTACGGCTGACATTGCATGTGTTGGCGGTTCTTTCAGCGGGACTTTCAGGCTCTATCGAGACCCATCCGATCTAAGTGATTACATAGATGTAACCTTTTGATGTCTGCTATCCGTTTTTCTTTAATTTAATGTATTTCAACAAAACTTATGATAAACACAATCAATCAAATATGGGTGGGTGACGACAGGCCAAAATGGGCAGATGAAAATCACGATAGATTAAAAAAGTTAAACCCTAGCCACAACGTTGTTTTGCACACAAACGATGACGAATTGTTTGTCAATTGGAAGACGACATACAACAATTGCGACTTGTTGGGCAAGTCAGACCTTTTAAGGCTTTCCATTTTAAGAAGACATGGAGGGTGGTATGTTGACTTAGATTACTATCCTTTAAAAACTATCGATGAAGTAATTGAATATTTTCAAATTAAAAACAACACATTCTTTTGTGTTGATACAATCATTTTAAAACCAGATTATTCATTTATATACATTCCAAAAAAATGGTCAGGATGGAATTTGTTTGATGAATACATTCTTAAAAAACATCCATCTGATCCTAAAAAATATCCAATTTCATTTTGGATGATGAGTTTTATTGTCCGTGAAAAGCCATATTTATTTTACAGAGTTGAGCATGATAAATTTTACAAAAGACATCCGGGATATTATTGGGATTTGATGAATGACAAAATTCCAGAAACCGATCTAAGCAAGAATTTCGCAATACATGGATTGACCGTTGATCCGTACAAAGAAAGACCAGACAAAGCATTTGATGTTTCTGATATAGATAAAATTCGTTGGCAAAAGAAGGTTGTCAGAAGAAACGAATCTGTAAAAAAAAGAATCGCTTATAAAATGTCAAAGCTTTAATCCACAAGCATCGATCCACGAGCAGCATTGCATATTTCATCAATTTTGTCATCTTTCATATTCAAAGCCTGCTTTACCAAGTGCTTCTTAGTGGCAACATCTTCCATTGTCCTGATGCCTTTTTCCCACAATTTTTCCGCACGTACTTTTCCTATATTCGGCAGTCCAACTAAAGGAACTAATTCGGATTTAACACCATACGTTATTCTTGATTGAAGATCGTTAAACCAACTCGTTTTATTCCACTTACTGCTCATGGTATCCAAAGCAACAAGAACTTGTTTGAGTCTTGGAAAATCCATCTGCATAAGTCGTGCTGTACTTGTAATTGATCCTGCATTTACATCATTCATCAATGAGTAATAAGCAAAACCGCCCTTTATTGTTGGATCATTGTACCTAGAGTCGCCGAATAGAGTTTGTATTTTCAAACGATAAGACATCATGTCTTCTTTTTCTGCCTTACTCGCAATACCCATTCTAATGCTATCTACATCCGCCAAGCAAATCGATGCAACAAGATCGTTGTCTTCGTAGCCACCTTCAAACAAAGCTTTAAAATTTCTTCTTAAATCTGCTATATCAAACGGACTGTAATAAAACATACTGGCAATCTTTCCAACGGCGGTTGTTTTATATTCACCTTTTTCTTCAACAATGGCTCCAAATTTAATCAACAAATCTATCGTTGAATCTATCACATACGAAGAAAGATCGTGCGATTGAAAACATGCCAAACTCTTCTTGTACCAATTTCGCATATCTTCTTTTGTTTTTATTCCACCATGATGAATTTCACTAACAATATGAAAAGCAAGTGTCTTATAATGTTTGCCCACATTATCAAGCAATCTTGATTCTATCTTTTGTTGTGCTTCCAATCTTTCCACATGACGTGCAGCGGTATTCTCAGGGAGAAGAATATACACATCACCACGAGGATCGTAGCCGGGACGACCTGCTCTGCCTGCCATTTGCCAAATGTCATATGTATCAACATCCCCCATGCCACGATGCACACCTACGATCACCACTCTACGAGCAGGCAAATTCAAACCCCAAGCCAACGTGCTAGTTGCAATAATTGCTTTTAATTCACCTTTTCTAAATCGTGATTCAACTGTATGTCTTTTTTCTTTTTCCAAGTCAGCATTGTGAAATTCACATTCAATGCCTTGTTTGATTAATTCTTTTTTAAGCATGTCTCCTGTTCTTTTGGTGTGAACAAAAAACAAAAACTTATCATCTGGATGATCGTTATAAATCTGAATTGCATGATTTATTTTCACACGCTCATTGTCTTCATAATACTTCTCTGATTCATACGTCTCAAAATGAATGCCTAACGGACAAGGACGATATTCCGACACAAGCAAATAAGTCTTCTTGTCTGTCAGAACACTACTCAACCATTTAGCGATTTCATCCACATTGGGCATTGTTGCTGAAAGAAAAACTATCCTGAGCGATTTAGCTATCTGGCTCAGCTTCATCAGTCCGACTTCTAGATGATCTCCACGACTCGGAACCGTAAGCAAATGAGATTCATCAACTACAATAGTTCCTACTTCTTTAAGCCAGTCATTGTTTTCAGACTTGAAATTACGACATCGACTGTTAAGCATTTCAGATGTCATTACCACAATATCTGAGCTTTCTAATTCTTTTTGTCTTGTTGGAGTTAATTGATAGTCGCCAGTGCAAATGGACATATTCAAATCACCAAAATGGTGTTTTTCATCAGTCCAATCATCTATTTTTTCTTTGGCAAGTGCCTTAAGAGGGGCAAGGTACATAGCCTTGCCTCCTCTTACACGCACCTCGTTACTTATGAACATCTCTGCACAGACCGTTTTTCCTGCTGATGTTCGAGCCGCAATTACCGCATTACATTCTTGATCGTAAATTTCAAAAATTACACTTTGTACAGGATTGAATTTATCAAAAGGAAATTTAGCGTACTCAGGAAACTTGTTTGTTTCTACCAGTACATTCTGATCCTGTATCGAAATTACTTCGGACATTCCATTTCCTTTAATTGTTAGTTTGTTCGTTTGTCTTCAACCCACAGAGGATTCATCGCCCTCTGTCTTTTCATTGAAAATTGCCTTTAGATGCTTTGTCATCTCTGTACCTGAACTCACTTTGAATTTCTTCCCCAACATCATCAACCATTTCAAACCACTCATGCGATCCCTTTGCCGAAGATAGCCACCCATCTATCGAACGGCTCTTAGAAAGAAAATAAGCAATTTCTGCCCAATCTCCTGCTAATTTTTGTGAATAACGGGAACTGATAAAAAATAATTCATCATCAGATAAACTCTTTACGTACTCTCTTACTAAGTCCTTCTTTTTCATTTTAATTCCTTAAAGCTATGAAAATAGAAACAGAAAAATTAGAAAAATTACTGATTACCAATTGGACTCAATTCATTGACGCAAGACAGTTGTTTTCCTTTGTCGAAGAAAACATAAAAACATCAATGAAAGAGTCAATGTGCAAAGTAAATTCTCTCACAATAACACGATTTGAATTGTCGAATAATGGTTTCATCATATGGCTAGATTTTAAAGCAAACAGCAAATCAATTTTAGGAACAATTGAAGCCCTTTTATCTCACTCTGGTGAGATTTACCACATTCGTACAGTTTTCAGTTAAACTACACTTAAAGTCTTTAAAGATTGACCGTTAAATCCTAACGACTCGTCTTCAAATATCATTTTATCATCATCGTCAAGATATCTCAAGCCTAAATTAAAAGAATCCATAGAAACAACCCGATCATCTTGACTTGCGATTATCCAACAATAATTATCCGTTTTGACTAATCTGCCATCTTTTGCTTCTTGAACTATTCCCATTTCTAAAGCAAATCCACCCGGCAATAAAAGTTTTATGTGACCATTCTCCATAAGATGTTTGATTAAAAGATACTGAATTTTGTTTTGTGATGTATTGTTCATCTAAACCCCCTCGAATTATAAGGTACTTTATTTATCCTTAGTAAATTCGAGTTGCGTTTAAATCAATAGAAGTCAACATGTCTTGGTTCCATGTACATATACTCAAAACCTTCATAATTGCATATTTCGATCTCAGGCACATTAACAGGTTTAATAGGACGACCCTTCTTGTCTATAAAAGCTGTCCAACAATAAATTTTTCTATTATCTCTTAATTGTTCGACTAAAGACAAGTCATAATATCCAAGGAATTTTTTTGCAATCTTAGCAATTAAATGGAATGGAATAAAAGGAGTTTCTTTTCCTAATATTTGAATACATTCTAAATAATGAGTTTTTAAATCAGATTTAGAATAATGAATTATTATGCTATAGCCATCAGCATATGTTTCTTTAGTTTTAGCAATGTGCAGCACATCCTCGATGCTGTTATCGCCCAACTGGTTGTAGGGGATCAATTGTTCTCCTACTGCTCGCATTTTATCAACTATATCTTCTAAGTTATGCATAACATTATATACCCAATAGAACTATCAAATTTTATTTTCCTGAGAGTATAAAGCCTTTTTAACATCTGTAGGATTTAACAACTCTGGCATTTGTTCGTCTAATTCTAACTGAGTAATCATTTCGTCAACTTGATATTTTGCAATTTTTCTTGCACCATCTGACCAAACGCCCGGTAATCCTGTATTATACAAATTTTTACTAAGTCTAGCTAAAAACCAGTTTCTAGTCTCTGCTAATCCTTTGGATAATTTATAATTTCCAGAAAACCCTAATAAACCAAATACTTCTTTTGGATCAAGCCATAATAAACCACTCATTGGCACGCCAGATTGATAACTACTAGGGAAAGGCATTCTTATGGCCATTTCGACAAAATGCACAAGCAATCTAATCCAATTTTTAATTAAAAATGGGTTTTTGCACCCCTCTCCTTCTCCAATTCTGAACTCTATAGTTCTTCTGTTCCCTCTATTAATATGAAACGTATTAATTGAATAATACTTAGTATACCCCAAAATGCCCATTAACTCTTTTGCTACATAATGTTTATCATGTTCAAACAAATTAGATATTCCTATTTGTTGACAATATTTATTACGCTTTCTGGTAGCTGGCACAGAATCCAAAAATACACTTTCACACTTTATCCAATAAGCTAAAATTTTACCAATTTCTAAATCTGATAAATCAGCACAATCAACATGCAAGTGAAAGGAACATCTATTGTCAACTTCAATTCTTTTGTCGTTCTTGAAAGCTTCCACCACTTCACAAACAGACTTTAAACCATTCCATCCTTTCACAGGTGGAGCACAAACTTCTATGCCGCAACTTGAATCTGGTTTTAAAACCCATTCAATGTTATTGTTGGTTATGTGCCATTTTTTTACCTCAACAGGTTTCTTGACAACACTTAAAACAACATCAGAAACTTCATAAATACCATCAGGCATATCACCACGACTTAAGGGGTGTTTTTTAAAATCTCGCTTATCAAAAGCTAAAATTTCAAATTCTGCTCCAAATGTTCTACTGTAATCGAAGCTCAGTGCTGAAGGTTCGTCCATATTAAATCTCGTTTTTCAAAAATTACTCAATCTGGTACAATGTGCCTGTTCACATTATAATCGAGGAAGGTCATGACAAAAAATAAAAATTACAAATGTTTGATGATTGAAACCGTAGATCACAGAAAGTTTCTCACACATAAGAAAAACTACCCTCAACTCATTGAATTTGCCAACACTTTTAACGCTGAAATATCTTCAGTCTTGGCAGAAGATGCAGAAATCCTTGAACTCGCACCACTTGCCAAAGCGTTTTCAAATCCTTCTTATGTACTTAAGGGGACATTCAAAAAACTAGATAACATCCGAGCCAATTCAAAGGCTGTAGAAAATGACAAGCATAACATGCGAAATGTTGCTGCTGAAATCAAACAATACATTCATGATAAATTCACCAACGGTGAATCTGTGTCATTGAAACACATCGCTGAACACTTTAACAAATTACAACTAACCAAAGCTTGTTTTTGTAATCATATTGCACAAGTCAAAAAAGACCTAGAAAAAGAAGGTTTTGAAATTAAAAAAGTTTCAAGCGGCACCTACTCCATAAAATAATGTTAGACATTTGTTTGAAATGAATAACCCCACGCCTTTCGGCGTGGGGTTTCATCGAACTTCCCATCCCTCGTACTATTATTCTGAATCTTCTTCAGAATCAATATCAGCATCATCAACCAGTCCATCTAAGTCGTTGATATCAAAATCACCTTCTTCTTCAGATGCGTTTTTCTCAGCGACCAACCCACTTTGAGAAATATCTATTGCCGACTTGTAAACACTGAGATAATCCACCACTTCTTTCTCGGTTTTGGCATCAATTAGAGCGGGGCACTTCAATGCTATTTCCATTGGCAATTCGTTGCCTTCTTTAGAAGCAGAGAACACAATTGTTTCGCCTCCTGCCCAAGGCTCAAGAATTTTGTATTTACCTTTTCCACTAGATTCGATTCTTCCTGCTGCGATCAGCATAGTGACCATACCACTTAAAGGATTCAATCCATAATCAAAATAAAGTTGAACACCTTCTGTCCACATATATGGCTTGCAGCTTCTGCTCTTTTTATTTTGCACCTTGAGCTTGATTCCAATTTGAGTATTTTTCTTTTTGTCACCCAAATCTTTTTGCGTTGCCGTTCTTATTCTACAATTAGCATAAAACGGCAATGCTTTTCCGCCACCTGCCGTTGTCTCAGGAGAACCATACAGGACTCCTATTTTATCTCTAATCTGATTAATGACAAGTAAGCTTGCGTTATTTTCATCCAAGAATGGATTAATCTTTCTCAAAAACTTACCTGCTGCTTTCGCACGTTCTCCCGGTTGTTCTTTGCCGCCAACGATTTTTTTAAACTCTTCTTTTGTGTATTTTTCAGGAAGGCTATTTTCTTTCCATTCACGTTCGCATGATGTAACGCCAATAGAATCCCACACAAAAACAATAGGCGGCTCTTGCCCTTTTGCTTCTCTAATTTTTTTAGTAATGGAAGTTACTTTGGCTGACACTGCCTCTATAAACAAAGGCTGGTTAAGTATCAGTCTTTTTTCATCTACATGACCGGCAGAAACGGCAAAGCCTTCATTTGCTGCACGTTCGCAATCTAGCAAAACGGCATATCCGCCCATTCTTTGACAAGCCCCCAAAACAATATATGCAATCAAAGATTTAGAGGAAGCTGGAGGTCCATAAATTTCCGTAATTCCAGTGGGAATTCCACCCTTAATAAACTTACCTGAATTAATGTAATTCAGAGCTAGATTTCCAGTATCTACAAAATATTTAGAACTACCATAACCTTCCAACAACATACTGCCTGTATCTTTTGCTAGTTCTGCGAAGAATTCATCATCTGTATTTTTTTTACGGGCCATTTTTTTATCCAAGTTGTTTATTTTTTTCAATCCACAGAGGATTCATCACCCTCTGAAACTAAAACCACCAATAAAAAGTCGTATTTTTTGTTTTTTCAAAAACCAGAACAGGGCCGTTAGACCCTGCTCTGCAAATTTTACATATCTTGCAATTGCTTCAGAAAATCATCATCAGCCATTGCTTCATCTTCATCTTCATTTTCAACAACGGCTCGTGTTGCTGCGGTCTTCGGAGGGGCAGCGTCCCCACGGGCACCAGTTTCCTCACGTACAGTTGTCACCGCATCATCGTCGCTATTTGGCCTCTGAAACTCAGTAGGATCAAATCCAGTGCTATCATCGGCAATAACTCCCAAATGCATCTTCAGTTGCTTCTTCAATTCTTCATTTGGTTTAATAGAACGGAGCGTGGTTAAATCATGTAATTCGCTCATCCATTTTTCAATTTCCTCTGGAGTACCAAGAGGAGAAGGGTCTAAGAATTTAGATTCTCCATATGAAGGATAGCTTGCCTTGCCAGACTGCCTCATTGCTTTAATGAGCTTAAAGTCACGACCAGACTTAACATCCGTCACATCACCCAATGGTTTTTCGTCAAGGTCACGATCACCAATAATGGCTCTGATAATCATCTTGTGTGTGGTTTTTCCCATAGACCAAATTTTTGGACCCACGTTCTCTTCCACGGCACCAGTATCAGCATTAAACTGTTTACGTACTATTGCATTGTAGTAGTAACGCTCTACAGGCTTAATTGCTCTTGCTTGAGCTTGCATAGCCTGCGCCTCATCGGCTGACTTCTTTTCCGACTCTTGCCAGAGGTATTTGTAATACTTGCAAATAGGGCAATCTCCTACCCAACGCTTGCTCTTGTCTAATTCACATGGACAATGGAAGCTTTTACCGTTAACTTTATGAGTTCTAGTTGACTGATAGAATACTTGCTTGGGATTTCCGAATTTATTAGCTGGAATAGGCGGAAGCAATCTCAAAACGATATGACCATTTCCTTCTGGAAGTTTCACAAAGTTTTGAAGAAAGTTGTTGCCTTGGTTTTCACTTGAAAGTCTTTCGTTTTCAAATTCAAGTTCTGCGATGTTAAGTGACATAGTTGGCTCCTGTAAATTTGTTGTGTTGTAGGACTGCCTCTCAGTCCCACACTATTTTGTATATGATAAGGATATCGTCGCACGAGTCAATAGAGTTTAATTTATTTTGTAGTTTTTTAATCTAGTTGTTTTTGATGTTCGATAATTTGAGAAGTTTTAGCTTGTAAAATCTTTATTTTATCTTCCATTGTAACCGCACCTTCTTTTTCCAAGGAAGCATTTGCATTGTCACGAGTTGTTTTCTCTTTTAAATATTCTTCTTCTAAAGCTTTAAGAATCTCCATATTGTGTTTGATTTTCTTCAGTCTTTCAGAATTGTCTTGCTCTGGAATTTTTACCTTTTTAGAAGCTTCATATTCTGCTTCCCAAAATGCTATCTTTTCCTTTTCAAGATTTTCTTCTCTTGTTTTGTTGTTTTTGTTAACCCTTAACTTTCTAACAATTCTTTTTTCTCTATCTTTCTTTTTTTGAAGTTTACGATCCATTTTATCTTCTCCTAATATCTGGGACGTTGTTGTTACTTTCTTGACCACTCCACATTAAACCCCTATCTGACAATCCGTTATCTGACTCCCCAAAATCACCAATTAATTTTGGTTCTGGCCTAAAAACTTTATCTGTAATAATCTGCTCTTTGCCATTATCATCAACAGTCAAATATACAATACCAGCTAAAACATTTTCTCTACTTGCTGATTTCTCTTCATATATCGGATATTTTCTACCATTCGTGAATGCCATTTTATTTTGTCTGATATGCACTTCGCTTCCTGCAAACATCTTGCTGTCGAATAATTCGTATCGCAATATTTTTTTTCCTTTTAAAGAGGACATTGGAGATACGTTTACAGGCAATTTTGTTAGTTGTGTTGATTGCGTTAGTTGCATTGGCTTGTCTGCTACCTTTGCGAAGTTATTCAACAACTCAGGATGAGCAGCAAGCAACTGATCTAATTTTTCTTGTGCCGATTTTTCTTCTTCACCTTCTATATCTGAACCGTCATCGAACTTAAACTTCCTATTTTTAATAAATATTCCTTCTTTAGTTTCTTTGAAACTGATTTTTTTCTTTTGCAATTCAAAAATATCAATTTCAACAACAAGAATATTACGACGAGCCAGTAAAGCCATAACTTTACCAGCCAAAACATCTAAAGAAACATCATCATAAGGAGAACCGACTTTAATACTATCCTCTGAAACCTCGCTTTTGTCGTATTCGCCTTTTTGTATTTCTTTATGATAACGATAAATTGCTTCAAATCCCATATCTTAAATGAGTTTACTTGTTTATAATTCCTACACCATATCTTGTATTAAAAAATATCGGTGATTTATTGTTCTTTTTACAAAAATCCACCAATGCCCTGCGTGCTGCTGGGATGCTGTCAAGCTTATCAACAACAACCAATCCATCAAAAGAAACACATTTCCAAACTGTGTCTAAGTGCATCATGAACAAATCGTAACTAATTTCTTCGTCTATAAAAACTAAATCCCATTTTTTATGGGATAATTTGATTTGAAAGTCTTCGTCATGAATATCGCCCACATAAACATCTGTTTTATTTTTAAAGGACTTTTTTACATTTTTCAAAGCAATTCTAGTAGAAAAATACTCATCGTTATCGGCTTCTCTAAAACCCAAAAAATACTCACACGTTTTGCAACTTTTGAATAAACATCCAGCAAAAAGCCCTAGGTTAAATCCTATTTCCAATACGTTTTTTGGACTGATGTATTTTCCCAAATGATAGAAAAACGGCATGTAACGAGGATCGTCATATGCTCCTGTTTTTCGAGAATCTTCATCTATGAACGAAAAGCTGTTAAGTAGCACTCTTGCGCTTATAACACCCTTCTTCATGTCTCGATCTAAATTATTTTTGAGATTTAATAAATCCATAAAAAAAGAGCAACAACATGTAACACACATGAAGTTGCTCTACTCCGGTCGGAATTTTTGGTTCCTGTTGGTTGTTGTATGGAGCGTGCTGAAACAGCATCCGCCCCTCGTGTATACAATTCAACCAATCCATGCAAAACTATGTTCCGTCCACACGAGCAGGACCAAAGTTTTTTATTGCTGGAATGAAGACTGCAATCCGTAGCATGTGTATTTATCATTATTTTCTATATCTTTTACGTGTCGTTAATCCGTTTTTCGGACTCACTGATATTTCAACCAACAGAGGATTCGTCACCCTCTGAAACTTTTCAACAATACTACGTGCTGCCTATTATATCTTCTAATAAATCAGATGAGGAATCTGTGCTATCCCTTCTACTACTAAGATAAATTTCAGAATTGAATTTATCCATTTCTTTCCGCAGGTTGTGTCCCATGCTTTGTGCATTGTCATGATTTCTATCCCACGCACGCAGGTGTTGTTGGAGGGATTTAACCTTATGCTTGGTCGCAATGCAGCTTTTCTTCAACTCTTCAACTTCTGGATCGGATTTAGCGTTTGCATCAGCCAACTTATCTGAACATCCTGATTCTTTATGTGAAGCAAATTTTTCAGCATACTTAACATCG
>Ga0163144_10010377_pt1 | contig 19874 bp, 11 predicted proteins | sample OliLak19BULKMAT1_FD_123175 | JGI IMG/M metagenome (GOLD analysis project Ga0163144, IMG submission 123175) | Freshwater microbial mat bacterial communities from Lake Vanda, McMurdo Dry Valleys, Antarctica - Oligotrophic Lake LV.19.BULKMAT1 | ecosystem: Environmental > Aquatic > Freshwater >... | reverse complement strand
TCCCGCGAGCGGGACGGTGCGCGTGAAATTCACGATTGAAAATTCCAGCGGCGAGCACCGCAGTGGTGTCCGCTGCACGCTCGTGCAGCCGGACTGAGCGGGGGACGGTCGCCCGTGCGCGGGGCAAGCGGGACGCTTGCCGTACGGCAAGCCAGAGGTTTTCGCTACGGCGCCGCGCGCCCCGCCCGCTCCGCTCCGCCCGAAGCGCCCGAAGCGCCCGCCGCTCCGTAGCGCAGGCGTCCCGCCTGCCGTATCGCATGCGTCCCGCTTGCCCCGCGCACGGGCTGGCAGCGTTCCGGGCAGAGGTCACCCGCACCCCGAAACTCGCCGTTTGTGCCCGCGCGGCGAGCCGGGTAGTCTCCGCGCCGGTCATGCAGCCCGGCGTTTCAACCCACCGCGAAGTCCCGAAGATCCCGAACCACGAAATGGTCCGGGTCATCGGGCGCGGGTCGTATGGCGAAATCTGGCTGGCGCGTTCGCTCACCGGGACGTGGCGGGCGGTGAAGATCGTGGACCGGCGGACGTTTGAGAGCGACAAGGCGTTTCTGCGCGAGTTCGAGGGCATGTCGAAATTCGAGCCAATCTCGCGCGGCGATGCCGGCTTCGTGGACATCCTGCACGTCGGGCGCGAGGAGGGCGGACACTTTTTCTACTACGTCATGGAGCTGGCCGACGACCATCTCGGCGGCGGCGGGATCGACCCGGAAAACTACGCGCCGAAAACGCTGAAGAGCGAGCTGACGCGGCGCGCGCGGCTGCTCACGGACGAGTGCGTGACGATCGGCCTTTCGCTTTCCCGCGCGCTCGGCGTGCTGCACGCGCAGGGCTTGGTGCATCGCGACATCAAGCCGGCGAACGTCATTTTTGTGGGCGGCGTGCCGAAGATCGCGGACATCGGGCTGGTGGCGGCGAGCGGCGGGGATTCGTATGTCGGCACGGAAGGCTACGTGCCGCCGGAGGGGCCGGGCAGCGTGCAGGCGGACATCTACAGCCTCGGCAAAGTGCTTTACGAAATCGCCATGGGCAAAGACCGGATGGAGTTTCCATCGGTGAGCACGCGGCTCGACGAATTGCCGGACAAAGGCGCGCTGCTCCAGCTCAACGAAGTGCTGCTGCGCGCGTGCGCCAATGATCCCGCCGAGCGCTACGCGAGCGCGGACGAGATGCACGAAGATCTCGCGCGGCTGCGCGATGGACGCCCTCTCGTGGAACGCGCGCGGCGGCGCTGGCCGGTGCTGGCGGGCGTGGGCGCGGTGGTCGCGCTGCTCGGCGCGGGCTGGCATTTTTCCAGCCTCGGGACGCAACGCGGCGGCGTGCTCATCGAGACCGAGCCGCCCGGCGCGATGGTCGTGCTCGATGGCCGGATGAAGCGCGCGCCTGCGCAGTTTGCGGAGCTGCCGGTGGGGCGGCACTCCGCGCACGTCATGCTCACGGGTTACGAGCCGGTGGACACGGCCTTTGAAATTCGCGCCGCGATGGAAGCGCATCCGGCCAAAGTGCGGCTGGCGCAGGCGCGCGGCGCGGCGGCGCTGGCGTCGCGTCCGGCGGGCGCGGCTTTCGAGCTGCGGCAGGGCGGGGTCGTGGTGAAAAGCGGGACGACGCCCGTGACGCTCGCCGATCTGCCGGCGGGCGCGTATCAAGTGCTGATGCGGCTCGACGGGCGGGAACGCGCCGCGGAGCTGGAGATCAAGCGCGGCGAAACCGCGCCGGTGGAAATGGAGTTCGCGTCGGGCCGCATCGCCGTGACGAGCACGCCGCCGGGCGCGGAGATTTTCGCCGACGGACGGGCCGTGGGCAGCGCGCCGCTGGAGCTGGCGCTGGCGGAAGGCGCGCACGACATCAGCGCGCGCTACCGCACCTGGCCCGAGCAAAAGCGCAACGTGCAGGCGGACCATCAGCAACCGGTTGAGGCGGCCTTCGATTTCCCCGGTGGCAGCGTGAAAATCACCAGCTCGCCTGGCGGCGCCACGGTCTTTGCCAAAGGCGAGGAGCAAGGCCGCACGCCGCTGCTGCTCGAAGACCTCGAACCGGGCCACGTGCGCTACGAAATCCGGCTGGAGGGTTTCAAAAATCTGGAAGTCTCCGGCGACGTGCAGCCCGGCGGGCAGACGTTCATTCCCGCGCGGTTCGTCCAGCGCGCCGGGCCCACGCGCGGGCTGCCGTGGGAAAACAGCCTCGGCATGAAATTCGCGCCCGTCGGCGAAGTCCTCGTCGCCGTCTGGCCGGCGCGCGTGCGGGACTTCGAGGCCTTTTGCGCCGGCACCGCGCGCGCCCAGCCGGTCGCGGATTTCCCCCAGGCGGCCACGCATCCGGCGGTGCGCATCCACTGGGAGGACGCCACCGCTTTCTGCGAATGGCTGACCGCGCGCGAACTCGCCGCCGGGCGGCTCGAAACCGGCCAGCGCTACCGCCTGCCCACCGACAAGGAATGGAGCGCCGCCGCCGGTCTGCCCGACGAGGGCGGCGAAACGCCGGAGCAGCGCGACGGCAAAACCCGCGACTTTCCGTGGGGCAAACAATGGCCGCCGCCCGCTGGCACCGGCAACTTCGCCGACGGTCCGTCGAAGCGCAGCGGCGTCATCGCCGGCTACCGCGACGGCTTTCCGCAGACCTCGCCGGTGGGCAGCTTCGCCGCGAACCGCGCGGGCCTTTTCGACATGACCGGCAACGTCTGGCAATGGTGCGCGGACAGCTACAAAGGCGGCACCACCGGCGCGCGTGACTGGGGCGTGCTGCGCGGCGGCTCCTGGGGTACGGCGGTGCCGGCGGAACTGCGCTCGTCATACCGCAACGTCGTAGATCGCTCCGAGCGCGACGTGATCTTCGGCTTCCGCTGCGTGCTCGAGCCGGGACCGGGGTCGTGAAATCGCCACACTCCGGCATTGCCACGCGGGCGCGAAACCGGTTCTGTTTCGACTCGTGCTGAAAAACATCTTTCGCCCGCTTCTCGTCATCGGCCTGCTCGCGGGCCTTTTCTCCATCCGCGCCCGCGCGCAGGAAATCGCCCCCGCGCCGGTCGCCGTCCTCGTCAGCGTGGCGGATCAGCGGCTCGTGGTCTTTCGCGACGGCGGCTGGATCGCCAAATACCACATCTCCACCTCCCGCTTCGGCACGGGCGATTCCTTTGGCAGCTACAAGACGCCGCTCGGCCAGTTCCGCATCTGCGACAAAGTGGGCGCCGACCTCGCCAGCGGCACCGTCATCAAACACCGCGTGGCCACCAGCGAAGTCCTGCCCGTGAACGCCGCCGGGCGCGATCCCATCGTCACCCGCGTGATCTGGCTGGATGGACTGGAAGAGCAAAACCGCAACGCCAAGGCGCGCGGCATCTACATCCACGGCACCGTCGAGGAGAAATACATCGGACGCCCGGTCAGCTTTGGCTGCGTCCGCATGCGGTCGTCCGATGTCGCCGAAGTTTTCAACTGGCTGCCCACCGGCACGCGCGTCGCCATCATCGCCGAGAAACTCCCCAAGCTCCGCAAATACGCGCCCGCGCCGCCGCCCGCGATCATCGCCAGCAACACCCCGCCGGCCAGCGTCGCGCCCACTGCTCCGGCCCCGAAAGTCGCCGCCGCTCCGACCCCGCGCCTCGCGGCCAATCCGCGGCCCGCGCCCATCGCCAGCGGACCCGGCACGATCCCGGCGGACCCCGGCGCGTCGCAGGCCATGAAAGGCAGCATGCTCGCCGCCGGGCTGCCCGACGGTCCGCAGAAAATCGGTCCCGACAAAAAGGACAGCATGACCTTTCAGTCGTGGTCCCAAGTCTCGATGCGCGAGTCCGACGTCAGCGGCAAGACCGCCGGCACGCACTGACTTTTTCCGCTTTATGAAAACCGTCCGCCTGCTTCTCACCGCCGCCTTTACCCTGCTCATGACCGCCTCCCTTTTTGCCGACGACGCCAAGCTCTACACCATCCCGCTCAAGGACATTGACGGGAAAGAAACCAGCCTCAAAACCTACGCCGGCAAGCCGCTGCTCATCGTCAATGTGGCGTCGCAATGCGGGTTCACGAAGCAATACACCGGGCTCGAAGCCGTGTGGCGCAAATACCAGGGTCAGGGCCTCGTCGTGCTCGGTTTTCCGTGCAACGACTTCGGCGCGCAGGAGCCGGGGACGACCGCCGAGATCCAGCAGTTCTGCTCCACGAAATTCGACGTCACCTTTCCGCTCTTCGACAAACTGCACGTCAAAGGCGACGCGCAGCACCCGCTCTACGCCACGCTGGCCGGCAAGGATTCTCCATTCCCCGGCGACGTGAAATGGAACTTCGGCAAATTCCTCATTGGCCGCGACGGCAAGATCATCGCCCGCTTTGACTCCAAGATTGCGCCGGACTCCCCCGAGCTGACGCAGGCCATCGAAGCCGCCCTCGCGGCGAAGTAGGGTCCACGGGCGGATCGGCGGCGTCGTTCGTACGCCGGGACAAAAGCGGGCGCCACGCGCGTGTGGCGTTCGGCGGCTGGAAGCACGCCGCTCCTTTCACCCCGTGGTGCGCAGGCCGCTGGCGATGGCGTTGATCGAGAGCAGCAGGTCGGGGAGCAGGGTCTCGGCGGCGGGTTCGTCGCCGGCGGCGCGGAGGGCGCGCCAGCGGCGGAGCATGGCGATCTCCTGGAGGTGGAGCACGCGGAGCGCTTCGGCGCGGAGCTGGAGCGTTTTCAGCATGCGCGGGCGGCGCTCGGTCATGGGCGCGCCGCGCAGTTTTTCGAGCATCGTTTTCGTGAGCTGCCACTCGGCGAGAATGAGCGCCATGAAACGCGCGCGCAGCGCCGCGTCCTCGACGAGCGCGGCGTAGGCGTGCATGAGTTCGAGGTCGCTGCTGGCGATGCTCGATTCGATGTTCGTGAGCACGTAGTGGAGGAAAGGCCACGCGCGCATCTGCCCGGCGAGCGCGGCCAGTTCGTCGTCGGCCAGCGCGCTGAGGCCCGAGCCCGCGCCGAACCAGCCGGGCACGTAAAACCGCGCCTGGCTCCAACTGAAAACCCACGGAATGGCGCGCAGATCGGCGAGGCTGGGCTGGCCAGTGCGGCGCGCGGGGCGCGAGCCGATGCGGCTGTGCTCCAGCGCGTCGATGGGCGTGGCCTGGCGGTAAAAGGTGAGGAAGTCCGGCGTGTCGAGCAGCCGCCGGTAGGCTTGCTGGCTGGAGTGCAAAAGTTTCTCCAGCACCGGCGCGAGCGCGGGCAGGCCGAGGCCGGCGCGCTCGTGGCGCAGGGTGGTGCCGGTGACGCCGGCGACGAGGAGTTCGAGATTGAAGGTCGCGGTCGGCAGGTTGCCGAATTTCTGCGCGATGGTTTCGCCCTGCTCGGTGAGCCGGATGTCGCCGCCGAGCGAGCCGGGCGGCAGCGCTTCGAGGAAGCGATGCGTGGGCCCGGCACCGCGGCTCACGGTGCCGCCGCGCCCGTGGAAAAAGCGGATGCGCACGCCGGCATCGCGGCCCAGTTGGGCGAGGCGCGACTGCGCTTTTTGCAGGCCCCACTGGCTGGCGAAGATGCCGGAATCCTTGTTGCTGTCGCTGTAGCCGACCATGACCTGCTGGCTGAGTGGCCGCTTTTCGCGCCCCCAATTCCCGGCGAGAAAGTCGAGGCTGCGCCGGGTCATCGGCTGTTCGAGGAAGCTCTGCAAAATGGCCGGGCCGGCTTCGAGATCGCCGAGCGTTTCAAACAGCGGCACGACCGGCAGCAGGCACACGAGCCCGTCGCGCAGCATCCGCGTGAGGCCGGCTTCGCGCGCCAGTACATAGACGACGAGCAGATCGGAAAGCCGGCGCGTCATGCTCACGATGAGCGCGCCGATGCCGTCCGCGCCGCAGCGCGCGATGTGCGCCGCGAGCACGCGGTAGCAGCCGAGCACGGCGTCGGCCTCGGGGCCGGCGGAGACGCTGCCGTGCAGGAACGGGCGCGGCGACTGGAGTTCCTTTTCGAGAAAGCGCAGGCGCTCGGTTTCGCTCCAGTCTTCCCACTGGCTGCCGTCGATCCCCGCCGCGCCCATGAGCTGCGCGAGCGCCTTGGCGTGAAAGGCGGAGTTTTGGCGGACATCGAGCTGCGCGATGTGAAAGCCGAACACGTCCAGCGCGCGGAGCACCGGCGTGACATCGCTCTCGGCGAGGCGCGTGGCGCCGACGGCGGTGAGCGAGTCGTGCAGCGCGCGCAGATCGGCGGCGAGCTCCTCGGCGTGCTCATACCGCCCGGAGCCGGCGCGGATTTGCGCGAGCTGATGCGGCGCGATCTCGACCGGCAACCGGGCGAGCAGCAGTTCGCCGAACTGCCGCCAGGGCTCGCCGGTGTTTTGCGCGAGAATCGCGCGGCCAGTGTCGCCGAGGCCGGCGGCGATTTTTTCGCGCAGCTCCCCGAGCGCGGCCGGCGGCCGCTGCATCCAGGCGGAAAGGCTGAGCTTGCCCACGAGCGCGCTGAGCTGCCGATGCAGGAGCACGAGCGCGTTGGCGCGCAGCCGTTCGAGGGTCTCGGCGGTGACCTCCGCGGTCACGCCGGGATGGCCGTCGCGGTCGCCGCCGACCCACGTGCCGAAGCGCACCTCGGGCAGCATCGCGCCGTGGAGCAGCGCGGGATCGAAACCGGCGTCCTGCCACGCGAGGCGGAGGCGCGCATCGAGCTCCGGCAGCACCGCGGGAAAGACATCGCGCAGGTAGTGCAGGACGTTGCGGCGCTCGTCGGCGAGGCTCGGTTTTTCGAGGAGGATTTCGCCGGTGCGCCAGAGGCGTTCGAGCGCGGCTTTGGTCTTCTCGCGAAGCCGCGTCTGCTCGGAAGGCGTGGGGCGGCCATGCTCGCGGGCATCAATCAGCGCGAAGAGCGCGCGATGCTGTTCGAGCACCGCGAGGCGTTTCGCCTCGGTGGGATGCGCCGTGAGCACCGGCTCCACGCGCACATGGCGAAAGGCGGCCGCGATTTCCTCCGGCGTAAAGCCCTCGGATTTCAGCCGGCGCAACTGGTCGCCCCACAGCCCCCGCTCCGCGGTCAGCCCCTCGCTCGTCTCGCGCAGCGCACGCATCGCGGCGGCGGTGTTTTCCTCGACCATATTGAGGAGCTGAAAGGCGATGGAATAAACGAGCCCGAGCTGCGGCGGAAGCGCCTCGGCATCCTCGGCTTTCGCGCCCGCGCCAAACCACGGGAGCTGCTGTGCGAGCGGGCCGAGGCCGAGTTCCGTGAGCACTTCGCCGAGACACTCGATGAGAAATCGGAGGTCGCGGTCAATTTTCTGAAAGCCGATCGCGATATAGTCCGGTGCGGTGGTTTTCTGCATAGAAAAAAAGCCTCGCCCCTTTCATGGATGTCCGGGCTCGCGGCAAGAAAAACTCTCGGAAATTTTCGTCACGCGGTGCTGCAGACGCTTTCCCCTTTCGCCGCGCGCGGACGGTCGCTTAGCGTGCCGGGCTGATGAGTCACTTCTCCATGCCCGACGCCGCCCCGCTGACGACGGGTCTTTTCGCCGGCTACCGGCCCCCGGCGGAGGTCTTCGACGAAATGCAAACGGCCGACGGCGCGGTGCGTCCGCACTGGCAGGAGCTGGTGCGGCGGCTGGAGCGACTGGGCGCGGAGGGCTTGCACGAGCGGCGGGAAAGCGTGCGCGGGCTGCTGCGCGAGCATGGCGTGACCTACAATGTTTTCGCCGAGGGACGCCGGGCGGAACGGCGGTGGGAACTGGGCACGCTGCCGCTGCTCATCGCCGCCGAGGAATGGGCGCGGCTGGTGCCGGGGCTGATCCAGCGGACGCGGCTGCTGAACCTCGTCCTGGCCGACATCTACGGCCCGCAACGGCTGCTGCGCGAAGGCGTGCTGCCGCCGGCGCTGCTCCAGGCGAACCCCGGCTTTCTCCGCCCGTGCCACGGGATGCAGGTGCCGCGCGGCATTTTTCTTTCGCTCCACGCCATCGACCTCACCCGCGCGCCGGACGGGCGCTGGTGGGTGCTCACGGATCGCACGCAGGCGCCGAGCGGGCTGGGTTACGCGCTGGAAAACCGGAGCATCGTCTCGCGCGTGCTGCCGGAGGAATTCCGCGCGTGCCGGGTGGAACGGACGGCGGCGTTTTTCGCCGAGCGGCGGGCGGGTTTGCAGGCGATGGCGCCGTGGACCGAGACGCCGAACGTCGTGCTGCTCACGCCGGGCCCGCTGAGCGAGACGTATTTCGAGCACGCGTATCTGGCGCGGCAGTTCGGGCTGCCGCTGGTCGAGGGCGGCGATCTCACGGTGCGGGACCGGAGCGTCTTTTTGAAAACGCTGGACGGTTTGCAGCGGGTGGACGTGATCGTGCGGCGGGTGGACGACACCTACTGCGATCCGCTGGAGCTGCGCGGCGATTCCTTCCTCGGCGTGCCGGGGCTGGTGGAAGCGGCGCGCGCGGGCCGCGTGGCGATCTCGAATGCGCTGGGCTCGGGCGCGGTGGAGTCGCCGGCGATCCTCGCTTTTCTGCCAAAACTCGCGCGGCATCTCCTCGGCGAGGAGCTGCACATTCCCAATGTGGCGACGTGGTGGTGCGGGCAGGAGGCGGCGCGCGAGGCGACGCTGCGCGGACTCGAGACGCGCGTGGTGAAGCGGAGTTTCGTGGGCCACGCGGAGCCGTCCTTCGGCGCGGGGCTGTCGGCGGAGGCGCGGGAAAAACTGGCGGCGCGCATCCGCGCGAACCCGGAGAACTATGTCGGGCAGGAGCGCGTGGCGCTCTCCACGTTACCACTATGGACCGGCGAGCGAATGGAACCGCGCCCGCTCATTCTGCGCTGCTACGTGTGCGCGACGGCGGACGGTTTCGCGGTGATGCCGGGCGGGCTGACGCGCGTCTCGGCGGAGGCGGATTCGCCGGTGGTGTCGTCGCAGCACGGCGGCGCGAGCATGGATACGTGGGTGCTTTCCGCCGGGCCGGTGGAAAGCGCGACGGTGGTGGAAACGAGTGCGGCCACGGCGTCATTCGACCGCGGCCACGCGGCGACGGTGCCGAGCCGCGTGGTGGAGAATCTTTTTTGGCTGGGCCGCTACGCCGAGCGGCTGGAGGACACCACCCGCCTGCTGCGTACCGCGCTCGGACGGCTGGCGGGCGAAGGCGGGCCGGGCGACGAACGGGAGCTGGCGGCGCTGGCGCGCTGGCTGGTGGTCACGGAAACGCTCCCCGAGCGTTTCGAGAAAAAGTTCACGCCCGGCGAACTCGCGGCAGCGCTGCGCGATCTGGTCTTTGCCCGCGAGGAACCCGGCAGCGTGCGTGCCCAGCTCGCCCGCGTGGGCTTGCTCATCGCCAGCGTGCGCGACCGCCTGAGCGGCGACACCTGGCGCATCCTCAACCAAATGCAGCTCGAGTTTCCCACGACCATCCGCCGCGCCACGCCCGGCACCATCGTCGCCGCGCTGCATCGGCTCATCATCCAGCTCGCGGCGTTTAGCGGCATGGAGATGGAAAACATGACGCGCGGCCCGGCGTGGCGTTTCCTCGCCGTCGGGCGGCGTCTCGAACGCGCGATCAATGTCGCCACCAATGTCCGCGCCGTCCTTTCCACCGATCCCACCGGCACCGCCGCGCTGCCGCCGCTGCTCGAATACACCGACAGCACCATGACCTACCGCCGCCGTCATTTCGCGCAGCCTGAACTCCCGGCCACGCTCGATCTGCTGCTCGCCGATATCAGCAACCCGCGCTCCCTCGCCTTTCAGTGCCGGGCCATCGGCCGCCATTGCGACGAACTCCCCGCGGCCAACGGTACCCGCCCGGATTTCACGCCCTTCCGCCATGTCGTCGCGCGGCTGACGGTCGCAAATATCCCGTCGCTCGGGGAGGCCGCCCGGAGCGGAGAACCCGCACGGTTGGAGGCGCTGCTGGGAGAAATCATTGGCGGCTGCTCGGCGCTGTCCGAGCTGCTCGGCGCGACTTATTTCAGCCACATCGCCCCGCGGCTGAGTTAGGTCTCTTAATCGTACTCTTACTCGAAATCGTAATCGTAATCTTGCCCTTAATCCCCTCCCCGTTCCCGCTGCGCGCTCCGCTTGCCGATTAAGATTACGATTACGATTACGATTTCGAGCCGAAACCCATGCTCTACGACGTCACCCATCGCACCACTTATACCTACGAATCCGACGTTTCGGTTTCGCACCACGTCGCACATCTGTGCCCGCGGGCGCTGCGGTGGCAGGAGGTGCAGAACTTCGCCCTGGAGATCACGCCCGAGCCCGACGCTCTCGCCGACCGGATCGATTTTCACGAAACACCGACGACCTTTTTCACCATCGAAAAACCGCACGCCGAGCTGGTCGTCACGGCCCGCAGCCGCGTGCGCGTGGCCGCGCCGGTACTCCCGCGCCACAGCCCCGCGTGGGAGACGGTGCGCGCCGCCTGCGCGGGCGATGTGCTGTCCGACGCGACCGTGACCGGCGAGTTCCGCTTTGACTCGCGCCACGTCGTCCGCAGTGGAGCCTTCGCCGAATACGCCGCCGCGTCCTTCCCTGCCGGCCAGCCTTTGCTCGACGGGCTGCGCGCCCTGACGACGCGGATTTTTCGCGACTTCAAATTCGACAAGCGCGCCACCACCGTCGCTACGCCGCTGCTCGATTTTTTCCAAAATCGCCGCGGGGTCTGCCAGGATTTCGCCCACTTTGGCATCGCCTGCCTGCGCTCGCTCGGCCTGCCCGCGCGCTACGTCAGCGGCTATCTGGAAACCATGCCGCCGCCGGGCAAAAAGCGCCTCATCGGGGCCGACGCCTCGCACGCCTGGCTGGCCACCTGGTGCCCAGGCCACGGCTGGATCGACGCCGATCCCACGAACAACCTGCTCCCCGGCGACCGCCACATCACCGTCGCCTGGGGGCGCGACTTCAGCGACGTGAGCCCGCTGCGCGGCGTGGTCGTCGGTGGCGGCGAACACGAGCTAAAGGTTTCCGTGGATGTCGCGCCGCGCGCGGAGTGAGGTGCGGTTGACGCGGCGGACGCGCGGAGCCTAGCTTCGCGTCATGCCGCCGACCGCCACCCCGGAACATCTCCGCCTCGAACAGGATGCCCGGCGCGAGGGGAACTGGAAGCGCTGGGGACCGTATCTCGCGGAGCGGCAGTGGGGCACGGTGCGCGAGGATTATTCGGCAAATGGCGATGCGTGGAACTACCTCCCGCACGATCACGCGCGCAGCCGCGCGTATCGCTGGGGCGAGGACGGGCTGCTCGGCATCACCGACCGGGAGTGCCGGCTGTGCTTTGCCGTGGCGCTGTGGAATGGGCGCGACCCGATTTTGAAGGAGCGCATTTTTGGCCTCACGAATCCCGAGGGCAATCACGGCGAGGACGCCAAGGAGGTCTGGCACTATCTCGACTCCACGCCCACGCACTCCTACATGCGCGCGCTCTACAAATATCCGCAGGCGGAGTTTCCTTACGCGCGGCTGGTGGAGGAAAACGCGCGCCGGGGAAAAATGGAGCGCGAGTTCGAACTGGAGGACACCGGCGTTTTCGACGAGTCGCGCTACTTCGATGTCATCGCCGAATACGCCAAGGCCGCGCCCGACGACGTGCTCATCCGCCTGACGCTCGCCAACCGCGGCCCGGACGCCGCGCGGCTGCATGTCCTGCCGACGCTGTGGTTTCGCAACACTTGGTCGTGGGGCTGCACGCACGAGGGCTGCACGCTGAAGCCGCGCCTCGCGCAACTCGACGCGCGCACGCTGACCGCCACGCATGAGACGCTCGGCGAGTTTCGCTTCGCCATCGACGCCGACGCGCCGTGGCTGTTCACCGAAAACGAAACCAACAACGCGCGCATTTTCGGCACGGCGAATCTTTCGCCGTTCGTGAAGGACAGTTTTCACGAGGCGGTCGTCCACGGACGCGCGAAGGCCGTGAACGCGCACGGCCACGGCACCAAGGCCACGCCGCATTGCGTGCTGGAAATTCCCGCCGGCGGCGAGGTGGTGCTGCGCCTGCGCCTCGCGCCCGCGAGCGCGTGGCCGGCGGCGCCGTTCGCGGATTTCGACGAAGTCTTCGCCGCGCGCCACGCGGAGGCGGCGGATTTTTTTGAGACGAAATACGCGCCCGCGCTCGGGGCCGAGGCGCGCAATGTGGTGCGGCAGGCTTACGCCGGGTTGCTGTGGTCGAAGCAGTTTTACCACTACGTCGTGAAGGAGTGGCTGGCCGGCGATCCGAACTTTCCCGAGCCGCCCGCCGCCCGCCGCCGCGCGCGCAATCACGACTGGCAGCACCTCTTCAACGCCGACGTCATCTCGATGCCCGACAAGTGGGAATACCCGTGGTATGCGGCCTGGGATCTCGCCTTTCACATGATCCCGATGGCGCGGATCGATCCCGACTTTGCGAAGCAGCAGCTCCTGCTCTTTCTCCGCGAGTGGTTTATGCACCCGAGCGGCGCGATCCCGGCCTACGAGTGGAATCTCCGCGACGTGAATCCGCCGGTTCACGCGTGGGCCTGCTGGCGCGTTTACAAAATCAGCGGCAAGCCTGGCGCACGCGACACGCAGTTTCTGGAGCGCGTCTTTCAAAAGCTGCTCATCAATTTCACCTGGTGGGTCAACCGCAAGGACGTGCAGGGCAAACACATCTTCGCCGGCGGCTTCCTCGGGCTGGATAACATCGGGCTCTTCGACCGCTCGAAGCCGCTGCCCAGCGGCCAGTCGCTGGCGCAGGCGGACGGCACGGCGTGGATGGCCTTCTATTGCGAAACGATGCTCGCCATCGCCCTCGAACTCGCGCTGACGAATCCCGCGTACGAAGACATCGCGTCGAAGTTTCTCGAACACACCGTCGAGATCGTGGACGCGATGAACGATGTCGGCGACGGCGGGCTGTGGGATGAGGCCGACGGTTTCTACTACGACCAGCTCCTCATCGAAGGCCGCCATAAAGTCCCGCTGCGGGTGCGCTCGATGGTCGGGCTGCTGCCGCTCTTCGGCGTGGAAATTCTGGAGCAGGACACCATTGATCGGCTCCCCGGTTTCAAGAAACGGCTGAAGTGGTTTGTCAAAAATCGCTACGACCTCGCGCAGAATATCTCCTACCTCGAAAAGCGCACCAGCCACGGCACGAGCGCCCGCCGCCTGCTCGCCATCCCCACGCGCGAGCGGCTGCTGCGCGTGCTGAAATACGTGCTCGATGAAAAGGAATTCCTTTCCCCGTATGGCATCCGCTCGCTCTCGCGCATCTACGGCGACGCGCCCTACACGCTGGCGCTCGACGGCGACGACTATTGCATCGGCTACGAACCCGGCGAGTCGGAGACCGGGATGTTCGGCGGCAACTCGAACTGGCGCGGCCCGGTCTGGCTGCCGATGAACTACCTGCTCATCGAGGCGCTGGAGCGCTACCACCATTTCTGGGGCGACTCGCTGCAGGTCGAATTTCCCACCGGCTCCGGCACGTTGATGAATCTCGCGCAGGTCGCGCACGAGCTGTCGCGGAGGATCACGCGGCTCTTTCTCCCGGATGAAAAGGGCGCGCGGCCGTGCTTCGGCGGCGACCCGCGCTATGCCGGCGACCCGCACTGGCGCGACCATCTGCTTTTCCACGAGCACTTCTGCGGTGAGACCGGTCGCGGCCTCGGCGCGTCGCACCAGACCGGCTGGACCGCGCTCATCACCCGCTGCATGAACATGGTCGCCCGCGAACCGCAGGAGTGAGCGGGCGGCAAAGGCGTGGCGCTTGCGCTTCGCAGTTGAGCCCGCGCGGATGCCGCCGATGATGTCCGCACGCCATGCCCGCGCCCGAGAAAGCCGACCCGAAAATCAAGCTCCGCGATGTCCCGCACAAGCCGGGCGTCTATCTCATGCGCGACCGTTTCAACCGCGTGATCTACGTCGGCAAGGCGCGCGATCTGCGCAAACGCGTGGGCCAGTATTTCATGCCGAGCCGCGCCATGCGGGCCGACATCAAGACCCGCGCGCTGCTCGATGCGATCTGGGATTTCGAGTGGCACCTCGCCGGCAGCGAGCCCGAGGCGCTGCTCCTCGAAGGCCGGCTGATCAAGGAATTCCGCCCGCGCTACAACGTCAGCTTCCGCGACGACAAACGCTTTCTCATGGTCAAGGTGGACATGGCCGACGCGTGGCCGCGCTTCCGCCTTTCGCGTTTTAAGAAGGACGACCACGCCCGCTACTTTGGCCCCTTCGCCCATTCCGGCGCGCTGCGGCAGACGCTCAATTTCATGCGGAAAAAATTCGGCGTGCTGACTTTCGGCCGCGGCACCCCGAGCGCGCGCGAGCTGAAATCGTCCACGTATCAGGTGCCGATGAAACTCGCCGACACCAACGCTGAGCAATACCGCGAGCGCGTCGAGCGCGCGTGCGAGTTCTTCCTCGGCCAGTCCAAAGAACTGCTCCAAACCCTCGAAGACGAGATGCGCAAGGCCGCCACCGCGCTCGATTTCGAGCGCGCCGCCGAGATGCGCAACATGCTCGACGACCTGCGCAAGACGACGAAACCGATGGCCCGCTTCAACCGCGACCAACGCCACCGCCTCGGCGTGACCAGCACCATCAACCCCGTCGCCGACCTCGCCGCGCTCGGCGAAGCCCTTTCCCTCGGCGCACCGCCGCGCCGCATGGAGTGCTTCGATATTTCCAACATCAGCACCACGCACATCGTTGCCAGCATGGTCTGCTTTGTGGACGGCAAGCCCGCGAACCAGCTCTACCGCCGCTTCCGCATTCGCACGGTCAAAGGGCAGGACGACTTCGCGAGCATGGCGGAGGTGGTGCGGCGGCGATACGCGCGGGTCTTGCAAGACGCGGCCTCGGCTTCCGCGCGTGGCCCGCAAGTCGAGGACGATGAAACTTCCATCGACTACTCACCGGACTACTCGCAGGAAAAGCTGCGCGACGCCGTAGCCCGCGTCGCCGAGGAGCCGGAAAGCCGGGGGGTTCCGCGGTTGCCGCACCTCGTCATCGTGGACGGCGGCAAAGGCCAGCTCTCCTCCGCCTGCCGCGAACTCCAGCGGCTCGGCCTGCACGAGTTGCCGATCATCGGGCTCGCGAAAGAGTTTGAGGAAATCCACCGGCCCGGCCGCCCGCAGCCGCTCATTCTCCCGCACGATTGCGGCGCGCTGAAAATGCTCCAGCGCATCCGCGACGAGGCCCACCGCTTTGCCAACGACTACCACCAGCTCCTGATGAAACGCCGCATCGCCGAGAGCCTGCTCGACGACTGCCCCGGCGTCTCCGAGCCGCGGAAAAAGCTGCTCCTGCAAAAGTTCGGCAGCGTCGCCCGCCTGCGCCGCGCCGGCGTCGAGGACATCGCCGCCACCGAAGGCATCAGCGCCAAGCTCGCGCAGCAAGTCGCCACCTTCCTCGCCGAGCGCGCGTAGCCTGCTTTAGCGCGATGCCGGGAGCGCGGGGAGCGAGCCAGCCACTCGGTCGAGCCGCGCGCTCTTCGCGATTTCCTGGCCGTCGGCGAAGATGCGCAGACCTTGGCCGCGGCCGTAGCGGGTGCCGGTTTTGTCGTAGTAGATCGCGAGCTGGTGTCCGTGGTAGGCGACGTTTTCGAGCGCGAAATAATCCCACGCTTCGGGTGCGAGCGGGTTCACTTCGACCTGGGCGTCGGCACGCGGGCGCAGGCCGACGAGGCCGGTGATGACGAGGTCGCAGAAGGTCGAGTGGTTGTAATCCTTGCCGCGCTCGACGCCGCCTTTGCCGGCATCCCACGTGCCGTTTTTCCAGGTCTTGAGCCGCGTGCGCGAGATCCAGTCGCCCGTCTGCGGGTTCAGGTTTTCGTCAATCCACGGCACCACTTTTCCGTCTTCGCGCTTGAGCCGGTGGCTGGCGGCGTAGGTTTTTAGCGCGGCGAAATAATCGGCTTTGGTCACGGCGGTCTGCGGCTCCGGGCGGTTGAGCAGATTGGCCAGCGCGGTCAGCGTGACGGCGGTGGCGTAAGGCCAGCTCGGGCCGTTCCACTGGCACTCGTGGCCTTGGTAGGAGAGCGCGAAGCGCGGGTGCCGCTGCTCCGCGGTGGTCGGGCCGAACGGCGCCTGAAATCCTTGCGGATCGGCGAGCTGCTTCCACGCCTCGGCGTAGGGTGCGTCGGGCAGGTTGAAATACCACGGCGTGTAACCGTGCAGTTCGCGCACGTCGGCGAGTTTGGTGTTTTCGCCGCGCGGCAGCACTTTGAAAAACTTGGCGTCCGCGTCCCACAGCTTCGCCTGCACGAGCTGTTTGAGCTGCGCGGCTTTGGCGCGAAAGGCGGTGGCGTCTTCCGCTTTTCCCGCCAGCTCCGAAAGCCGCGCTAGGGCGATCGCTTCGCCATACAGGTAGCTGTTGATCGTCGCCCGGTAGCCGCTGCCGCCGATGGAGACTTCCATGCCGTCGCGATCGTCGATCTGCCAGAACAGCCCGTTGGCGTCGCGGTTGGATTTTTCCCACGCGGCGAAGTTCGCGCCCAGGTCCGGCAGCAGCGCGAGCACCGGCTCCGCGCGGCGATCCACGAGGTAACGCGCCGAGAGCGCGTCCGCCGCCCAGAAGCTGTATTGGCGCGGCTTTCCGCCCCGGCGGAACCAGAACGTCGCGTAGTCGTCGAGGTAGCGCGGATCATGGATCCAGCGGCCTTCGTAGAAGTGATGACCCGCCGCGCAGGAGATGGTGTTGTGCTTCGCCGACCACGAGACTTTCGGCAAAAACTCCGTCACCACGAAGCCCTCGGGCGTCGCGCGCAGATGCTTCCGCAACGTCCACCAGCGGAAGTAATAGGTTTCCTCGATGGCCGCGTCCGGGCACTCGAAACGCGGCACGTTTTTCTGCATCCACGCGGTGGCGTCTTTGTTCGGGATGGTGGTCTCGACCAGCTCGGCGTCGCCTTGATTGAAAGCCTCGACGTAGCGCGTGAGCGTGTCGGCCGTGGTCGGTGGAGTAGCGGCGAGGGCGGGGACGCCAACGGCGAGGGCGAGGAACAGGGCGGAGGTTTTCATGGGTGCGGAAAGTTTCTTTCGTCGGGGCGTGGCGCGGCTTCTATAGGACGGGTGCCGTCTCGTGGAAACCACGAACGCGCCCGCCCAACTTCCCACACCATGCGCCTTTCCACCCTCCTCGCGGTCCTCCTCCTCGCCACCTCCGTCGCGCGCGCCGCCGACACCGCCGCGCCGCTGAATATCCTCCTGCTCCACGCCGACGACTGGCGCCACGACACGCTCGGCTGCGCGGGAAATCCCGTGGTCAAAACGCCGAACCTCGACCGCTTCGCCGCCGAGAGCACGCGGTTCACCCACGCCTGCGTGACCACGTCGATCTGCGGCGTGAGCCGGGCCTCGCTGCTCACGGGGCAATGGATGTCGCGGCACGGCAACAAGGCCTTCGCGATGTTCGCCACGCCGTGGGCCGAGACCTATCCGGGGATTCTGCGCGCCAAGGGATACTGGACGGGCCACGTCGGGAAATGGCACTGCGGCAAGTTTCCGCCGGCGCAGTATGATTTCTCGCGCGTGTATCACGGCCGGCATTTCATGAAAGAGCCGGACGGCTCGCTGATCCACGTCACGCAAAAGAATGAGCGCGACGCGCTGGAGTTTCTGCGCACGCGTCCGCAAGACCGCCCGTTCTGCCTCACCGTCGCCTTTTTCGCCCCGCACGCCGAGGACGGAAACCCGCAGCAATATCTCCCGCAGCCCGCGAGCGCGGCGCTTTACCAGGACGTGACGGTGCCGGTGCCGAAGACCGCGAGCGACGAATACTTTCACCGGCTGCCGCCCTTCATCGGCAGCGAGAAAAACGAGGGCCGCACGCGCTGGCATCTGCGCTTCGACACGCCGGAGAAATACCAGTCCATGATGAAGAACTACTACCGCCTCTGCACCGAGGTGGATGCCACCTGTGGCCGCGTGCTCGACGAACTGCGCAAACAGGGCCTGCTCGACCGCACGCTCATCATTTTCACCGGCGACAACGGTTACTTCCACGCCGAGCACGGCCTCGCCGACAAATGGTATCCGTATGAGGAAAGTATCCGCGTCCCGCTCATGGTGCGCGACCCGCGCACGCCCGCCGCGCAGCGCGGAAAGACGGACGACAACTTCGTGCTCAACGTGGATGTCGCGCCGACGATCCTCGCCGCGACCGGCCAGCCCGCGCCCGCCACCATGCAGGGCCGCGACTTCGCCCCGCTCTACCTCGCGGAAAAAAAACCCGCGTGGCGCGACGAGTTTTTCTACGAGCACGGCACGATCAACAATCGCTTCTTCATCCCGTCCTCGCTCGCCCTCGTGCGCAAGAACGTGAAATATCTCCTCTGGCCCGAGTTCGACACCGAGGAACTCTTCGACCTCCGCGCCGATCCCTTCGAGGAACGCAACCTCGCCGCCGACCCCGCCCACGCCGCGCAACTCGCGGAACTCCGCAAGCGCTTCGCGACCCTCCAGGCCGAGGCGAAGTAGCGCGGCTTGCAGCCCGTAGCGCAGTGCGTCCCGCCTGCTTCCGGCGCGGCTGCGGGAGGCGCGCGATCTTTTCGGCGCGCGTGCTCCGCGGTCACGCGCGAGGCAGGCGGGACGCACTGCGCTACGGCAGGCGCGACGCCTGCGCTACGGCAAGCCGGAGGCTTGCGTTACGAACAACGCGTCACTTTTCCGCCCGCCAAATGTCGGGGAGGCTGGGCTTGGTTTCGCGGAGGATTTCGAAGATGGCGCGGCGGTCTTCGGCGGCGAGCTTGGCAAACTGCGGATCCTGATCTTGGCCGGTGAGGATGGCGTGGAGCCGGGCGAGGATGTTGTCGCGGATGGGCGCGGGCAGGGCGTCGAAGGCGGGGTTGAGGAGGAGGAAGCTGCAGGGGTATTTGAAAAGTCGCGTGCGGAGGTCGAGGTCGCGCAGGGAGCGCCCGAGGCGGTCGCGCGGGCCGGTCGCGGTGAAGTCGCGGACGAAGTCGGGGTTGCCCTCGATGGGCGCGGTGAGCGGGGCTTCCTCGGTGAAAAGGAGGTAGCGGAGGAAGGCGTCGGTCTGGGGCTTGAGGTAGCGGATGTGGCCATACATCGCGAGCATCTGCTGGGCGTCGAAGTTCAGCCGGGTGATGTAATTGTGCATGTGCGCCTGATGTTCGAGGACCATGAGGGCGACGATGTCGCTGCCGGATGCGAGCGTTTTGGACGGATCGAAAAAGGCGCGCAGATCGGCGAGGTTGCCGCGCCAGTTGGGCTCGCGGCGCTGGCGGGCGAAGTCCTCGCCGCCGATGAGGTTGCCGCGATGAGTCTGCGCGCCGTGCCGCCCGGTGACGAACCAGCCGGCCCAGCGGTCGGCGAGCGGGGTGCATTGGTCGATGTCGCTGACTTCATCGCGGCCTTCCAATTCGCCGGTGAGGTCGGTGGGCACGGAGCGGAGGATGTGGCCGGGGACGCCGAGAGAGCGCAGGCCGCCGTGGCACTGGAGGCAGTCGGCGGAGCGCGTGAACTTCGGCTTGCGGAGTTTTTCCTGATCGAGGGTGTAAAAGATCGCGCCGAGCTTGGGATCGACGGCGGAGACTTCCAGAACCGGCGCGCCGGGGACGAAGCCGATATAGATGTCGTCGTTGAAATAGACGGAGCGCGGATTTTTCGGGGTGATGTAACTGCGCTGGAGCGAGGTTTTCGAGAAGACGACCATCTGCGAGGAGCGCGGGATGCGAAGGGCGTCGAGCAGGCCGGGGAGGTAGCCGAAAGCGTCGTCCCACGGGAGCTTCACGTCGCCGCGCTGGATGCGCTGGGCGAGCTTCGAGATGGGGTCGGCGGGCTCGGTGGAGCTGTAACGGACGGGCGCAGCGTCGTATTCGAGCGGGTGGGTGGAGCCTTGAAAATCCTCAGTCCGCGCCAGCCCGGTGAAGGCGACGGCGAATGTGGCGAATGGGATGAGGCGGTTTTTCATGTGCGGGTGGCTCCCTCTCTTAGTCGTAATCGTAATCTTAATCGGCAAGCGGAGCGCGCAGCGGCCCCGTGGTGGGA
>Ga0163144_10010376_pt1 | contig 19875 bp, 17 predicted proteins | sample OliLak19BULKMAT1_FD_123175 | JGI IMG/M metagenome (GOLD analysis project Ga0163144, IMG submission 123175) | Freshwater microbial mat bacterial communities from Lake Vanda, McMurdo Dry Valleys, Antarctica - Oligotrophic Lake LV.19.BULKMAT1 | ecosystem: Environmental > Aquatic > Freshwater >... | reverse complement strand
TTATTTCAAATGAACGAAAGCTTTAAATTTTACGGTTTGTAATTCTTTCCAGCAGATATAGGTGTAAACCAAAGCCATTACAGGAGCTGCATACAATAAGATCCACCAACCAATACCCATTGGTATAAGTATCAGCATAATAACTACCAACCAATGATAGTAGAGCCGAAGACTTTTATTGCCGGTAAACCATTTATTGTGTGCATGCACAAGTATGCCAATGAGCTGTATGGAACCAATTGTGAAATAGGACAGAAATAATAATTGGCCTTCATGTAAAAAAATAAAGCTGACAGCAAAAGCCGCAATGAGTAATACGTTTAGGTAGAATTCGATTTGTTTAAACTGGCCCATGTTTCAAGTATATTAATATTTCAGAAAAAAATGAAAATATAATGTTTTAAAAAAGCCGAACATTTGCCGGCTTAGCCTTTCTTCATAAAAAAATTATTTAAAGAGCTTTAATGCTGTACTTAAAAACCAACTTTCATCACTCTTCACCAGTACATCCAGCATACTATCTGCATGGGCACCAAATTTTTTTATGCCATTAATTGTATCAATAAATGTTTTTACTTCTTTATCTTTTTTATCACCATCTACTTTGCTCAGCTGATCCATTAATTTCATCATTGGATCAAGTTCTCTTCTTTTTCTTTCTTTAATGATTTGAGTTGATACTTTCCAGATATCTTTTTCAGCAGTGAAATATTCTTTTCGCTCACCCAGGATGAGTACACGATTAACCAAACCCCAATCAATCAGGTCACGAACATTCATGTTCACATTTCCACGACTGATGTTGAGCTGCGCCATTACATCATCCTGGGTCAGTGGATCGGGACTTATCATCAGTAACGCATGCACCTGTGCCATGGTGCGGTTAATGCCCCAATGTGTACCCATGGCCCCCCATGTGCTGATGAATTGTTGTTTGGCTTCCGATAATTTCATGAGCCGAATTTAGTAAACAATTTCGAATTTTCAATAATTATTGAAAACTATTTTTAAAAAGGCTTGCCATGCGTTTGCCTGATGAGGGGAGTTGCCAGAAATGGAAATCTTCTGAATGCTTGTACAAACAGGTTAGTCAACCAACTCTTTCCAAAGAACCGTTGTATGAGCCGCCCTGTTCTTAAACGGCTGGCAAAATGTTGTTGCCATTGTTGTTGATAACGGTCTTCCATTTCAGTGCGACTGATTTTTTTTTGAAGAAAAGCATCGATCTGTTCAAATGCGAGTTTACTTCCATGCAATGCCATACTCATTCCGTTACCGCAAAGCGGAGTGATCATGCCTCCAGCATCGCCAATCAGTAATACATGATTTTCTACCTGCTGTTTTTTATCAAAACTGATCTGAGAAATAGTTAACGGGGCATCATATAAAAATTCAGCAGTTGTAAATATTTTTTGAAGATGCGGATTCTGGTACAGGATTTCTTTTTCCATCTGCTGAATATTATTTTTACTTTTTGCCAGGTTGCCGGCAGTCGTTAAATAGCAGAGACAATACTTTCCCTCTTCAATTTGTGAAATACCGCAATAACCATTTTCAAAATTATGAAGTGAAATAAGATCTGCAGGATAACTGGTTTTGATGTGATATTTTACAGCAATATAATTATTGAGCTTGTTGGGTTTTTGCTGAACAAAGGAACGGTTCCATTTAATGTCGATATTACTGCGTTTGCCAAAACTACCACATACTATAGTTGAACTGATGTTTGCAATTGAAGATTGAAGCAGAAATTGATTATTCGTATAGTTTATATCATTCACCTTTGTTTCTTCCAGTACCGTAACACCTGATTGTTTGGCCAGTTCAAACAATTTCTGATCTAATGTAAAACGACTGATTCCAAAACCTCCCAATGGCAACAGCTGCTCAAATAATTTTCCATCGGGCGATGAAACATGTAATCGTTTAATGATGGGCAGATGCATTTCTTTTAACGGCAACCCAAGGGATTCTAAAAAGTTCCAGCTTTCCATGCTGATGTATTCACCACATACTTTGTGATAAGGATACTTTTCTTTTTCAAACAAAACAGTTGCATAACCTGCCTTTGCAGATTGAATAGCAAGTGCAAGCCCGGCAAGGCCTCCACCCACAACAGCAATATCATAATGCTTATCTGTCATGTGTATAAATTAGTAACCAACGAAAGGCCCAGCGCCATTTTAATTGATAATTGATAATTGATAATTGTTTTGTAATTGCTGTCAACTCTCTTTTAGTAAATCCTCTCAGTACACTTAAAGGCGCATCATTTTTTACAAGATATGATTTTGAGAAAAGTTTTGTAATGCTGGTAATAGAATAATATGCAAGCGGATGACGATGCAGATCGTTGATAAAAAAACCTGTCTGTGTATGCATCTTCATCCAGTTCAACTGAATTTGTAATTCATCATTTGTAAAATGATGGCAAAATAACGATGAGAAAATAATATGCGGAGTTTCATCAAATCTTACCTGCAGGTAATCAGAAGTAATAAATTCGATCTCGTTATTTTCTTTTCTGCTCTTTGCATACTCAATACAATGCGGATTGATGTCAATACCGATGAGTTGAATAGGAATGTTTTTTTTACTGCACCAATTTCTGATCACTCTTAAATTGTCGCCACCGCCGCAACCAATTTCGCAGATGGTTATTGGTTGCCGGTGAGCCACCCTTATTGGGTGACCCACCGTTATGTGTAACAACGATTGTAATCCGTGAATGGTAATGTTATGCCCTCCCAGGTAAGTGTTGATGAAATCAAGTTCCTGCATATTCTGTTTAATATCTGCAAACGGAATATCATCCCTGTCGAGTATTTCTTTTTGATATGATCGTTTGGAAAAATCAGGCATGTGCCGAAGCTACAAAAGTTTCCATGGTTAAACCCGGCCCGAATGCAGCACCAAAAACCGGTTTGTGATCTGATAGTTTTTTTGAATCCATGAGTTCTTTCAACACAAATAAAATAGTTGGCGACGACATGTTACCATATTCCTTCAATACTTTATAACTGGCGTCCGATTGACCTGCTTCAAGCTGTAGGCTTTTATGAATAGAGTCAACAATACGCCGGCCACCAGGATGTATGCACCAGCTACCGATTTGCTCTTTGCCCATTCCGGCAAAGGTTAATGCCCGCCTCACAAGCGGTTCAAAATCTTCTTCAATTAAATCAGGAATGTATCCGCTCAACGTCATTAAAAAACCGGTTGATGAAAGCTCCCATGCCATATCCCGTTTTCCTTTCGGTATAATTTCACTGTAAAAACTTTTTAAATGCAAACCTTCTTGTTCATCTTCATCATGCACAATCAATACAGCAGCACTTCCATCAGCAAATAATAAGGTAGAAGCAATATTATCAGGGCTGGGATCTTTTTGAAAATGCAAGGTGCAGAGTTCTGTACAAACGATCATCACTTTGGCATTCCTTTCTGTTTTGCAAATGGCATCAGCTATCTTCAATCCATGAATGGCCGCATAACAACCCATGAAATTGATGGAAGTACGGAAAATATTTTTCGGCAGGTCCATCATGTCCATGACCATCAAGTCAAGACCCGGCGCACTCATGCCGGTACAACTTACTGTAATAAGATGTGTAATTTCATTACCATGAATTTTATCTTCAATACAATTACGGATCGCATCAACCGATAAAGGAGGAGCAAAGCGATTATACCATGTCATTCTTTTTTCAATATTCGGAAATGGTTCCAGGTTTTCACTATGCGGATAAAATTTCCATTCATCCATTTGATGGCTGTAATCAGGAACAACAGAATAGCGTGTTTCAATTTGACTTTGACTATATAAAAATTTCAGCTTCCTGTTTTCAACAGCATCTAGTGCATAGACCTGTTGCATAAAGTTAAGAATATCTTTTTGTGCATGTTTGAATGCAGGAACGGCCGTGCCAATGGAAATGATCTTACTCAAAATGATTCATTATTAAAACGGTTATAAATGCTGCATTGGTGCAGGTGCTCGCCAACAGGTTCATTCGCATCGTATTCACAAAATCTGCTGCCGCTTCTGTTTTCCACACTTTGGCTGCCCACCAAAAGAAATAAACGAGAATAGGCAGGAAAAAGATGAGCAAAATGTAAAATTCTTCAAACATTAACGAAGAAAAAAAAGTATAGGCAAGGAAAAGCATTGCTACCGAATAAATACCTGCACAAAACAAAAAAGTTTTTTTATAGCCTAATTTGTAGCTGATGGTTTTTACGCCATCCCTGATGTCTTCTTTGTGCTGGTAAATTTGGGTGAGAGGATAAAATCCACCAATAAGTAAGCTGGCGGTAATCATGGGGATTAAGGGCATGCTTGTTTTAAACATTTCATGACTGCCGTGATATACCATCCAAAAAACCAAGCCACCCTGGAATGTAATAACGGTGAGGTAACCAATGAGCGGATATTTTTTTAAACGAATACCCCGGTAACTATAAAGTCGGGAGCTGGTTATATAAATGAATGTACCCAATGCAACCCAAGGGCTGATGATAAAACTCAATCCAACTGCCAGCAGATCCATCACTACCGTTACATAAAACAATTGTTTGGTTGGTTGTAATGGGTTTTTTACACCACCAATGGGCGAGCTGTCCCTGTCCATATAACTATTATAACCATTACTGGCAGGATAAACAAGTACATGCAGAATAATAAAGATGAGAAGCGCACGAGGCCAGTTGATATTTACGAGTTGTGTTAGTGCAAACCAGTAAACGGGCATAAGAAAAAAAGAAAAATGAAAACGAAGTAATTGTATAGTACTTTTTGCAAGCATGAATGAAACGTATTGATAACCGGCATTCAATATCGGTTATTTTTGATTAATTGAACCATTCTGATGAAGGAACCTGCACAATTCATTACTGAAATATAATTCAATTATTATAGTTGATAAATACATACAACCCCAGCGGTTTGTTGCTGATAGTAAGGAAGGATGATGAATGCTGTTTCTTTCTTCTTAATAAATAATTTTTTCAGTTTTGGATAAACCCAATAGGTAGCCTGTACAGAAAGAATACCCACACCGGCACCTGCCACTATATCACTGAACCAATGTTTATTGTTATACATCCGCAAATAACCCGTTAATGCAGCTACTGTATAACCACCAATTCCGTACCAGGGCGAAATATGTTTATACTCCATTCTTAAAAATTCAGCAGAAACAAAAGCCTGGCTTGTATGGCCTGAAGGGAAAGACAACCGGTTTGAACCATCGGGTCGAAGCTTATTTGTGAACCTCTTGACAGGAGTTACAACCGCACCGGCAACAGCATAACTCAATACTAACATAATTGATCTATCAAGTAAATTATTTTTACCCTTAACTCCTGTAATGTTCAATGCATAAACGGCAACAATAGGAACAAAGCCTGTATAATCTTCAATGTTTGTTTTTTTGTGCGGACTGTTATCCCAGATGGCCTGTTTGATATTTTGATCAAGCTGAATAAGCGGTTTGCTTTTCAATGCCACTAAACCATAAGTGATCATTGCAGCAGGAATGATATAGGTAACTGGTTTAACCGTTCTGGTATTCTTTTTTGAAGATTTATTGGTTGTACTGTCAGCAACAGTGGTTATTTCCTGCGCTGACGCAGAAATCATAGTACCCAACAATAATGCAATCATGATCCTGATTCTCATTCTGCTAATGTAAGTAATCATGTAATAAAAATCCCGTTACGGCTGAAGTAACGGGATCTATGAAAAAGAATTGTTTTAAAACTTACACCAGCATGGTTACCGGGTTTTCAATAAACTTCTTTAATGTTTGCAGGAAACTTGCACCCACAGCACCATCCACACAACGATGATCGCAACTCAAGGTTACTTTCATTACATTGGTTGTACCAAAACTTCCATCTGCTTTTTTAATGACGATTTCTTTGATCTTTCCAACAGCCAAAATACAACTATCAGGAGGATTAATGATGGCCGTGAAATCTTCAATATCCATCATGCCTAAATTAGAAATAGTAAAGGTGTTACCTGTAAATTCCTGCGGCTGCAGTTTACCTGTTCTTGCTTTATCGTATAAACCATTCGCTTCAGAAGCAATCTGGCTCAAACTTTTCTGATCAGCAAATTTAAAAACAGGAACAATCAATCCCTGGTCAACTGCAACAGCACTGCCCACATGAATATGATTGTAAGTGCGGATGAATTCACCCATCCAGCTACTGTTTACAGCAGGATGTTTGCGTAACGCCATAGCTGCGGCTTTGATCATCATATCCTGGAAGCTGATCTTCACCGGACTGATTGCATTCATTTGTGTACGGGCCGCCATGGCATTATCCATGTTCAATTCCATGGTTAAATAGAAGTGCGGAGCAGTGAACATGCTTTCACCCAAACGACGGGCAATGGTTTTACGCATGCTGCCATTCGGTGTATCAACAAAACCTTCACCAGCAGCCGGCGTAAATGCAACAACAGGAGCTGCCGCTGCAACTGCAGGCTTGCCCTCCGTAGCTTTAGCGGAGGAGGGAGTATAATTATCAATATCTTTTTTAATGATTCTACCACCATCACCACTGCCTTGCACTGCATACAGATCAATTCCTTTTTCAGCAGCAATTTTCTTTGCAAGAGGAGATGCTTTTAATCTGCCCCCATCCCCCTCCTTATTGTCGGGCAAGCCTGAAGGGGTGTTTGTATCAGCTTGAGTATTTGTTACAACCTGACCATTTGTAGATGTACTTGCAGCTTGCGGCTTGCTGCTGGTAGTAGCTCCCGGATTTTTAAGGGCACTTAATAATGCACTGATATCTGTTCCGGCTTTACCAATAATGGCAATTACATCATTTACTTTAGCAGCATTGCCTGCTTCCACGCCTGTATATAATAATGTACCATCAACATAAGGCACTACTTCCATTGTTGCTTTATCAGTTTCAACATCTGCCAAGCTTTCATCTGCTTTTACGCTATCACCAACCTTTTTACTCCAAGCAATGATCTTTCCTTCTGTCATGGTATCACTGAGCAATGGCATACGTATAACTGTAACACCCAGGCTTTTTGAAAGTGCATCAGGATCTCCACCCGGCGTTTCAGTTTTTGAAGTTGAAGGTTTACTTGCAGCAGGCTCTGTTGCTGGTGTTTTTGAAGAAGATGGTGCAGGAGCATCGCCTAATAAATTTTTATAATCTTCGCCTTCTTTGCCAACAATGGCAATGATTTCATTGATCTGTGCTGCCTTGCCTTCCGGTACACCAATGTATAATAATGTACCATCAGCATAACCTACCACTTCCATGGTTGCTTTATCGGTTTCTACATCTGCAAGCACATCGTCGCTTTTTACTTTATCGCCAACCTGCTTGTTCCATTTCACAATTTTCCCTTCGGTCATGGTATCACTCAGCAGCGGCATACGAATAACTTCAGCCATAAGATCAATTTTTTGAGTCGTTATAAGGGCGTGAAATTAAGGCAAAAAGAGGAAAAACAAATGGTTAGTCTTTAGTCGTTATTAAATCGGTGCTGTTCTTTCACTACCCGCTACCCACTACCTGCTATCGGCTTGTATTCAATAGTCCAGCTCCAGGTTCAACCGATCCTTTAATTCTTTTACCAACGGGTACTTTTCCGTCATCTTTAAAAATTGTTCTTTGGTTGAAAGCGGACGATTGGCCGGATTGATTTCTTCCACTGTTTCTATTAATTCTATATGTATGTTGATAGCAGTGTTTTGAAAAAAACGATGCAGATGATCCAGTAAATGTGTTTTATTCTGTTTCAAAAACCCCAGTTGAATATTGCTGTAACAGTTTACTTCAAACGTTTCGGCATTTTGTAGTTTACATTCCATCATTTCAAAATTAGACACATCAGAATGTTTACTGGCCAATTTGAGTTTGAGTATATATTCATGCCATGCAATCTTTAATGGTTCCTCTTCAAGCGGTTTGGGCTGATTGCTGCTGAGATTATTATCGTCAGTAATTTTTTGACGGATTTTTGAAAGACCACCTCTTACACCACTACCTGCAGTGGAGCTTTTATTGTTATCAGAAACAGTTGTTTCAACTGTTGATTTTGGAGGAGGGGCTTTGTAATTTGCGCCCGGTTCTTCAACCATTAATTTTGCATCACTCGCAACCGCCAACTTACCACTCACCACTTGCTCCTTTATCCCTATTGGCTTTAATGCTTTGAACTGAACAGCCTTTGCTTTATCAGTTATTTTTTTTTTATCGGAAGATAAATCAATCGCCTGTTGCAGGTAAGTCAATTTGATGAGTGCCAGTTCAACATGCAAACGTTTATTGCGTGCCTGTTTGTAATTGATCTCTGCTTCGTTCAGTACATTCAAAGCACTGATGATATACGAAGCTGATGTTTTCTTTGCTGCTGAAATATATTTGTCTTTGAAGCTGTCTACAGCTTCTAAAAGACCGGCAACTTTTTCATCTTTGCAAACCAGCAGGTTTCTGAAAAACTCAGCCATCGCATTTAACAGCATATCGCCTTCAAATCCTTTTTTGTTAATATCATCAAACAACAACATCACATCTGCCAGTTGCTGTTGTTGCATGCCATCTAATAATTTGAAAAAATAATCAGCATCCAAAATGTTCAGATGCTCCAATGTGTTTTGATAAGTCAATTCGCCATTGGTAAAACTTACGATCTTATCCATGATGCTGAGTGCATCACGCATACAACCTTCACTCTTTTGCGCAATCACATGAAGGGCTGCTTTCTCTGCTTTGATTTCTTCTTTGTCAACAATTTCCTGTAAATGTGCTACCGTATCATGGGTAGTGATGCGTTTAAAATCGAAGATCTGGCAACGACTTAAAATGGTGGGAATGATTTTATGTTTCTCTGTTGTTGCTAAAATAAAGATGGCATAAGAGGGGGGCTCTTCCAGTGTTTTTAAAAACGCATTGAAGGCGCTGGAGCTGAGCATGTGTACCTCATCAATGATATACACTTTGTATTTGCCCATTTGCGGTGCAAAACGAACCTGCTCAATGAGCGAACGGATATCATCAACAGAATTATTGCTGGCCGCATCCAATTCATGAATGTTGAGGCTGGTGCCTTCATTAAATGTTCTGCAGCTGGTGCATTTGTCGCATGCTTCACCATTTGGCTGAATTTTTTCACAGTTAATGGTTTTGGCTAAGATCCTTGCACAGGTGGTTTTGCCCACACCTCTCGGACCGCAAAACAAAAACGCATGCGCCAGTTGATTGTGGCTGATGGCATTCTTGAGTGTGGTGGTGATATGGCTTTGCCCAACGACTGTATCAAAAGTCTGGGGCCTGTACTTGCGTGCCGAAACAATGAATTTATCCATAGCTAAGGGTGCAATTTAGGGAAAGAAATGAGAGCAATTTTAGGGGCTCTGGAATTGTGAACAAAAATCAACACTGGTCCGGGCTATTCGCTCCAAGCCCTCCCGATGGTCGGGGCTTTCCACTTCTATCCCGCAGCCTTTGAACTTTTGAATTCGTATCAATTAAGGAAACCTTACATGGTAGTTGACGTAAACACATTTATACAAAAACACCTAAGTAATTTTAATTCTATCATCACATAATTGAAAGTCCCGCTCTTCAAAGTCTCTTGACTTTGAAGGTGTATGCATACTGTCTCTGACAGTATAAGAATGGAAAGTCTAAAGACTTTCAACATAGAACTGCGAAGTCTGGAGACTTTGCAGAGCAGATTTTAATAACCTGCAATATGCGTGTGGAATCGCTTTTCTAGTTTAGTTGTTTGATAAACTTGTTACAAAGTAATTTGTAAGGGAAAAAAGAAAAAAGTAAATTCAGATAATGTTATTCAAAGCTACTTTAGAAAGTCAATCCATTTTACTATCCCTTCCAGAGAGCGGAATGGGATACCAGTTAATAACTGCAAGGTTTGCTTCAGAATATAAGAGCAGAAAACTACTTGACTTGAACAGCGAGATAATTATTGAGCATGATGAATCTGAGTGGTTATTCTTAAGTAAAATAGCCCGTGAAGGCTGGAATGAAGTAAAAGCAGCAGCCAAAGAACAATCACTCCAGGGAATTGAACTCAAATCAAAAACCGAATATTTTAATATTGTTGCTGAAGAAGATACCGCAAGCAAAAAAGGAGCAAAAGATAATCCTGTACAATCTGCTAATGGCGGGATGCCATACGTCCGTCTTTCGGCCTTTTATGATGACAAAAGAATTGACAGATTAAATAAATGCCTCAGGCCGGGTCCTATACTACTACAATGGACGATTATCTGACCTGTATTTTTCCTCTTAATAAATACGATCCAGTAGACCGGTACGCAATTCCCAACGACGATCCAATTAAATGGGTGTTCAATATTGTTCCAAAAATCGGGGATATATTTCAGCAGGGAATTGTTCAGCCTGATTTTGGTAAAAAAGGCGGTGGCATTGAATGCTATTTTGAAAAAGGAACATCTTTTGGTAGTTTTATATCTGAAGCAGGATTTCCCTATTAAAGATGCAGACACAAAAAATCATATTACCTGAAAAGTTTGTCAACCTTCTTGTTAACCTACCAGAAAACGGGATGGGTTATCAATTGGTAAAAATTTTTTTAAAAGACGGTAAAGTTTTACACAAACATAAAGTGATTAACTCCTCTGTTCTTATCCTTGATGAAAAAGAAAATATTACACTATCACAAATTTCAAAGCTGGAGTTGGAGAAATAAATCCTGTCTCTTTATTTCACTTTCTTAATTAAAATGCCAATAGACTGTAAAAGGGTCTATCAAAATTCCCCACCAGCTCCACCACCTCCAAAACTACCGCCACCAAACTTTGTTGTTTCTGCCGGCGTTGATTGTTGCTCCATTGTTTCAGCAATTACCAAGGATTCAATCTGTAATTTTTCAAATGCATGTTGTTTATTCAACTCAGCATAAGTAAAACCAAACTTCGGTTGTTTTAGGTATTTGATCAATGTATAAGAAACAAAGAGCAGGATAAAGCCGGTAATCGTCATGAATACTTCATGCGGAATGAGATGGTAATAATAACGCACGGTAAAGATCATGGCTGCAATTAACAGTAATCCAATACGCAGAAAAATGGCATCTTTTTTTTGTATACCCCTTACAATGTAAAGCATTGGTATAAGAAAAGTTAATATCCAGAACAACCATCCAAACGGTAAGGAACCGTCATTGGTTAAATGAAATAGGGCATTGTTTACTTCCCTCACCACATAATAATTCCCTGCTGCATAAAAACTGAGCAGACTTACAATAATGAGCATGGTAAAACAATGCTCATAGTTTTGCAGGCTTTCTTTCTTTTCCTGATTCTTCACCACAAAATAAACAGCAGCAGAAGCAGCCATCAGCACAAACGGAATAATTGCTTTTGAAGTTCCCAAATGATCGGTAAATAAAAAGAACAGGATTGCAAGGAAAGAAAGGAATGCAACCACACTCATGATCCTGTCGGCAAAACGAATGGAACAATAAAATGAAATGATAAAAGCCAGTACACAATTGGTCAATGCTCCTGCATCAAGAATCAAACTGATACTGCCAAACAGCATCCCGGCGAAATTCCACAACAATGCATCATCAACACCTGATTTATATTGCCTTTTCGACTGAACCATGAATTCTAATGCAGCATAGGTAAGCAACGCAAAAAACAACAGCAGGCCTTTCCATGCGTTTTCAATGTAACTCATGAAGGGCAATGAAAAGAGGCTGAAAGAAAACGAAACGATGATGCCGGTTAAGATGAATAAGCCAATGCGAATAAAAATATTCGGCGTGTAAAACTGAACCGGGTATTTCTGTTTGATAGCCTGCAGTTCATCTTTACTGAGAAAGTTATTTTCAAAAGCAGTGGTTGATTGCTCCTGTATCCGTTCATTGTGCAGGGATGTTTTATTGTAGGCAATCATAAAGCTTTTATTTTACGATTAGATCTGATCAGGAAGAAAATAAGCCCGATTCCTGAAAAAATAAAATAAAGTAAGCCAAGGTAGATCGATGATAATCCAATTCTTCCAATTGAATCGATCAGTTGAATAGCTACATAGCCCATACTGATGTATGTGTACAATGCAGTAACTACTAAAAAATAAAACGACTTGCTCTTTATTGATCTTGTATAAGAAAAAAAAGCCAGTGCAGCCAGCAACAAAAACCAGACTAAATAGATTTTCTGGAAATGAAACATTGCCGACAGGCAGGAAACAAAAAGAATATGTGTACCAAAGTTGGCATAGGTAAATTGAAAATGCTGTTTCCATTTTTTCAGCTTTGAAACAAAAGCCAGAGCAATCAATAATGCTCCCAGGAATAAACCTGCAAAAATAATTGTGCTGCTGTTAAAGTCGTTTGCACGGATCAGTTGGGATGGAGTAACGGTTATGCCGACCCATGCACCCAGGTTGGTAATGGCCAAACTTAATACACCCAAATGATCAAAGAAGTAAGCAGAAAAAAATAAAACCAGCATGGGGAAGAAAGTTGCCAGTCCGTACCGGGTGCCGAACACATTGTATTGAAATTGCAAGTAAGCAATAAAACTGATAAACGTTAAACAGCCCAGCAGCAGGATATAGTCAAAGTGTACATTTGGTGCTTCAACTTTCGCCGTTGAAAAAGGCAGCTTTTTTTTAAGGCAATAGAAAAAGCAAGCCGCACAAACCAATGCAATAAAAATCAGGATGGCCTGGTGGCCAATTTTCTCAATATTTTTATAAATAAGAATACCAAGGCCTCCGCTCAGTAATAAAACACCAAGGTATAATAGTGTTTTTAATTCCCAATGAAGTGAAAAGAGTTTTGTATCAGAATGCTCTCGTATTTTTTTAAAGGAACTGTCAGCTATAAGTCCTTCAGCATGCAGTTGTTCAAATAGCCATGTGTTCATATGAATGAAAGTAATGATAAGATTTTTACAAAACCGGGTGTCGTTTAAATTCTTTATTCCTGTCAAACAAATAACGATAGGTGATTAATCTTCTGCTCACATATGTTCCCAAACCTGCAGCAACATTCATCATCTTGGGATTAAAATCACCGATCCATTGCATTTCATAATCATCATATAATTGCTGATCCTGGATGATCTTTGCTGCTTCTATGATCATGAATGCATCCACACCTTTTCCCTGGTGTTCGGGTACAACACCAAAAATAATTCCTGTAAATTTTTTATTTCGTTTGGTTGCTTTCACCCAAAGGAATTTCAACTTACCGATCATATCCAATCGTCCGTTAAGGTATTTGAACCATTGATTGAGATCGGGCATATTGATCCAAACTGCAACAGGCTCATCTTTATAATATGTAAACCAACTGATGCGTTCATCCATCACCGGTTTCATGGAGTTGAACATAAGGATAGCTGTTTTTTCTTCCATCTGTTTCAGTCCTGCATGCCCGGCCCATGCCTTATTATAAACAGCCGTAAAGTCTTTTGCAAACTTTTCTAGTTCGTCCTGTTGTATGTGAACGGCTTTGTAGTTGGGATCTGTTGCTAACAGATCATGTCTTGTATAAAATTTTTGCTCCAGTTTTTCTTTTACTTTCAGCGAATAACAATATTGGTTAAAGAATAATTGAAAACCATAGTTTTCAAATAACTGTTGATAATAAGATGGATTGTAATTCATACAATACAATGGCGGTTGAAATGCAGAAGCTTTGCTCGGTATTGAATCCGAAGCGTTCTTGCCTTCAACCTGCAAACCCCACCAGCGGTCCCGTTCACCAAAGTTGATAGGTCCATCCATTGCTTCCATGCCTTTCCTTTGCAACCATTGTTTGGCAGTATCAAATAAAAGATCAGCAGCAGCTTGATCATTGATACATTCAAAAAAGCCCATACCGCCAACAGTAAGCTCATCGCCCTTTGATTTGTATTTACTGTTAACAAAGGCAGCAACCCGCCCAATCAATTTCCCATCATCAGCTTTCAATATCCAGCGAATAATTTCACCATGACGGAAGGTTTTGTTCTTTTTTTCATCAAATACCTGATCAATATCTTTATCCAACGGCCTGATCCAGTTGAGATCATTCTCATAAAGAATAACAGCAACTTTGAGGAATGCACTTGCTGTTGTTTTGTTGGTTACTTCGATCAGTTGCATGCAGCAAAGAAATGAAAAATATGCATCTGCCAGAAAAGGGATATGATCAAAGGCATAAAATCAAGAAAAAAGTTCGGCAGGTTTTTTTATCTTACAGCGCCAAGCATAAACAAATAGCCCGATTAATTTTATCAGCAGGCCTATTAATATCAATACATCATTAATATCTGAATTATGAAAATACCTTTTACTCAAATTTTTCTTACACTCAGCAGCAGGTTTATTCTATTGATCTTTCTTGTTACAGATGTTGCATATGCACAAATTACATCGGGTTCTTTTGCGCCGAAAGTTGATTTTGTAACCGGAACAACACCCTGGCATGTAACTGTTGCAGATATTGATGGAGATGGCAAGCCCGACCTGGTGGTGCCGAACAGTGCCTCCAATAATGTTTCTGTTTTACGCAATACCAGTACCAGTGGTTCTATTGTTGCAGGCTCCTTTGCTGCAAAAGTTGATTTTATAGCAGGCTCAGGTCCTGTTTCATCATTTGTTGCAGATCTGGACGGAGATGGCAAACCTGATCTTGCACTTGGTAATAACACCGGCAATTCGATATCCGTTTTACGCAATACAAGTACAAGCGGTATCATTGATGCCAGCTCTTTTGCAGCAAAAGTTGATTTTGCTACCGAGGCAGTTGCTCGCCAGGTTATTATTGCGGATATGGATGGTGATGGAAAAAAAGATATTATTGTTACAAGTGCCAATGTGGTTTCAATTTTTCGTAATATCAGTACAGTCGGCACTCTTAATACAGGATCTTTTGCTGCAAAAGTTGATTTTGTAACAGGCACTCAGCCAACAGGAGTTGTTGCAACCGATGTTGATGGCGATGGCAAACCTGAAATGATTGTAGTAAACTATACCAGTAATACAGTTTCCGTTTTTCGTAATATCAGTACGGCAGGATCTATTACGGCAGGATCATTTGCTGCCAAGGTTGATTTTACAACCGGAACAAACCCTATTCATTTGGGTGTTCAGGATCTGGATGGCGATGGCAAACATGACGTTGCCGTAGTAAATAATAACAGCAGTAATGTTTCAATCTTTCGTAATACAAGCAGCATTGGTACAATAACATTTGCAACTGCTGTAAATTTCTCAACAGGGCTCACATCAGGAGGAATTGCAATAAAAGATCTCGATGCTGATAATAAACCCGACTTGTCCATTACAAATGCACTAAGTAATACTGTTTCGGTATTGAGGAATACCAGCACTTCGGGTATCATAGATGCAGGTTCATTTGCAGCAAAGGTTGATTTTGTAACCGGAACAAATCCATTTTTTGTTGCTGCTGCAGATGTTGATGGAGATGGTAATGCAGATCTTGCCGTTATTAACTTTACTGATAACAATGTGTCGGTTTACAGGAACACAAGAGTAACTACCGGTATTGGGTTTGAACTGATAAATGAACAGTTGCCGGTAAAAGTGATGAACAATCCAACTAAAAATTTCTTTACATTACAAGTGGATGCTTCCATGCGTGGAAAGATGACGATAAAAATTACAGATGTATATGGCCGGTTGATTGAAACGAAAGCAAACATACAAACAGGAGCAGTTTCATTTGGAAACAACTATAACACCGGAGTTTATTTTGCTGAAATAATGATTGATAAAAAACACCGGGTGTTGAAGTTGATCAAACAATAAATAAGGAAGCATCCTGTACATAAACAGGAGATTATCCGTTCCCCGGTTCATTCAAAATAAAATATATTATTCAACTGATTTAAGGTATTTTCCTTTCTTAAACCAGTTGTTATGCCATCATATATTCTTGCTCTCGATCAAGGTACTACCAGCAGCCGTGCCATTGTATTTGATCATGATGGAAACATTGTTTCCGTTGCACAAAAAGAATTCACACAAATTTTTCCGCAGCCGGGTTGGGTTGAACATGATCCTGAAGAAATCTGGAGTACTCAACTCGGTGTTGCAGCAGAAGCGATAACCAAAGCAGGATTAAGTACAGAAGATATTCATGCCATTGGTATTACCAATCAACGGGAGACAACGATTGTGTGGGATCGTACTACCGGCAAACCTGTTTACAATGCAATCGTATGGCAGGATAGAAGAACGGCTGATTTTTGTGATGAATTAAAAAGAAAAAATTTGCATATCCTCATTCAGCAACGAACAGGGTTGGTGGTGGATGCGTATTTCAGTGCGTCAAAAGTAAAATGGATATTAGACAATGTTGAAGGTGCCAGGGCAAGAGCAGAAAAAGGCGAACTCTGTTTTGGTACAGTTGATACCTGGTTGTTGTGGAACTTAACCAAAGGACAGGTGCATGCAACAGATGTAAGCAATGCAAGCCGTACCATGCTCATGAATTTACAAACCTTGCAATGGGATGGGGAACTGGAAAAAATATTTTCCATTCCCGGTAATATGTTGCCGCAGATAAGAAGCAGTAGCGAAGTGTACGGAACCACACAAAATATTCTTACAGCAAAAAATATTCCTATTGCTGGTATTGCAGGCGATCAGCAAAGTGCATTGTTCGGGCAAATGTGTACACAACCCGGTATGGTAAAGAATACCTATGGTACGGGATGTTTTATGCTGATGAATACCGGAGAAAAGGCCGTATCATCAAAAAATAATTTGTTAACGACCGTTGCATGGAAGATCAATGGTAAAACAGAATATGCATTGGAAGGAAGTGTATTCATCGCCGGTGCTGTTGTGCAATGGTTAAGAGATGGATTAGGTATTATCCGTTCATCAACTGATGTTGAAAAGCTGGCAGGAAAAGTAAAAGATAGTGATGGAGTATATGTTGTTCCTGCATTTACAGGTCTTGGTGCTCCTTACTGGAATCAACATGCAAGAGGAACTATAGTTGGTATTACACGAGGAACAACTGCTGCACATATAGCCAAAGCAGCGTTGGATAGTATTGCTTATCAAACAGCTGATGTGCTAAAAGCAATGGAAGCCGATTCGGGAATTGACATCAAAGAGCTGCGGGTAGATGGTGGTGCAACCGTTAATAATATTTTAATGCAGTTTCAAAGCGATTTGTTGAATACAGCAGTTGTTCGTCCACGCATTACGGAAACAACGGCATTGGGCGCAGCTTATCTTGCAGGACTGGCTACCGGTTACTGGAAAAGTGTGGATGAAATACAACAGCAATGGCAGATTGAAAAGAAATTTGTTTCTCAAATGGAAGAGGATAAAAGAGAATCTTTGATGAAGGGATGGAAGAAAGCTGTGCATGCAGCAATGAGTTATTAGGAGTTTGTAGTTGATAGTTTGTGGTTTTGGGTACATCAAACTACAAACATCAAACCGATTTGGTAATATTGCACTCGTTGAAATGTGAACTACAGACTATAAACTTCAAACTTGCTAATTGAATCGTTCTCAACAAATACAACAATTAAAAACAACCAATCATTGGGATATTATTATCATTGGTGGCGGGGCAACCGGCTTGGGTGCTGCAGTAGATGCTGCAGGTCGTGGATATAAAACGTTATTAGTAGAACAACATGATTTTGGTAAAGGAACATCGAGTCGTTCCACCAAGCTTATTCATGGAGGAGTTCGTTATTTACAACAAGGCAATTTCCGTTTGGTACGTGATGCGTTGCGTGAAAGAGGATTGTTGTTGAAGAATGCACCGCATATTGCACATCGGTTGAAATTGGTGTTGCCTGCGTATCGCTGGTGGGAGAAATTATATTATGGATTGGGTTTGAAAGTGTACAATTTTTTGTCGGCAAAATTGAGTCTCGGTCCGAGTGAAATTTTATCAATCAAAAAAACACAGGAATACATTAAAGGATTAGATGGAAAAAGATTAATCGGAGGTGTAGCTTATTATGATGGCCAGTTTGATGATGCAAGATTGTGTGTATCGCTTGCTTTAACTGTAGCAGATGTAAGCGGAACAATATTGAATTATTGCAAAGTGTCAGGTTTAATTCATGACCAGGGAAAAGTAAAAGGAGTCGTGATCAAAGACTGTTTAACCAATGAAGTGTATGAGGCAAGAGGAACTGTTATAATTAATGCAACCGGTGTGTTTGTAGATGAGGTGTTACGGATGGATGATGATGGATTAACAAAAACAGTTTCACCATCGCAGGGAATTCATATTGTAGTAGATAAAAAATTCTTCCCCGGCGATCAGGCATTGTTTATTCCACGCACCGATGATGGCCGTGTTTTATTCGCCGTTCCTTTTCATGACAAAGTGATCATTGGTACAACAGATACAAGTGTTGATACAGCAGTGATTGAACCATTGCCTCTGGAAGAAGAAGTGGAATTTGTGATCAATCATTTCAACCGCTATGTACATACGGGGTTACAACGCAGCGATATTAAAAGTGTATTTGCAGGGTTAAGGCCATTGGTAAAATTGCCGGGTAAAAAGAAAACAGCACTGCTTCCCCGTGATCATACCATATGGGTTTCAAAAGGAGGTATGATCAATATCAGCGGGGGCAAATGGACCACCTATCGTAAAATGGCACAGGAAGTAATTTTGAAAGCACATTACGAAGGTGGATTGGCGTATACACGTTGCCAAACAGAAACCATGAAACTGCATGGCTGGATGAAGAAGGTGGATTTCGAAGATCCACTTCATTATTATGGAAGCGATGCAGCTGCTATCCGTTACCTGCAGCATCAGGGTTATTCTCAATTAATTCATCCTGCTCTTTCTTATACCATTGCCGAAGTGGCATGGGCCGTATTAAATGAAATGGCCATGACAGTTGAAGATGTATTGGCACGCCGTACAAGAGCTTTGTTTCTGGATGCAAAAGCAGCCATTGAAGCCGCACCGCTGGTGGCAAACATCATGATGAAAGAAATGAATAAAGATGAAGCATGGAAAGAACAGCAATTAAAAGATTTTTATAAAGTAGCAGAAGGATATTTGTTGAAGTGAAATCATGTACGAAGTTATGTACGAAGTACGATGGAAGGATCTTTGGTTATTCACGACTCACCATTCACAGTACGATGTGAAGAAATGTACGAAGTAGAAAGTAAGATATGAACTGAACTATAAACTATAAACTAAAAACTCCTGCTCATGTCTCCATTCCTTGCTGAATTTATTGGTACCATGTTCATCATGCTGTTGGGCAACAGTGTTGTAGCCAATGTATTATTAACAAAAACAAAAGGTAATAACAGCGGGTTGCTGGTCATTGCGTTTGGCTGGAGTATTGCTGTGTTTGTGGGTGTGTTCAGCAGTGCTGCCGTGAGTGGTGCACATTTAAACCCTGCTATCACCATTGCATTGGCAGCCATTGGAAAATTTGAATGGAGCAATGTTCCTTTATACATTGTTGCACAATTCCTTGGTGCAATGACAGGTTCTTTTTTAATGTGGCTGGCCTACAAGCAACATTTTGATGAAACCGGTGATGCAGATCTTAAATTGGCAGTATTCTGTAATGCACCTGCAATACCCAATGTGTTTTATAATTTAATGACAGAAGCCATCGGCACATTTGCATTGATGTTGGGTGTATTATTTATTGCAGCACCGCAAAACAGTTTAGGTGCATTGGATGCATTGCCTGTTGGATTACTCGTGTTGGGAATAGGTTTGAGTTTGGGCGGACCAACAGGTTATGCGATCAATCCTGCAAGAGATTTGGGTCCACGTATCATGCATTTTATCTTACCTATTAAAAACAAACGCAACAGTGATTGGAGTTATAGTTGGATACCGGTGGTGGGGCC
>Ga0163144_10010375_pt1 | contig 19876 bp, 14 predicted proteins | sample OliLak19BULKMAT1_FD_123175 | JGI IMG/M metagenome (GOLD analysis project Ga0163144, IMG submission 123175) | Freshwater microbial mat bacterial communities from Lake Vanda, McMurdo Dry Valleys, Antarctica - Oligotrophic Lake LV.19.BULKMAT1 | ecosystem: Environmental > Aquatic > Freshwater >... | reverse complement strand
GAGCAGCTGATAACCCCACGAGAATTTGTCCGCGAACGCGCTGAGTGGCGTCGCGTTGAATTGCGGGAATCCGGCGCCCGCCATGGCTGTTTGCGAGCCGGACGTAAACGTTCCCGCACCATCATAGCGCAGGGTGTTCTTGTCGGGCAGGTTCGCCCAGACACCGCCAACTTCGCCGAGTAGGGTGAACTGCTGCGACCCCAACACGGGGCCGAATACTTTGGTGAGCGTGGTTTGCGCGGTCCAAACTCGATGCCGACGGAAGCCGGAAATTTCGCGACCGTATTGCCCGAGGAAACTGCCGACTTGATTGCTCGTGCCGAACTGCGGAGCGAGCGCCGAAAGCGTGGCGAAGAGCAATTCCACGTCGTCGATCTGCAGCGGGACGTCGTTCTTGAGCGAGGCTTCACCCTGCCAGGAAATGCCTGAACTGCCCAGCAGCGTGTTGAAACTCGCTCCGAAGAGATTGAGGCCTTCGGGATACTCGGTGAAATAACGCCCGGACGCGGCTGCGGTGAGCAGTGCGATCTGGCGCGCGCCGCTAATCGCGGCGACGATCGGCGCACTCTGCAAAGTGGCAATCTGAAGCGGAGTGAGCGCCGCGGGATTCGTTTGCGACAGGACGATCAGCTGGAAAATCTGCGCGGCCTGCGGGCCGGCCTGCTCGGCGGGAACACCGCCCCGAAGAAACGCGGCGGTCAGCGGACCCGTGAGGTTGAGGTTGATCGGGGTGGTCGGCGCGCGCGCGCTGATCACCGGGGAGCGGCTGTTGTAGCGCGCGAAATACAAACCGAATTCGGTGTTATTGATTTCGGGCGCCAGGAGGCGGGTCGCGATTCCGAATTGGTTGAAGTTGCCGGCGTCGCGATCGTTCTCCCGCGAAATGCCGCCGAGCGAGCTCCCTTGGTCGGCGATGCTACCAAACCCAAGCCAGACCGTGCGGCCGCCCCGCGACGCGAAATCGTTGGTGGAGAAATACGTGCCCGCCGGCTCCAATTCATTGCGGCGAAACTCGAGCAGCCAAAATGGCTCGACCGTCAGATTGGGCGTGAGCCCGATCGAGGCCTTGATCATGTTGACGGGTAGAAACGCCTCCTTCAGTTCCGCACCGGGCGCGCGGAGTTTCGAGAGGTCCACCGCATTCACTACGTTGTTTCCGTTGGGCAGGAAGGTGCTTTCGCCGAGGCTGAGCACCTGGCGCCCGATGCGCAGGTCAATCGGCATCTCGCCGGCGGTAAAACGCGCGGTCGCAAACAAGTCTAATAGCTCTGCGCCGCGGACGACGCGATCTTCCGCCTGTTCCGACAACGCGGTGCGTTGCGTTTCGTTTGTTTTGAAGTCGCGAAACCAATAGCCGCGAGCCAGCGCGCCAAAATTGCGGTAACGAACCTCGAGGTCGTGGTTCCCTTTGAGCAGCTGGGAGGCCCAGCCTTTCCCGTAATTGAGATTGCCGTCATCCGTATTCACGGAGTTCTGACGGCCCGGAATTCCGTTGAAGAACGACGTGGTGCCGTAGAACTCCGGATCCGGATTCTTGAGGCGGTAAATCCCGCCGAGCGACAGCGTGGAATCGAAGCTGCCCTTCAACTCCCCGACCTCGAATTGCACCGCGTCGAGGCGTGCGCCCAGGAACGCGAGTCCCAAGGTCGCGATCGCGTTTGCGCGGGTCAGTACAGGGCGGAGATGATGACGCGATTGAACGTTCATGGAGGGTAATATCAATCCCGAGGCAGCTGAAAGGCGGGGTTTGCCTGTGACGACGGAGCGACGTCCTACGCTTAGAAGAGCATTCGGACGCTCGCGGGCAAGGCTGAACCAGCAAAACGCCGTTGAACCACTGATTTTCACTGATGACCACTGATGCAAACAGAGTTGCTCGATGGAGGCCTTTCACCCGGTAAGTGACGGAAGGTTCTATCCCATCAATCCGGATCTATTGATCAGTGTTTATTAGTGCTCATCAGTGGTTACTTCTTCTGTGGAATTTAGGATGAAGATGATCTGCCGGTGAAGGTCGCCGTAAGGAAGGTGCGGCCGCCCGTGGGCTTTGCGGCCAGGCCGAACTGTCGTGAAACAATTTACCAGTGTGGCTTTGACCCGCTGCTGAATTCCGCAAGGGTGCGCAGTCCATCCATGCAGGCGGTCACGCACATTCACGTCAAAGGGGCACGCGAGCACAACTTGAAGAACCTCGAGTTGCGCATCCCGCGCGGCAAACTGGTCGTGATCACCGGGCCGAGTGGGTCCGGAAAGTCATCGCTGGCCTTCGACACGATCTACGCGGAGGGTTATCGCAAATACATTGAATCGTTGAGCGCGTCGGCGCGGCAGGCCCTCGATCAGCTCAAACAGCCGGAGGTTGATTTCATCCACGGGCTTTCACCGGTGCTGGCGATTGAGCAACGCACGGGCGGCGGCGGACCGCGGAGCACGATCGCTACGGCCACCGAGATTGCGGACTATGCGCAACTGCTTTGGGCGCTCGCAGGCCAGCAGTTTTGTCCGAAGGACGGCGGCCGCGTCGTGCAGCGTTCGCTTGACGATAACGTGCAGCGGGTTCTCGCGGAATGCGCGGGTGAACGCGTGATGTTACTCGCGCCGTTCATGCGGGCGAAACCGAGCGTGCTGCGCGATGAGTTGCCGCGGTTGCGGCAACGCGGCTTTCAACGCGTGCGCATCGATGGTGAAATTCGGAATCTCGACGATGCGAAGCTCGTGCCCACGGGCGCCGGGGTAAAGGAATTGGTCGTTGAGATCGTGCTGGATCGCCTGGTGGCGACCGCCGATCAGCGCAGCCGGCTGGCGGACTCGCTCGAGCTGGCGTTTCGCGAGGGGCACGATCGTGCCACCGTGCTTGCGCAAAAAACGGCGGACGCTCCCTGGCGCGAATTGCTGCTCAGCCAATCCCTCGCGTGTGAGATTTGTGGTGACGTTTTCGGAAAACTTACGCCGCGGCACTTTTCGTTCAACCACCGTGACGGAGCCTGCCCCACGTGCGAAGGGCTGGGGCGGAAATTGCGTTTTGTGCCGGAGTTGATCGTCGCCGATCCGGACAAGTCGGTGCGCGGCGGCGCGCTCAAGCCGTGGCGAATTGGCGGGAAAAATCTCATCATCAAACACAACGCCCTGCTGAAACAGTTGGTGGAGCAACTGCCGTTTGACCCCGAGGTTCCGTGGAAGGATTTGCCGGAAGCGACGCGGCACGCCCTGTTGTTTGGCGCGGGGGAACGGCAGTTCGCGTTCAAGTTGCGGCGCATGCGGGAGGCAAAGGCCTCGACGTTTGACGGCGTGATCGCGGATCTGGAGGAGAGTTATCGTCACACGGACAGCGATGGCTTTCGCGCGCGGCTGACCACGTTTATGGTGAGCGGGACGTGTCCCGAATGCCACGGCGCGCGCCTGAACGCCCGGAGTGGCGCGGTGCGTATCGATATTTCGAATGCGAGCGGCGCGGCGAAAGGTGATGACAAAGCGCCGCCCCGGCCAGCGCCGTTGAACTTCCCCGAATTCATGGCGCTCGACGTGGGCGAAGCTCATGCCTTTGCGCTTGAACTCGTAGCGGCGCATGGCGGAAACGACGCGATGCGGGACGTGGTTACCGGCATTGAACAGCGTCTGCATTTCCTGCTCGAGACGGGACTGGGTTACCTGACCCTCGAACGCGATTATGGCACACTTTCGGGTGGCGAGGCGCAGCGCGTCCGCCTGGCCACGCAGTTGGGCATGGGACTCGTCGGCGTGATTTATGTTTTGGACGAGCCCAGCATCGGGCTACACCCGCACGATAATCAGAAGTTGCTCGAGACCATCGTGGCGTTGCGCGATCGCGGGAACACCGTGCTCGTGGTTGAGCATGACGAAGACACGATGCGGCTGGCGGACGAGTTGATTGAACTCGGACCTGAAGCCGGAATTGAAGGCGGCTATCTGCTCTTTCAGGGCAAGCCCGAGGATTGCATGAAACTGCCGGCGAAGTTGTCGCGCACGGGCCCTTATCTCGCGCGCACGATGTCGGTCACGCGCGAAGCCAAGGCGAAGCAGCCGGATGGTGCATTCCTCTCCGTGCGCGAGGCGCGGGCGAATAATCTGCGTGGAATCGATGCGAAGTTCCCGGTGGGACTTCTGACGTGCGTCACGGGAGTCAGCGGCTCCGGGAAAAGCACGCTCGTCAATGATGTGCTCGCGGCGCAGGCGGCTCGAAAACTGAATGGTGCCAAGATTATCCCGGGCAAACACCGGCATATCGAGAACCTCGATTTCTTCGAGAAGCTCGTTCAAGTCGATCAGGAGCCGATTGGCCGCAGTCCGCGGTCCAACCCGGCGAGTTATGTCGATTTGCTGCCGCTCTTGCGCGACCTTTATACGCAGGTGCCGCTCGCGAAGATTCGTGGCTATAAATCGAGCCGCTTCTCCTTCAACGTGCGCGGTGGGCGCTGCGAACGCTGCCAGGGTGACGGCGCCATCAAATTGGATATGCAGTTCATGCCGGACGCGTACGCGCCGTGTCCGAGTTGTGGCGGCCGCCGGTTCAATCGCGAGACGTTGGAAATTCTGTTCCACGGCAAATCGATCGCCGATGTGCTCGACATGACGGTGCGGGAAGCGATCGGACTCTTTCGGAATATCCCGCGGGTGATGGACAAGCTGCAGACGCTCGATGCGGTGGGGCTCGGTTACCTGACCCTCGGTCAATCCGCGACCACGCTTTCCGGTGGTGAGGCGCAGCGAATCAAACTCTCCCTGGAGTTGAGCAAGCGCCAGCAGGGGTCGACCCTCTACATTCTCGATGAGCCGACGACGGGCCTGCACTGGACTGACATCCAGAAGCTGATGGATTTGCTCTTCAAGCTGCGCGACGCGGGCAACACCGTGATTGTGATCGAGCACAACTTGGACGTCATCAATCTGGCCGATTGGTTGATTGACCTCGGCCCAGGTGGCGGACGGGAAGGCGGCGAACTTATCTATGCCGGCACGCGAGCTGACATCGAAGCGTGCGAGCGCTCGTTGACCGGCCAGGCGCTGAAGCGCTGGCGCCAAGCCGCGCGCGTGAGCCCGTCACGAAAGTGAGCCAATAAGGTAGCACCGAGGGTAAGGCCGGAAGGTAGGGCCGGGAAGGTAGGGCTGGCTATCCCTAGCCGGCCTTTTCAGGGCATCGCACCTCGGCTAATCACCGCACCACTATATAATCTTTCGAACCCAAACCAGTTAACCACTGATTTTCACTGATAGGCACTCGTCAGGATGACTCGGAGGGGTTTGTGGCCCGCGCAGCACGACAAACCTCCGTGATCGCGGCCGCGAAAGCAGCGGCGGTGTGGTCGAGCCAGCGCTGTCCCTCGGTGGGCGTCGCGGCGGTGGCGTCGCCCATGATGCCGGACTTCGAAAGGTCCGCCGTCACCCAGGCCATGGTGGCGGGAGCGCGTTCGGGGCGCAGTTCGCCCGGGTCGTCGAGCCGGCCGCAGTATTCCGAAACAGCGACTGACATCTCAACGTACTGCGGGGCGACCGCCAGCAACCAACCGGTTTCGGTCGTGTTAGCGTGGTAGCCGAAGGTGGTCTCCTGCAGGGGAAGGCCGAGATCGATTTTGGGTGCCAGAACTCCACAGTGTAGTCCGTAGGTGGCCGAAATTTCGCGCAACGTATACGCGATCACCGCCGAGTTCCCGCCGTGCGTGTTGAGAATCGCGAGCTGCCGGAAGCCCCACGCTTGGATTTGCCGCGCGATCGTCAGGAGTTGGCCTCGGAGTGTGTCCTTGGAAATATAGAGCGTGCCCGGAAATCCGGTGTGCTCGTTGCTCTTACCGATGGTGATCGGGGGCGCCACATAGCACGCCACGTCCGCGGGCAACTGCGGCAACGCGCGATCGAGCCAGACTTCAGCGAGCAGCGAATCCACCGCCACGGGAAGATGCGGCCCGTGCTGTTCGATCGCCCCGGTGGTGATGATTACGGGCGCCGACGCCTTGTCAGGCAGCGCCTGAATCTCGCGCAAGGTCATCCCCGCCAGGTAACGCGGACGGTAACTTGGAAACGGATACGTTGGCATGGTGGACTGGCGCGGAGAGAAAATAGTTATTGGGCCGAAGCATCAGGTCGGGACGGCGGCCGGGATTTTGCCGTCATGTGGCAGGGGTGCGCGCGCGGCGATTTCACCGAGCAGGGAAACGAGGCGGTGGGCGGACGAACCGAGCGTCGCCTCGCCTTCGCGGAGAGCAGCGGCGAGCGGGACATGGGGCCCGGACAGCGGCCGTACGCCTTCGTCGCCCCAGGTGCGCGGCGACGGTGGACTGGTTTCAGTGAACGCTTCCGGTTCGCGGCCGTGCAAGGCGGTGACCAGGGTCTGCACCGTGCGGCGGCTCGAACTGCGGGTCGGATGGAGGTCCAGACCGAGGCCGCTCAGGCTGATGCGGAAAATTTGCAGGCCCAAGCCGATCCGCAGATCGCGGGCGGCCGCGGCGATCAATTCCTCGTTCCAGGGACTGGCGTTGAAGAAAACCACGCGTTTGAAGCCGGAGGCGGCGATGGACGCCGTCACTTCCGCTAGCATCGCATGCGCGAGCGGCACGGCGACGGCAAACGCGCAGCCCGGGTCGGGGCCGAGCACAAATCGAAGCGGTGGAATTACCGTGATTGAGAGATGGGCGGGCCGCGCCAGCGACGCGGCGCGTAACACGTGCATCAGTACGGTCTCCTCCAGATCCAAGGCGTGCCCCAAGCCCCAGTCGGCCAGCCCGGCAAGTGGTGCCACAACGGTGGTGGTGGCGGGATCCTGCCACTGAGAAAACTGCGGCCAGCGGCGCCAGGGCCAGAACGTAGCAGGATCCGCGATACAGAGCGGCGTGGATTCCAGAGCGGCGTTCATTTGGCGGCGGTGATTTCGATTTCCACGCAGCAGCCGGGGCGCGCCAGGCCTTTCACTTCGAGCAAGGTGCTCGCGGCGAGCGCAACGCCCAGGTAACGGTCGCGCACGCTGCAGAATTGCGGGAAGTCGGCCATGTTCGTGAGGTAGGTTTGCGTGCGCACGACATCGGCGAACGTCATGCCGGCACCGTGCAAAATTTCCGCGATGAGCTTAAATACGAACTCGGTCTGAACCGTCGCATTGTCCGGCGCCACCACCTCGCCGCCGAGGTCGACGGCGAGTTGGCCAGTGGCATACAGTAATTGGCTTGACCCAAAATCGAGGAGCACACCCGGACTGTAGGCGCCGCGTGGCGCCGCGAATCCCGTGGGGTAAATCAGCGTCTTTTTCATGCGTCGATCTCCCCGTCCGGCTGATTCACGAACACCATGATCAGCCCCAGAATGGCGGTCATACGGAACGCCGCGTTCTGCCCATTCCATTGCGACGACTGCCACATCAGGAACCACTCCCCGCCGACCGCGATGAATGCGACATACCACTGGAGGAGGCTTAACGTGAGGCCGGCGAGAGCCAGCGGTTTGGCGCGTTGCCACGCTGCCGCGGTTCCCGACCGAACCCGCCAGAGCTTCCCCGCCGCGAAGGTGAGCACGGCCCCAGCCGCAAATTCCCACAGGATGATTCCGGCGTAGAAAGCGTGATGCACGAAGGGGACATCAATCGCGCGCCACATCCCTTTGTTGCCGGGAAACGTGGTGCTCATGTTCAGGACATTCCGCACGAATTCGAAGTTGGAACCGTAGTCGGTCAGGTTGTTGAAAACCACCAGCAGTAGGAAAAACGCGGACGAGGCGATGAGCGCAATTTTGGACAAACGGATGAGCATGGGATAAATCAGGAGGCGCGGTCCTGCAGTTCGGCGAAGTCCGGCAACTCCGGCGTGCTGACGACTTCGCCATCGATGCAACGTCGGGCGAGGTTGGGTCGACTAAGCAGTTCGCTGTAGCGATGAGCCGGAAACACGGTCAGATGCGCGCGTGTCCCCGGTGCAATCCGGCCCAGATCGGGACGGCCAATCACGTCTGCGGCGGTGCGCGTGACCACCTTGATGGAATCGCCCAGCGCGTCAGCGTCGAGGTGCGCGAGTCGTACACTTTGGGTGTAAACTTCGGTCAGGTCGTAATCGCCGAAGGCATAAAACGCGTCCCGCACATTATCGCTCGCGCAAGCCACGGGCACACCCGCATCGAGCAAGTCGCGGATCAGCGTCAATCCCCGCCAGATCGGGGATCGTGGATACGTGGTACCGTCACGGCGGTCCTGCAGATAGAGATTACAGAGGGGAAGCGAGATGATCGAGATACCCGCCGCCTTTACGCGGCTAATCGTCGACCGCATGCGTTCAGGGGTCTGCACGGCGAGGCTGCAGCAATGTCCACACGTGACCGGATGCGGAAAGTCGCGCCGCAGCACGGCCTCCGCCACGTGACGCAAGACCTCGGCGCTGGCGTCCCCATTTTCGTCCACGTGCAGATCGATGCCGACGCCGCGCTCGCGCGCAATCGCCAGCAGTCGGTCGAGCTGCAGTGGGAGTTCCGGCGACATCGTGAAGAATCCGCCCAAGGCGGTCGCCCCATATCGCAGCGCGAGATCGGCGATTCGTTCGCCATCCGGCGTCGCGTAAGCGGGTCCGCCGCCGAGCGGGACCGTTTGCAGCGTGATCCGGCCGAGCCATTCGGTGCGCAGCGCGGCCATCGTGGCGTGGCTGACTTCACTCAGCGGGCCGGTGTCGATATGCGTGCGAATGGCGCGGGTACCATGGGCCCAGGCGCAGCGTAACGCGAAGCGGGCTCGCCGGAGTAAATCCTCCTCTGTCCAAAGCTCGCGGTCCCGGCCCAGCACGTGGAGCGCTTCGTTGAACGTCGCGGATCGGTTGGGCGCGCGATGCCACGTGTGGGTTTTATCGAGATGAACGTGCGCATCAATAAACGCCGGGAGCACTAACGCGCCGGCCGCATCGAACTCGCGCGACGCTGGGTCCACGGGGCCAGCGGATTTCGCCGCCGGCCCCACCGCGGTGATCTCGGTTCCAACGATGGAAATGTCGCAGAGAAGGGAGGGCTCGAGGGGATCCACCGCCGGCAACGCCAGAGCGGCCGGCAGCAGGGCGACGGGAACGCGGGCGCGACGGACGAGTAGCATCGCGGGTGATAAAGCAACGCCGATGCCACGCCGGACGCAGTCCAGACTTTGGACAAATGTGCCGTACCCCGTGGCAGCGAACCTGCTTGGTAGAAGGTCAGCGCATGTCCACCTTTCCTGATTCACTTCGCACTGAGCTGCGCGCTCTGCTGGGGACGGAATTTCTCATCGAGAGCGGCGAGTCGCTTGAGACGCTCTCTAAGGATTTCTATTGGTACTCACCCGTGCTCAAGCGTCAGCTCGATGAAAAACGCGCGGATGTCGTGGCGCGGCCGGCGTCGATTGCCCAGGCCCAAGCGGTGGTTGCGGCGTGTTTTCGAGCCGGCGTGCCGATCGTGCCGCGCGGGGCTGGCACCGGCAACTATGGGCAGTGCGTTCCTCTTTATGGTGGCGTCGTGATCGACCTGGCCCGGCTTGACCGGATTCACTCGGTCGCGGGTGGAGTGCTCCGCGCCGAAGCCGGCGCCCGGCTCGGTACGATTGAAACTGTCGCGCGGGCCGAAGGCTGGGAACTGCGGTGTTTGCCGTCGACGTGGATGAAAAGCTCACTGGGCGGATTCTTCTGCGGCGGTTCCGGTGGGATCGGTTCGATCACATGGGGCGGCATCAACGCGAACGACAATGTGAAGTCGGTCACGGTGATGACCTGCGAGGCCGAACCGCGGCTGATTCGACTCGAGGAACGCGATGCCCTCAAAGCCCTGCACACTTATGGCACGACTGGATTTCTCGTGGAGATCGAGATGCGCCTCGCACCGAAGGTTGATTACGATCAGTTGATTTTCAGCGCGGCGAACTGGGACACCCTGCTGACGTGGACCGATGGTGCGGCGAGAAACGGCGAGTGGATGAAGCGCCTGGTCACTCAGTTTCAGTGGCCGACGCCGTCGTTTTTCAAACCGCTGCGGAAGTACTTTCGGGACGGGGAGCATGTCAGCTTTCTATTAATCGACCGGTCGCAAACGGACCAGGTTGTGGCCGCCGCCGAGGCCGCGGGGTTGGCGTGTGTTTATCGGCAGCCGCTGTCGGATCCGCCGAAGCCGCCCTTCATCACGGACTACACGTGGAACCACACGACGTTGTGGGCGATGAAGAGCGATCCGACGTTAACGTATGTGCAGGCTGGATTCGCCGCTAACTTCCGGGAGCAGTTTGCGGAATTGGAACGTCGGTTCCCCGGTGAAATTCTGCTTCACCTGGAATGGGTCGCCGGCAACGCGAAGATGATGCGGGGCAGCAGTGGGGCGGCGGGCGCGCCCGCTTCCGGCATCGTGGTTGGTGGAATTCCGCTCGTGTACTTCAAGTCGGAGGAGCGGCTGAACGAAATCCTACGGGCCTGTGATGAGATTGGCGTGGGTATCGCGAATCCGCATACGTTCTACCTGGAGGAGGGCGGCCGGCATCCGAACATCGCCGAGAAGCGGGCACTGAAGTCGAGCTTTGATCCCCGGGGACTGCTCAACCCCGGGAAAATGAAATCTTATCCCTTCAACCCGTTCGACGCCGCTGCGTCGGCCGCCGCGGCCGCAGCGCTGGCCGCCGGGCCGGTTGGCGCGGTTTGAGGACACGCATGTGCGCCCAACCCTTGGTCACGCTCGAGCGAGTGGAGAAACGGTTTGGGAACGGACCCTTGGTGCTCGATGGCATCGACCTGAAAGTCGAGCGCGGGGAATTCGTGAGTTTCATTGGTCCGAGTGGCTGCGGCAAAAGCACGCTGCTCCGTTTGATCGCGGGCCTGACCTCGCCTACGAATGGGGAAATTGTGATCGATGGGATGACGCCCGAGAACGCCCGCGAGCTGATGTTTTTTGTTTTTCAAGATGCCAACCTGATGCCGTGGCGACGGGTGGCGGAGAACGTCGAATTGCCGCTACTTTTGCGGGGAGATCCCACGGCGCGTCGAGCCGAGCGGGTCCGGCACATGTTGGAAATTGTCGGTCTGAGCGCCGCGGCGACGAAGTATCCGTGGCAACTTTCGGGCGGCATGCGCATGCGCGTCTCGATCGCGCGAGCGCTGAGTGTCGCACCGGAAATTCTGCTGCTGGACGAACCCTTCGGTGCGCTCGACGAAATGACCCGCGACCAGCTGAACGAGGACCTGCTCGCAATTCGCGGGCGCGATCCCTTCACCGGCTTCTTCGTCACGCACTCCGTGCCGGAAGCGGTGTTTCTTTCGACCCGCATTGTGGTCCTGGCCGCGAATCCCGGGCGGGTGGCGACGGTGATCGACGTGCCGTTCGCTTATCCCCGCGGGCCCGAATTGCGGGAAACGCCCGAATTCCTGCAGTTGCTCGCCCACACGGCGCGGGCGCTGCGGGCGGTTCGCGCCTGAAAGCCGTGACCCACCGGCCATGAAATCGCGCCTCCTCTCGCTGCTGCAGCCACTCCTGGCCGGCTTCGCCCTGCTTGGGCTGTGGTACGCCGCGAAAGCCGTTTTCAACCTGCCGAGTTTTGTCCTACCGTCGCCCGACGAAATTGGCGCTGCGGCGTGGGAGGAACGCAGCACGCTGTGGGCGGCGGCGATGATTACGTTGCGGGGGGCGCTCCTGGGTTTTCTCGCGGCCGTCGGCGTGGGGTTTCTGCTCGCGATGGTGCTGGGCTTTTCGCCGCGGATCAAAGCGTCGTTCTATCCGTACATTCTCGTGTTGCAGATGATGCCGGTGACGATCCTCGCGCCGGTGTTCGTGCTCTGGCTTGGGCAGGGACTGCCGAGCATCGTGGCGATCACCTTCATGATCGGATTCTTCCCGGTGGTGGCGAACACCACGATGGGATTCATTTCAGTCGATCGGAATCTCCGGGAGTTGCTGCTGATGTGCAAAGCGACGCCGGCGCAGGAGGTACGCTATTTACGGATACCGGGAGCGATGCCGTATTTCCTGACGGGAGTGAAGATCGCGGGTACGTTGGCGCCGATCGGCGCGATTGTCGGCGATTTCCTGGCGGGGAGCGCGACCAACGGCGTGGGTGGCATTGGGTACATGACCATTTCCTACTTCTCCCAGCTCAAGACACCCGCGCTGTTCGCGACCGGCATGGTGGCCTGCGTGATCGGCTTCGGGTTCGTCGGGAGCGTCAATCTCCTCCACTGGCGGCTGCTTCATTCCTGGCACGATTCCATGGTGAAAAAAGAATGACCTTTTCCTTTTCAACTCTTCATCGGCGGTGCGCGGCGGCCGGCTTGCTCGTGATCCTTGGCACTAGCGGCTGTGGCAAGCCGGCCGCCGGAACGGGCGACGTGAATGCCGACGGCAAGCGGCGCCAGAAAATTGTGCTGCAGACGGACTGGTATGCGCAGCCGGAGCATGGCGGGTTTTATCACGCGCTCGTCAAAGGCTATTACCGCGAAGCGGGATTGGACGTGGAGATTGTGCAGGGCGGGCCGAACGCGATCCCGACGCAGAAGGTGGCGCTCGGCACCACGCAGTTCGCGATTGGGCGGAGTGATGACGTCATGATTGCGGTCGGCCGCGGCATTCCGCTGGTGATGGTCGGAGCGCTGATGCAGCGCGACCCGCAGGCCATCATGTTCCACGAGGAAAGTGGTATTCGGGGATTCAAGGATCTGAACGGCCGCAATATCATGACCGTGCCGGGCGCCGGGTGGATCGGCCTGACCGAGCTGAAGTACGGTATCAAGTTTTCGGTGACGCCGCTGGACTTCGGGCTCAGCCGGTTCCTGGCCGACAAGAATTTCGTACAGCAATGTTTCATCACGAACGAACCGTATTACGTGCGCCAGCACGGCGCGCGGCCAAAGACGCTGCTGTTGTCGGAGACGGGATTTGCGCCCTATCGCGTCTGGTTCACGAGTCGCGGATTCATCAACCAGAGTCCGGAGGCGGTGCGCGCCTTCACGGCGGCCTCCATTCGAGGCTGGAGCGAGTATATGTCGGGAGACCGGTCCGAGGCCAATGCCGCGATCTCCGCCGCCAATAAACAAATGGTGCCGGAGTTCATGGCGTTCAGCGTGGCCGCGATGCAGGAGTACAAGCTGGTGACGGGTGATCCCGCGCTGGGGGAGCGAACCGGCCGGATCGATTCGAAACGCATTGCCGAGCAGATCGCGCAGCTCACGAGCATTGGAATACTCGGGCGGACCCTCACCGTTGACCAGGTTTTTGATGAACGCTTCCAGCCCGCGGAGTTGAAGGCCCCGGCTCCGTAATCGGGCGAACCTTGCGTTCTCTTTCGTCTCGTACCTCCGGAATGGGTTTCCGCACCAAATTTGACCCCACGTATCCAGAAAAGCACTCCTATGACACCACTGAACAGTCATTCCAGCCGGATTCTGCTGGCGCTCTTGGGCGCCGGTGGACTTTCCAGTCTCGCACGGTCTCAGGCCGCCCGCACCGAAAACAGCACCATCACCGTTTTGGAGAAATTCATCGCGTCGGAAAGTCGGCTCGAGGATTCCGATACTCTGCTGCCGACTTCCCGTCCCGTGGACTCGCTTTACGGCTTTTCCCGCTCGTTGCTCGATACACCTCGCGGGGTGTCAGTGCTCACGCCGGAGATGTTGTCGCAGCGAAATCTTGATGATGTCTACGACCTGGCGGCAGTTGTACCCGGGTCAACCGTGACAAATTATTACGGCGTGCCCGGAATTCCGACCACGCGAGGACTGTTCACGAGTATTTACTTCAACAGCATGCAGCGGGTTTGGAACCGCAACGGTTACCCGACTTCGTTTGGCTCGCTGGAATCGATGGACTATGTGCGCGGCCCGGCGCCCGGGCACTATAGTGCGGCGAGTCCCGGTGGCTTCGTGAACTTTCTGCCCAAGTCTCCTTTTTTCGACAAGAGTCGCGGGTCGGTGAAGGCGAGCTACGGTTCGTATAACGAGTTTAATGTGCAGGCGGACGTCGGCGGTCCGTTCCTCCTCGGGAGCAAGCCGGCCGCGTTCCGACTTTCGTTCACCAACCAGGAGGCGGATTCGTACTATTCGGGGATCAAGAACGATTATTTCTCCGCGTACGGAGCGCTCAAGGCACGGATCACGGACTCCGTTTCCATCTTTATCGGCGGGGAATTTTACCGGCATCGCTCAAAGGAGAACCCAGGCTGGAATCGCGTGACGCAGGACCTGATCGACAATGATAACTATGTCACCGGTTCGCCGTTGAACGACCTCACGGGGCCGAGTCTCAGCGTTCGGTTGCCCAGCGGTCGCGTGTTCACCTGGAATAATACCACGCCGGGTTATGTGAATCGGGCGGCGCTTGAAACCGCCACGCCGTTCGGCGGTACGCGCGGTGACTTCAACGGTTCATTTTTCGCGCTGGCAGGCGGATTCTCGAACTCCGGCTTCCGGCCAGCGACGCTGAATGCCGACGCGCAGTTCCTATATCGTTACCTTGGCGCCATCAACAATCCCACCGGACGCACGGTGAAACTCGAAGGCAGCACCGTGCTGTCGGATGCGCCGGATTATACCAATGCGGATACGTTCCTCGCGTTCTTCGACACGATATTTGCGCCGTCGAAAACGTTCAAGCTGACCAACAAGCTCTTCCTTGATGCGTACAAGCGCGACAAGGTTTCGAGTTACGGTTACGGCGAATACGGCAAGAACCTGACGCTCGAGAACAAGGTGCTGGTGGAACAGACCTTCCCGGTGCTGAGCGGCTTGAATGTCGCTTACGGCGCGTCGGTGCGGTTTGAGGATTCCATTGCGAAGACCGAGTTCACCGTTGAGCCCTTCAATCGTCGCGATATTTCCACGGCGCCGACGTTGAATGATTCACTACGGTCCGGCGGGCAGCGCGACAATCTGGGGCGGACGTTTTGGGACCCGTTCGGCAGTTATTATAGCAAGTTGATCACGGCCGGCGCGTTTCTGACGCCGGAGATCAAGCTGAGCGACGCGTTCAGTGTCATTATGTCCGGGCGTTGGGATAACGCCTCCTGGGAGCGGGGCGTGCCGACGGGACTCGGCGCCGATTTCAACAGCGGCCCGCGGCCGAATGGCGGCACGTCGTATACGAACTACAGCATCAGCCCGGTCTACAAGCTGACGCCTAACTTGACTGGCTATGCGACGTATCAAAAAGGCACGTCGTTTCAGGGATTCTATGTCTCGGGTTCGATCAGTGCGGGCGACACCAACTATCAAGAGAGCAGCCTGGGCGAGGTCGGACTCAAGGCCTCGGCGCTCGACAACCGGCTTTTTGCGGGGGTGAACTATTTCTATCAGGAGCTGGTCAATTTCGACACGCGCGGCGGGCAGGCCATGCCGCAGCGCGGGCACGGAATTGAAGTTGAGAGTGTGGTCGAAGTGACGAAGCAACTGAGCCTGGCCGGTAACGTGACGTGGCAGGAGCATTTCTTCCGCTCCGCGACCATTCCCGGCGGGTTTGTCGCGATGACCGCGCAGCAACTGACGCAGTACGCGGGTATTTTTACGTCGGACTTTGGGGGACGGCCCAACCCGGGCGGACCGCGTTTCGGGATTCCGGAATGGACCGGAAGCTTGTTCGCAAAATATAACTTTGGGAATGGCTTTGGGATCAGCGGTGGTCCGACGTACACCGTGAGCCAGTGGGGTAACCCGGATAAGACGCTGAAGCTGCCGGCGTTCACTCTGTGGTCGGCCTCCATCTATTACGTGCGGCCGAAGTGGGAGCTGTCGGTCGCGGGCGAGAATCTTTTTAGCGAACGGTATTTCCACGCCTACGATGCCTTCGCGGCCAACGCGATCATCCTGAAGGGTGAACCGCTGATGGTGAGTGTTTCCTTCAAGTACAAGTTTTGAGGTTTGTACTGGTGCCAACGCGGGGCTCGACGGCGCGCCCCGCGCTTTTATTTAAGACTCGGAATGCGGCCGGGGGCTGCCGCGGTCCCGGGCGGGCAAGCTGTTCCTCGGGACGGCCGCGGAACGGGCGCATCTGCCGGTTGGCGGTTCCGGTTCCGGCGCGGAGCGGAGTCCGCGCCCTACCTTTTTCAAACGTCACGATGGGTAGGGCGAGTCCGCGCCCTACCTTTTTCAAAGGTCACGATGGGTAGGGCGGCGAGTCCCTTCGCCGCCGCCGTGGCTTCCACCGCCAACCGGCAGATGCGCCCCCGCGGAACTGACTGCGTTTAGCTCGCGATCAGATCGGTTTGGGCACGGTCGCGAAACTCACCGGGCGTCTGGCCGGCGGAGCGTCGGAAGAAGCGCCCGAAGTAGGACGGGTCCTGAAAGCCGAGCTGATAAGCGATTTGCGCGACGGTAAGAGACGTGTGGGTGAGCAGGCGTTTGGCCTCGAGGAGAATTCGGTCCTGGATGAGTTCGCCGGCGCTGCGGCCGGTTTCGCGTTGGAGGTGATCGTTGAGGTGAGTGCGCGAAACGTGGAGCCGTTTCGCGTAATCCGACACGTCCAGCAGTTCGGGAAACTTCTCCTCGAGCAACAGGCGAAACCGCCGGGAAAGCAAATCCGTGGTCGCGCGCGGCGAAGGCAGCGGCTTGCGTTCCTCCAGGAATTGCCGCGTCAGCGTCAGCAGAATAGTGAGATAGGCGCGGACCAAATCGTCGCGACCCAGCAAGGGCTGCGCGGCATCGGCGTGAAGTTGACGGAACAACCGGTCCACGCGCCGGCCCTCTGCGGGTGTCAGGCAAAGGATCGGCGGAACGGGCCCGCCGTAAAGAAAGGGGAGTTTTGCGAGCAGGCCCGGATGATCACTGCTAACGGCGAAAAACTCCTCGGTGAAACTCGCGATTTCGCCCGCACATTGGCCGGCGAGTTCCCACGCGTGCACTTGACCGGGCGACGTAAAGAAAAGGGTGCGCGGACACACGGCGAAGTTCTGCAGGTCGCTCCGGACCTGGCCGCTACCGGTGCGCAACCAGATGATTTCGAAAAAATCGTGCCGGTGCGGCACGAACCGATTCAAGCGCTCGCTGTGGCCGTCTTCGAAGCGGATGACATGAAAGTGCCCCGGTTTCCGAATGCCGCGCGTGTAGGCTGACATCGGGTAGAGGGCGACGGCATCCGCCGACACGTTTGATCGACCGACATGGGAGGATCCGGAATGGCCCATTCCTATGTCATAGCACGCCGGAGGCCAGTTTGAGTGCGCTTGCGTTTACCTCGCTGATTCGGCGGTGACGAAGGCCTGCAAGGCAGCCAGTTGCTCGTCCGTGTAGTCGGGGTGGGGTTGCATCTTCGCGTTGGCGACGATGGCCTTAGGATCACGAATGTAACCGTGGAAGACCTCTGGAGCATGCTGGGCCCGAGCCGCCAGAATCTCGAACGCCACGTTACTCTTGGTGCCGCCGAGAGAGCGGCTCGGCCCCTGATGACAACTGGCGCACGAGTTGATCCACAACCCACGGCCTGCGATCGCGCGGGCAGAAAGCCCGGTCCAAGGGGCGCGGAAGAACACCGCGAAGGCGTCCGTATAACGGGTGATCGTCAATGCCGTGACGCCCCAAGGACGCTTGTGTCCCGCGTCGACCAGCGAGGCGACTGCGGGTGCAACTTGGCTGGCGACGCTGATCACGTAGGGACCCGGGTTGAAGGTGAGTCCGGCCGGTGGCCAGTGGTCGGGTCCGCGCCGGTTGATTTCGAGAATGAGGAACGGACGGAATTGCGTGATGAAGTCGGCCCGAAAGACCGCCGCGTAGCCGTCGGTGCAGGTCGCGAGTAGCGTATCGGCCCCGCTGGGACGCGGCAACGCCGCCCACAGATCGCTAAGCAAGACGACTGTGACCTCCTGTTCGCCGGGTACGAACTCGCCGGTCAGCGTGAGGTGCGACGATGGCAGTTTGGCCAGATCTGACCAACGAACGTACCCCGTGGTGACGGCGTCGCCACCGACGTTCGGCGTTGAAATGGCCAGGTCCGTGGCGGCGGTTCGGTCAGGATGAATCGTCAGCGACGAGGCCATCGAGCCAGCAGCCGGCGCGCTGCGGGCGGCGGTTTCGACCCCCAGCAGAATTCCTCCGAGGAAAAAAGTGCGAAGCAAAAGCAGCGTCCGGGATCGGCGGGAAGGTCGCATCGGCTTACCCCTACAGCAGGCGCGATGCCGGGAACGGAGGCAGGTTTGCCAATGTCACGCTTCGCGGGCAAGGCACGTTAAACGCGGAAGATCGCGCCGAGTCGTTTCCCTAACAGTAGACTTAGCCCGGTGATGGTGACACCGAGGAAAACCATGGCCCACACGCCGAGCGCGCTCGCGATGAACTTGCCGTCACCGAGTAGCTGGAAGAGCTCCATGATGGCTTTGGTGATCGGATAGAATTGCTGTTTTTGCGCGAGAATCAGCGAGTCGCTCACTTCGAGCATCGCAAAGGCAAAGGCGAGCAAACCGCCGGCGATCAAGTTGGCCATGATCAACGGCAGGGTTATCTTGATCAAGGCTTTGAGGGGTGTTGCACCCAGGTTCTGCGCGGCCTCTTCCAGGGTTTCGCTGGTCTGCTGGAAGCCGGCCGCCGCGGCACGGACGACATACGGGAGACGCCGCACGGAGTAGGCGATGATGAGCAGGATCGTGGGGTCGCGGGTGGGATTGAGGAAGTCGAAGAACTTCCCCTCCTGCGCCATCGCCAGATAGCCGAAGGCGAGCACCAGCCCGGGAACCGCGAGCGGCAACATCGCGAGGAAATCGAGCACCTGGCGGCCGGCGATTTTGCTGCGCACGACGACGTACGCGATGGCGACGCCGAGAACGATGTCGATCACGGTCGAAATGCTCGCGAAGCGCAGGCTGTTCGCGATCGCCGGAACGGTGAGATCGTGCCCGAGCGCGAGTTCGAAATTTCCCAGCGTGTACTCGTGCGGCAGGACCGTCGCATACCAGTCCTGGGAAAACGCGACCAGCAGCACGCCCAGGTGCGGGAGCACCGCCACGAAGGTGACACCGCCGAACAGGAGCGTGCACAGCCACCCGCGTCCGCCGCGCGGCTTCTGGGGGCCGCCGGCGTTGGTGGCTTTCGCCATCATCGCGTGGGACGAGCGGCCGAAAATCCCTTTGCTGACCCCGTAGATCGCGACGGAACTGACGAGCATGACGGCGACCAGCGCGAAGGGGAACGGATTCCCGCCAATGTCCTTCAGTCCGTAGTAAATTTGGACGCTCGTGACGCGGTCGTAGTCGAAGATCAGCGGCGTGCCGAGCTCGGTGAAGGACCAGATGAACACGATCGTGCCGCCGGCAAACAGACCGGGACGAATGAGCGGCAGCGTGATCTTCCAGAAGCGCCGCAGTCCGGTGCAACCGAGATTCTGCGCGGCCTCCTCCATGGCGGGATCGATGTTGGCCAGGGCGGCGACGGCGTTGAGATAAATGATCGGATAGAGCGACAGCGCCTCGACGATCGCGATGCCCCAGAATTGATTGGTCGCGAACCAGTCGATCGTGGCACCCGGAGCAAGCAGGCCGATGTGCTGCAAGAGAGCGTTAAACGCGCCGTATTGGCCGAAAATCTGTTTGATCCCGATCGCGCCGACGAACGGCGGGAGTATCATGGGCACCAGTACGAGCGAGCCCAGGAGGGTTTTGCCGGGGAAAAGGAAGCGATCGCTCACCACGGCTAGCGGCAGGGCGATGAGCATCGCCAGGGTCGTGGCGGCGCAGGCGAGGAGGAACGAGTTTCTCAGCCCCGTTTGATACGTGGGGTCGGCCAGCACGGCCGTCAGATAGGCGAACGTGAGATGGCCGTCGGCGTTGATGAAACCGCCGCGCAGGATCTGGAAAACCGGCCAGATGAAAAACGCAGCGAAAAACGCTGCCGTGACGAGGAACACAATGCGCGCCAGCGAATGTGACATTCCTCTCAGTGTGGTCAGTCGCGGCAAACCGCGGCAAGGGGGAAAGCGTCGAAGGGGG
>Ga0163144_10010374_pt1 | contig 19876 bp, 20 predicted proteins | sample OliLak19BULKMAT1_FD_123175 | JGI IMG/M metagenome (GOLD analysis project Ga0163144, IMG submission 123175) | Freshwater microbial mat bacterial communities from Lake Vanda, McMurdo Dry Valleys, Antarctica - Oligotrophic Lake LV.19.BULKMAT1 | ecosystem: Environmental > Aquatic > Freshwater >... | reverse complement strand
TGAAAGGGGTTGGCAGTGTCCCCGAAATGGCCACATGGGGCGGCATCTCACGATGCCGCCCCATGTCGATCGTTCGTGTCCGCTGATCGAACCCGCCAGGCGTGCCGCGTCAGCTGGTCACACGTTCTGCCGGCGCCGGCGTGACAGACCGAACAGACCCGCCATGCCCGTCGCCATGAGCGCATACGTCGACGGCTCCGGCACCACACCCGGCATCCCGGGATCCCGGGGGGCCAGCGTCGCCGCGTTGGAGCGGATCACGATCGCATCCGTGATACCGTCACCCTGCCAACGATACTCGATCGTGTTGAGACCGGCAGCAAAGCTCGATGGGCCGACGGTGAACTGACTTGCCAGCGAGAAGGTGTTGTCGGTGCCGCAAACCGTGGTGCCCACCTGGTTGCCATTGATGAAGAGGCCGAGCCAGTAGTTGTCGAACGTGCACTGGAAGCTGTACGTCAGCTGATCACCGGCGGCAAGGTTGAACTGCGTGCGCGCCACGTACGTGAAGCGCCGCGCGCCGTCGCCGATGCCGCCGGGTACGTTGGCACTCGCCGCCGCGCCGATCCAGGACGCGCCTGATGGAACGGACCACACAAGATTGGTGATGACGAAAGCGTCGGAGAACGCCCCGAGCGCTCCGCCTGTCAGGCCGTAGGCTACCTGCCACCGCGTATCGCGGCCGCCGGTCTGCTGGGCACCCGTGCTCACCGGCAGCTGGGCGTGGGTGACGGTCGGCATGAGCGCCAAGCCGATGATGAAGGCGTACGAACGAACGGTCCGCATGGTGAATTCCTTGGGTTGATGCCGGGTGCGCCTACTTGATGAGGACCGATGTGTGGCGCATGAGGTCTATGACGCTGCAACTCCACGCTCGTTCTCACGTGGGCCGGTGCGGGGGCGCTCTTCGCCGACGGGTGTGCGCGGACGACGTGCCGAAGTCGATCAAGGTGAGATCGAGGAGCGGCCGAACCGAGCCAGCCAGGCGTTGTTCGTGGTCTTCGAGGGACACCCGTTCACGGGCGGTGACGTCGGCCCCGAAATGACGCGATGCGAGTGTGGTTCGCCGGGAGCCGTACACAACGCATATGCTTTGACCAAAAGGGCTAGTAAAACGAAGCGTGGGAGCAACTCAAGTTGCGCCCCCGCCCTGTGGCCCCTCGTTCTTCCCAATTGAAAATCACCAATAGCCAGGGAGGGAATCGAACCCCCGACACGCGGATTTTCAGTCCAGATGATACTAAGTCAAGATACGTCATTCCCCTCGGGAAGGCACCTTGTCATAGCGAAGCCGACACGGAAAAGTCCCTCAGTCTGGCCTAGAAAGTCCCTCAGCAAGCTCTACGGTTCGGTTGCTAGGCGAAGTGACACTCATTGAGCCGCACCCATGGGTGCCCGTGTGCCTCGTCGGTGGGAGCGGCGCCACCTCGGCAACGGTGTGGAGGGGCTTAACGGAAGAGTGATCGACCTGCCCCGCAGCGCGCGTGACCTTGATCGCGGTGAAAGCAAGCCACCAAAATCGTCGGGTAGGCTCCCCCGCGTGAAGGTGCTGTCTTGCCGCCCAGCGAAGCTACAGGCTGAGGCAGCACATCGGAGTAGTGCTGCTCACGCCCCACTCCATGCGTTGTATCTCAACCGAACACGTTCGATGTGGACGGGCGCATCAGCGGGGCACACTTGCATGACTCGCGCGGCGCCGCACCGCCCCTCACCTTGTTGCCAGAGCTACACCGATTTTATTTTGCACTGCATGGCGTGCTTACTGAGGAGGCCGTAAAATAGTGCGTAGCCCTGTCATACGACTGAATTCACATGCTGTACACGAATGTGGCTCTGCCGTGACCGGGAACTCTGATTACGGTTGGCCGTGAAGTCTTTTGACAAAACAGGTTTGGAAGTCTTTTGACAGCGCTGCGTCCGTTCCCTCTAGGCACGAGACAGCGCCTTACGGCATGACGGCCCCTACGGTTCGCCCCATGGGTATATGCAAAATGATGACGCCTCCGTGACGGGCGCGCCCATCGTGGGCCATGTCGACCCTCGCCGAACTCATCGTCGCCCTGATCAACGATTAATCACTTGCCGCCGACAAAAAGCGGGAGGTCGCTCTCCACATCATGCGACTCGTCCGGCAGGCACATAAGGCGCAGACACTTTCAGACAGCAGGCGCAGGGACTTTCGGGATAGCTGACGCACAGCGTCCCGAGCAATGGCACCTTTCTATGCACGTTTGCTTGACGCGCCCGCAACGGTACCGGCCGCCAGCAAGCCCGCTCCGATGACAGCAATGATGCCACCAACTATTACGTGATTCTGCTTGTCGTTCATCAATCCAATATTGTTAATTCTCTGTCCGTACTCGCCAGTCGAGACACTGGTATCCGTTGACATCGCATTGAGTGCCCATGCCAAGCCGACGATCAGCATCACGATTCCGACTCTGGTCAGAGTCGTGACGCACGTGATCGCGTCAGTCCCCGGCGATTGCGCGGAGTGTTTTACAGTCACAATCCATTCGTCGCAATGCTTGCACTTCTTTGCCGTCTTCAGAATCAGCTCCGAACACGCAGGGCACCGAGTTTCTGCTGTATCGTCCGCAACAGCTTCAACATCGTCGGCAGCTTGCCGGGGGTCGGCGGCGGTTTGCTGCCCGACCAGCGACTTAAGAGGAGTCCATTGACCACTCCTCATAAGAGCCCCTTCAGTCTGACCTTGTGATACGTGCACCAGCGATGCCGCAGTCAACTCCCCATTGCTGACCTTCGCCGCGAGCTCCTCAACCGTGAACGTCCCGTGAATTCGAGACGTCGCACTCTCACGTACGTAGTATTTCATAGCGGATGGTTTGGGTTATCGGTCTAACGAGAATCACACCGCACAAACGCTACTATTCGCCAGAGTGATCACGTTACCCGTCGTCAGTAGCGCCAAATCCAAGCCCTGTGTTCTCTCCGAGCGTGCGGCCCTGCAGCGCGACGGCGACTTGCCGACTCATGTCGCCGTCGCCCTGATCAGCGACGGACTCACGTTCAGCGCGCTGCACGCCAGCGGCACCATGGACGGCCACGTACCAACGAGATCGACGCCGACGCCGCCTAGGCGCTTGGACGACGCTGACGGGCACCCCGATCATGACGCCGTGCCGACCCTCGCTGAATTCATACTAGCCCGGATCCGGGACCAGTGCCGTCCTATCGCCGAACAAATGATGCGGTTCGCAAGGAGCGTGGGGGACCTGTCGCGGTCGCACTGAGCAGTACTAATTCTGCCGCGTGCGATCCACGACGCTACCCGATCACCGTCATAAGCCGCCCAAGCCCTAGCCGCCGGGCGGCCACTAACTCCGTCCGCCCCCCGTCAGAGCATAGGACCGCGAGGGCTTTGACGGCGCCGCTTAGCGACGCGAGCGAAGCGGCTAAGGTCACGGCGCAGCGGTCGTACTCTCCGGCCGTCCTCGCCACGGCCCAGTCTTCCGTAACTGGCGTGACGCAGAGGAGTCCGAGGGCCACGACTGCGGCACGCCAGACGGCCGGGTGATCGTCCGCGACACGCGATTGTACGACGCTGCCAATCCCCACCGGCCGACTTGCGTCGCGCACGGCCGCCACGAGGTTCTGATCGCGCACCACGCGCCCCAGTAGCTCCGTCGCGCTCGCGAGTAGAGCGGGGGCGCGGACGACTGGGAGGGCGCGATAGAGCCCGGCGAGGGCGTCCACCCGGTCGACGCGAATGCGCGGGACGAATGCCCCCTGCCGTGGCGCGGTGATGCGGACCGGCGCGGCGGCGGCGAAGACTCCTGCCTCGGTCGTCAAGGCGCGGTGGGTGGCCAGCGTATCCGGCCGCTCCCACTCAAGCGCTGCGGCGGTCAGGAAGGGCGCGATCTCTCGGAGCTCCACGGCGCTGTCCGCTGACACTCGGTGGACGACCGGGCCGATCCCGGGTCTGCCGGCATGCGGGCGATCATGAATTACGCGCTGGACCGCCTTTGAGTGCACACGGGTGGCGACAACCCGTCGCCCGGCGACGTCGCACGTCCTGCTCCCGGACCGCGCCGTCGTGCGCAACTGCGCAATCCAAGACTCGAGGATTGCTGTGCCCTTCAGGAGGCGCGTGATCTGCGTCAGGACGCACGCAGGATCGCCGCCCTTCGCCTTGACGTGGTCTCGCAAAGCGAGGGTGCCTACGGCATGCCAGAGGGCGTCGCGACGGACAACCGCCAACCGCGCCAGCGATGGCGAGTGCAGGCGCCGGGCGCGGTGCTCCAGGGCCGCGATCTCGCGCAGCTCCGTCGCGCATTCCAGCGTGGTCACGAGATCGAGGAGGCGACACCGAATGTGTGCATCGCGTAGGTCGCCCACGCCATCCGCGTCGACGTAGCGGGCGCGCGCGCGCCCGCCGGTCGCGCGATCCCCCGCGATCAGGAGCACGCGACCCGGCGCGATCCGAGCCGCGTCGGTGCGGACGACGCGTGGCAGCAGATCGCCGATCTGCACGCCGCAGAGCACGTCCGCCGCCGGATGCGAGGCATGCACACGCAGCCAGAGCCGCAGTTCCGCGACGTCGGCGGGCCGCCCAAGGTGCGCGCAGGCGGCCGCCACGACCGTGCGGAGCGCCTCGGTCTGTGACGCGGGCGCCGCGGCATTGATCGGCGCGACGGCGGTCGCCGGCAGCCAGCGTGTCGAGGGTCGCCCGCTCGCCGTCGGGACCGTCTCTCGGCGGACCGGCGGTGCGTGCCTGATGACGAGATCGCGCACGCGCGGGGTTGCCAGCGTGCCCAGTCGCTGTCGGACCGCATCGGGATGACCAGCGCCAACGGTTTGCCCCACTTCACGGACCTCATCCGCGACCTCGCGCGTCGAGATCGGCCGACCCAGTCGGGCGAAGGCGCGGTGCAGTGCACGGAGGACCAGCACCGCATCATCCTCGCCGTTGTCGACATCGACGGCCTGATCATCCTGCTCCTGCGGATCGCAATCATGCTGCGGCTCGTGCGCCGGAACGGCCGCCGCCTCGCCCACCGTCACCTCGGCTAGGGGTACGGCGTCGTCGCGATGCGCGTAGCGCGTCTTGGACGTGCAGCCATCGACCGCAACCAGGATACCGAAGCGCACGAGCTGGAATAGGCGCGCATCGTACGCCGGCGGCACCTCGCCGTAACGCGTGCGATACGCGTTACGGTGATCGCCGACCGTCATCGCGTGCCCGGTGGCTTCGACGGTCGCTCGCACACACTCGGACACGCGGTGATTGACCGATCCCGGCGTCGTGTGGCGCTGCCGCGACGGCGCGCGCCGCTCGCTCTCTGGCACGTGCAGCGCGACCGTCGCCCGTGTGCGGCGCATCAAGCCGCCGCCTCCGTATCTGTCGAGAAGCCGGGCGTGTACGTGGACCGCGGGACCAGCAGCTCGGTGCGGACCTGTTCCATGAGCGCAGCGTCCCACGGCAGTTCCTCAGCACGCCGAGTGACCAGACCCGTCTCCCGGGCGATCAGGACCGACCGCCGGACGTACAGGCGGGCGAGCGAGTCGAGCGCGCCGATGGGCATGGCGCGCCCGTAGCTGATGCGTTCGCGCACGAACTGGCTCCACGCCACGTCGCCCATCTGCTGCGCCGCAGTCCGCCACGTCGGCAGCAACTGCTGCAACACCACAGGCACCGCCTCCGCCGTGACCGGGCCGACGCGCACGAGCTTCTTCTAGGCGTTGCCGGGCTCACTGCCGCTGGTCAGCGTCGTCTCCAAGCGCGCGGTGCCGGCGAGGACGACGCCGGTGCCCTGTGGCGTCACGGCCGTCGGTGACGTCGCGAGATCGCCACCGGCCAAGCGGTCCGGGTGATCGTCCGTGGCCACGGCCATCAGTCCGGCGATCAGCTCGAGCAACTCCGCCGACAACGCATCGGCGTCGTCGATTACGAGGACGGCGACAGCCTCGTCCCGAAGGCGGAGCACCAGTTCGCGCAGCACCTCGGACGGCCCCTTGCCGCGACCACGGACGCGCAGAATCGGATCTGTGTCGAGCGCCGCGCGATAGAGCGCACAGAGCAATTCCAGCGGCGTCTTCGGCTTGCTGGCGTTCAACCGCACGACACGGCGTGGGCGATAGGCTGGATCCTCGGCGGCCAGTCGACGCTCTCCCTGCTCGAACTCTTGCACGGCCCACGCGAGCGTCACACTCTTCCCGCAATCGCCGGCGCCCAGCGCGACAACGCCCTGCCGGGAGTCTGCGGCCATTTCGACCGCGTCGAGTAAGATCGCGTACTGATCGCCATTTTCGGGGTGCCCAAGAGACGCTGCGGCGGACGAAACAGCGGCTGCGCTAGCGACGCAATCCAATGCGGTACCGGGCCCGGCACAGGCGGCTCATACTCGGGACACCCCCAGATTACCTTAGCGAGGCGCCCGCCGGCCGCAGGCACCTCGGCGTCGTCGGTCATGTCGATATAAAGCAGCGACGCGAGGTAGCTCGGCACGTCCGGCCCGCTGAGCACACGACGCCGCACGACCGGGATAAATCGCTGACCCCGATGCTCCTCGAAATACACCGACGTGATGATCGCCGTCTCGACACCGACCCCACTGCGGCGCTCGTTTGCCCTATCGACGTACGTCGACGTGCAGGCGACGACAACATCCTGAACCGAGAAATTCGCTCCATAAAACAAAGCAACTCTCGCCCGGCCGCAGCGCGTGCGTGTCGAGGGCGACGTCGAACCCAAAGCGCTCCACAAGATCGCCCGCGAGCGTCCGCACCCAGTCGCGGTGCGCGTCGTCGTCCCAACCGTACGAGATGAATACCGTGGGCCTAGCGGGCCCAGCGCCCGAGCCGGTGTTTATCGCCAGTATCGCCAATCGCTCTGCCGTGTAGTCGTCCGAGGAGAGTGAATGGTAACCACCTACTCACTGCACGAAGGACCATCGACCGCGCATTCGATCCGTGGCCCGGCGGCGTCAGAGGCTTTCCGGCATTGCGCACGCGACCCACGTAATGCGCACAACGTAGCGCCGACGTCCCGCAACAGCGTGCACGTACGCATGTCGGAAGTCGTTCAGCCGCTAAGCGCGCCAGTCTTCGGACTGCTCATGGTTCGCCCGCAACGGCGCGTGGTTAGACGATGTAACGGCAGAGTACGGCCTGCAGAAGCTTGTGGGCGGCACCTGGCATCCGTTCCGGCGTAGATGGGTGCAGTCCCTCTTGGCGAGTAATTGGGATGCCCAGCAGGTCGCGAAGTATGGCGGCTGGTACCGCTCGTACACATTTGATCGCAGTTATGCCTTGCGCCTGCTAGAAACGGAGAGTGCGATCATCGGCAGCAAGCCGATGGCAAAGCTGCTTGTCGTCGGGGGTCGTGCTTCTGCGTCGCCTGCGGAGTGCGCGGCGACGGGCTGTGAGCACCCAGCAGAGCAGGCAATGACGAGACTTCCGAAGCTGCCTGCCGCCGGCCCGCATGAGTAAACCGGGGTCTGACTCGCCCATGACTCCGGTAATGGATGTTGTGACCAGATATGACCAGAGTGACAATAGCAAAGGTCGACCGCACCTAATGGCAGGCACCACCGGACCTTGCTTATTGCGCCGCTACGGCTAGAAGCGGGACCCCACATATCCAGAATGAGGCTGAGGGTAGCTGCATATGGCGCTTCACCGCGCTCGTCACGAAAACCAGAAGCGGATGTGTGTCCGCAGTTGAGCTTGTCAGGGCTAACTCAGTGAAAGGCCCAAACATGCCGTCCCGGCCTTTCCGAGCTGAACTCGCTCGAAATGACGATCATGACTCCCTAAAAGCAGTGCATGCTTGCATACTAACAAGCGAATTCAGACACGTTTCCTGAGATGGTCCAGTTTCAGCCATACATCGCCACTAAAACGATGAAATCGCGGTGCCCTCAAAACTTTAGATTTTTGAAGCGGTCCGCATCGCCTTCCAAGCCCCTACGCACGCTCACTCGTTTTTTAATTCAAGCGTGAACGACATCGGAGTGCGGCTGCTGCAAATCCGCGAACTAGCCCGTAGCGTCAAGATGGTCGAAGCGGAGGCGCACTGCCGGTCGCTCCTGGCGGACCTCGATGCTGCAGACCTTGCCTCGCATTATGCGACGATCCGAGGCGTGATCGACTCCTCGTTCCTGAAAAAGCGACGCGTCACGTTAACTGGACTGCTGGACGCGAAGCTGGCAGCAATCTTTCCGGCGGAAACCGACGCTTCCCTCCAGTTATTGGTAAGCGAAGGAAATGCTTTTGACAGCAGAAGTAGTAGCGTGATCTCCCTTGCGGCGAAGAGCGCACATCTGCGTCGTGACCTCACGGAAGTCTTCGCCGAACTCAGCGAACGTCACATTTTTCAGTGGACGACGGCTTACCGCGAACGCCTGCGGCCATGTTTTGACGCTGCCGTCAGCAGTGAGCGGGACGGTGCTGGAGGCGGCGTCATTACTTTTGAACTATTCGCAGACCACTCGCGAGATATCTTCGGTAAGGGAGCCGCCTACTTGGCCCGAACCGGTGCGTCGCAAAACATGGCGGTGACCAAGTCCGTTTCGGGCCTGCAGCGCTTTCTTGAACTACCAATCGAGTTCTACGCGACAGCGGTGTCGCAAACAAACGAGCTCCAAGCGGCAGTCGCCCTCCGGCGCGTGTGTTCCGCCATGATCGCTGGCGTGCTCGCCGGTTATTGCGATGTGAGTTTTGGCGACGCGACTGGTTGGCAGCTCCTACCAAGCTTTCCGCGTTCATGGGCGCACTATCTAGGCTTTTTAACTCGAGATGACCTCGATGCGACTCTCAGCTCGATTGAGGACGGCGAACTGATCGAGGGTATCGAGCGAGCGGTGGTTCCAGTCGTTGCTGCCGTCGATCAATTGGTAGCCAGTCCGCAGGTAGGCGCGGCCGCTCTTCCAGTATTGGGTCAGTTCGTATGGGAGTCGCGCCGACTCGATGTTCAGCTCCGTTCTGCAATCGGCGGAGGAGATGGGCGATTGATTGAGGTGCAGTGCTATTTAGACGCTGGATTTACGCGACAATCTCGCCTTGAGGAGGCAGCGTCGCGCGGTGTTGCGCTGCTCGTGGCTCCACTCCGCCCAGACCTCCGCCTGTGGGTCGATTCACAAGACCAGCTACGTAACGTCACCGTCGACCTTGCGACCGGATCTGAGGCAGAGCACTTGAAACAGACGCGTAACGCGCTCGACTTCGCCATTGCGCGTCGGTCGCGTACGGGTTTGGACACGCCTTTAAAGCAGAACGTAGCGCAAGTTTTTCCGCTCGATAATCCACACCTAGCGCGATATTTTCACGTACACCGTAGAAGCGTTCAACTGCTGCTCCGCTCATTTGAGCAGCGGAACGGGATTCGCCTCTGGTGCAGTGTACGCCGGAGCGGGAAGACGACCGCATGCTTCGACCTCGGTACTGCTACTGGCGCCGCAACCGTCGTGACACAAACGTGCGACAGCACGGACGAGCAGATTGGCTCACACATTTTTTATGACCTTGTAACGGAGGCAATCGATTCCGGGCGCCAACTCTCGAGATCATTCGTGGAAGATGCGGTCGCACAGAGTAGTCCTTCGCGAGCTTCGGATGCGTCGCGTTACGTCGTCGTTCTTGATGAGTACGAAACGCTCTTCGGGCGACTTCAAACAGCCGCAGCCAAGGATCGCGAACTCCGTTACACCGTCGTCCAGCCACTCCTCAATCAGCTGGTCGCATTCGGTCGCGAGCACCTATTGGTGTTCGTAGGGCAGCAGCCGGACGCGCATTTTATTTTGATGGACCAGAATCAGCTGAGCGCCTATGTGCGCCAAGACGCGTTCCCGCTCTTCACACATGACGACAACGGCTCCGAGTTCCGCGATCTCCTTCGGCGTATTGTCGGAGAAACCTCGACAATGGACGAGTCATTTGTCGACGCTGTATACCGCGAGTCGGGAGGGCACCCATTCTTAACAGTGAAGGTGCTCATCGAATTTTTCAACTGGCTAATTGCAGGCAGGCGCTCGGTTCGCGCGCTTCACTTTATCGCGGATGACTTCGTGGCGTTCTCTAACTTCCGCCTGACTCCCGAATCCATAGGTCTCAGTCAAGAGTACCAGTTCTTCCGCTACGCAATCGGGGAAGCTCTCGGACGTGCAGGACGGGAGTATACGCCATGGCTGCATTCTGTTTACTCCGTTCTCCGCGGGATCGCACAAGCGAGCCCGGACACTCTTTCCGTCTCACGATCTGATTTCGCAGCTCTTGTCGACGCGGCACAAACTGGAGAGGGTGCAGCGCGCTCGGCGGATGACCTGCTCGGAGCGGGCGCTCGGGCTAACTTCTTTGGGTACTCGGAAGATGCCGTCTGGCCGCGAATTCCACTCTTGGCGCGCATCGCGCGGGCCGTTCGTCCCGCAATCCGCGCGTAGCCCAATCCGTGCTCTGACTACCCATGCTAACTCCAGAACAGGTTTTCGCTGACGTCACCGCACGCGCGTCTACACGCGACGAGCGGCTGCTTGTCTACTGGGTTCATGTTGTTGCAGACCGGGCGAAGTTCGGAGCTGCCCTAAGGGAGCTGCGTGGGACAGCGCCCGTCATACCAGTCTCCGTGAACGACGGGTTCTCCAACGCGAACGCACTACTGGCGGACATTGGCCGAGCATTGCACGACGCGCGCACCGAGATCATTGAACGCGCTGACGTTATCGGTGCGCCTATCTCTCAGGTTACGCTCGTACTCTTAGGACGAACAACATTGGACATTCCGCAGGTCATTTCGCCGATCACTCTACCAACGTGGTTTCCAGGCTCTCGCGGTGACACCGCATACGTGCTGGTGGAAGACTTAACATACATCGCCAGCGACAGCCTGAAGTGCGAGGAGTGTCGAGTGCCCCAACTCTGCGAGCAATTGTTTTCTCTCGACGGCGCGCTGACAGGGAGGCTGCGTGCGGTGCTGGCGATCAATAGAAATGCCGGCATGGCATTCTTCGAAAGAATTCGTGATGTCCGGCATACGACGAGCGCAAATGTCGAGTCCTTCGCCACGTTTTTGAGCACCGCTGAGTCTAATCGACTGACAGTCACCGACCCGGCTGGGTTTCGCCCGAGCGCACGAGACGGCAAGTATGTAATTAGCCGCATCGTGCGGCTAGTTTCGAATCTTTCCCCGGACGAGGTTGCAAAGACGGGGAGCGCGCTCGTCTCCGCGCTCGCCTTCGGCAAATCGTTGCCAAAGTTTCGCGAAAGCCTGTTCGCCGTGACTGCACGGAGCGCCAATCCGCCCAATCCAGAGGCACGCTTCGGCAGCAATGTATTGATCGCAGTCTCTGCAGCATCGCAGCTCGTCACCGCAGCCGCACACGCCGGAGAGTTTAATACGTACCCAGTCCTTCTATTACGGAGCGCAGCGTTTGACTTACTCCGGACATTGGACGACGTAGCGCGCGTCGTCGACGGAGCACCGCCTGTTCGAAGTCGTTGAAGGACTGCCGACGCACTCTATCTCCGATAGATGCGAATCGCTCCTGTTCAAATCGAGAACGTCCGCCATGTCGCTCACGTCTATGCCCTGGTGAGCGATGACGCGGAGATCGTAGGTGAGGACGTCGCCGTTTTTTGCGAAGGATGGCCGGCAGCCGCTCACCAGCGTCGCGACGCAAAGCGAACGCTACGGAGCGAGGATATCGGCTGGGAATTTCGTGACAGTGAACACAACTTCTGAGTAGGCAATCCCCGTCGAATCGTGCCCGGTTACCGAGTTCCCAGCATACGGGCCAAAGTCACACCGTAGGCTTCCCATCAATGTGTCAGTGATAATCTCAAATTCTCCACCCAGTGTGTGAGTGAGGAATTTGAGATTATCACTGACACCATTCACCGTGAGTTCTCGCACGGCTTGGCCTCGGGCTATGTCCTCATGGAGGTGGTTAATCATGAACGTCGTGTTCTCGACGTACACGTCACCGCCGGTGCCGCCGGCGCTAGCGGTCAGGGCGAGATTGTCGGTGGTCACCACCTGCGATCCATCTCGGGCAGACGCCATGTGCGTGCCCGATGGGACGCGTTTCTGCGCGTCTGCACACTCGTTCTTCATTCTGACCATCCTCTGCGCATAACACGCCCGTCGAATTTGCTGGTCAGAGGTTGGCGCGAGGACAACGCCGGATCACCTTGTCAGTGATCGGCGGAAGGCGGGACTTGTCCGCTCGACCCTCATGGCTCCCTCCGAGCTGTGAGATCACCGGGTGGGGAATTTGACACGATCACTCCCTGGGGAATTTCACGCGATCATTGACAGCTGCGCGCTGCACGCGAATTGGGCATCGCGACTGAGCGCCTCGATCCGGCCGCGCTCGCGTCCCTGCCGGCCACGTTGGCCAGCACGTCATCTGTTGCGCCGGACGCCTTTTGGCCGGCGTACCGCCTCGCCCTCACGCAGCTGTCGGATGTTGAGCAGCGGGCGTGGTGCCTCTGCGTCGAGCAGGAGGTGCCCGTCGCCGAGGTGGCGACAGCGCTGGGACTGCACCGGACCACGATGTGGCGGCACGTGCAGTCCGCGGCAGCGCACCTGCGCCTGAATCCTGCGCTGCACGAACTGAACGCCCTGCGAACGCGCCGCTCCACTGAAGTCGCCGCGCCGGCGCCGGTCCCGGCCCCGGTCCGCCGCGCACGCTGACCAGCGATGCGGTGGCCGTTGCCACCGCGCAGCACCTCGTCGACTAGTGGTGCCGGGTCAGGTCGCCCGGCATCACCCCCGCCGAGAGCAACGCGATGAATACGAACGAGAGCGAGCCGGACGACGACGTCGCCGAGCCGTTCCTTGACCCTGATGCGGTCCACGATCCCACCAGTCCGGCGCGGAATCCGCGCGCGGTCCCCACCCACGTATCGCCGCCCCTGATGACCTGCGTCGCTCGCGATGTCGGTCGCGGCAAGCTTGACGGCGCCATCTCGAGGCTCGCGGGACTCGGGAGTCTACGGAGCGGTCGGCCGACCCACCGGCGGCACGTGGTCAGCAGCCCGACCGCCGTCACGACCCCGGGCACCGTGGAGGCGGTATTCGATGGCGCTCACGGTCTCCCTCACGCCGTCGAGCCACGTTTTGCCGACAGCGTCGCCTCAGAACGTGTGTGCTCGGAGATGGTGGTGAGACCTGACACTGACGGCGCACCGTGAGCACCCGACCGACGGTCCGGTGGGACGTCCGCCCGCGCTGGCTTCCACGTGCTGCATGGTGTCCGGCCGTGGTGGAGCGACCGCGCCACCACCGCCATTACGCCGCCCACCGTCCCGACGCGCGCGTCGAACACCGACATCCAGCGAAGTGTCCACGCCGCGCGGCTGGCTTCCGCTCCGACGACGACCCGGATGAGCCAAACGCGTCGGGCGCCCCCGCCGAGCCGGCACCACGCTGCCATGTGCCCCGTCACCTGACGCGGGCCGCCCTCCCGCATCCGGCCCGGCCGGGGAGCTTTGAATGACGTCACCCACCCGCTGTTACCAGACTCGCACGCTCACCCCGCTGTTGGCGATGCAGCGCAACGCACAGTCGGCGGACCCCGCACTTGGCGCGCTCTCGATGACGCAGTGGATGGAATTCTTCCGCCTGCGAGTCACTCAATACGTCGCCCCGCTCCGGCTCGGACTGCGTCAGCCCGCGCCGTCGCTGGAGGAACTCACCGAGCACGCACTGGTGTCGGTCGCCGCACAGCTCGAGCGATGCACTGCCACCACAGACGACGAACTGTTCGCCTGGGTGTCGGTGCGCACGACGCAGGCTGTTCTGGAGCACGTGGCCGCCTGCCGGTCAGCCGCACGCGCGAGTGCACCGAGTCGCCAGCCGAGCCGACGCGGACGCGGACGCGCGGCATGATGCCTCACGCCACCGCCTCGGGGACACGAGAAACAGCCACAACCACCACGCCCGGCGCGCGCACGCTAGCACTCATCCTGATGTTCCCCGGCGCCCCTGTCCGCGGGGAGGACGCAGCCGACCGTGGGCTCTCCACCGCCCAGCCTCGGGCCGTGGCTCCGACCGACGACACCCCGCGTGCAACGGCGCTGACGGCACGCCAATCCTGCGTCATCATCGCGGAGCAGGACGCCATCCTCCTCGTGCTCGCCCTTGGCGTCTCGCTCCATCGTGGTGAGAAGGGTGGCATCACGATGAGTGGGTCCGAGCTCCGCCGCCTGCGCACCCTCGGGACGGTCCTCCACCGCCAGCTGAGGGCTCCAGCCAGATCCGCCGTCCGTGCGCGGGCGTCGGACCTGACGCGGTCGCCCGCGGCCCAACCGGTCGATGACTATCAGTCGGCGCATCGCGGCCCGCAGCGTCCTGGCGCCTCGGTTTCGGGTCGCACGCGGCAGGCTCTCGCCTCACGCCTGCAACACGACCGCGATTAGAGGGGAGGCCGCGCGCGGGCAACGCACACGACCTCCACGACGACGACAGGCGTCCCATCCCGGTCCCCGGAGGCATGGCCGCAAGGGCGATCATCTCCGGCCGCCGCACATGGGCGTCGTCGCCGGCATCACCGACACAAGCATCAACCCACGACACGCCACATCACCGGCCCGCGCCTGACCGAACGGGTTGTCGCTCGCCCCTGCACGACCACCCCACTGACCCTCGGAGCCCCGATGCTGGACCTGACTCCTGCAATACCGAAGTACAGCCGCCTCTCGCGAGAACTCGAAGAGGAACGCGCCGCCGCACGCATCGTCGACGCGATGCTCTCCGACATTGCGGCCGTCGTCAGCGCGCCGGCCGCCCACATCTTGGAAACCCTCCTCGATTTCGTCTACTTCGGGCTCGCCCGGGGGTGCGCCTCCCTCCGCGAAACGCTGGTCGGCGATGTGCCGGGAGGACCGGCAGTCCCGGGTCTCCATTTATGGTTGCGCGAGGTGGTGTCGCACACCCTGCTGGTCACGACCAGTGCGGTCCGCACGGAGGACCGGGACACCGCGCTGCTGGTGTCCGTGCTGGCTGAAATGGGCGTCTGCGCGGACACACCGCATGCCTCTCTCACCATTTTTCGGCTCATCGATCAGGGCGCGTATCCGGGAGCCGCAGCGCTCATCAGCAACATCGTGAAGACCACGCAGATGATGGGCGGGTGGGGTGGCGCGGAGGAGGATCATGTGCACCGGGTGCTCAATGTGCTTCGCGAGTTGGAGCAACACCCGTGGGTCCCGACCTCGTCGCGCGCTGCAGGACTCGTTCGCGCGGGGCGCGCCTCGGCGGCGGCCCTTGCTGGTGTGATGGGTGCGGACGGCGGGGGGCTGTACGTCCCGCGCCGGGAAGAGGTCTCGCTCGCGGGGGCAGCGTCTCGCCCGCGCACTGCCGCAGACAGTGTGGAGCGGATGCGCTTCGAGATGCCATTCTAGAGCGCACCGTCCGCGCCACAGGGCAGACCTTTCCGTTGCACCGGGAAGTTATGGCCCGAGCGGTGCAGCCCGAAATGAGGTGCGCCGTGAGGGCTCTCATGGTCTCTCGCCAGCGATTCGCACACTCTTTCACCAACGCTTGCACGTTCGGCCGCCAAGCGACGACAACCCTGCAGAAATGCGGGGTTTTCTCGGTATTGCGCCTCCGGATTTGAATAGCGCGAACTCGCTAGAGAGTCATGTAGAACGATAGCGCCGCAGAACTGGCAGACTGGTCTGTGGCTCCTTTTTCGGAGCGGCTACCCGAAGTTCTCTCGTCGGCGCAGGCACAAAGTCTCCGGCCGTGCAGGGCATATCGCGACAGATTTGACGCCGCAATCTGGCCCGTGGGCGGACTGAGATCGTGGGGCTGTGGTGATGTAAGAAGAAAGCCAGCGCCACATCCTCGTAAGACTGGACCAAGTTCCAGTCCTGACAACTCTTGCAGTTTGTGACGGTCGCGCGGTCAGATGACGAGAGCGCGCGCGCGTCTGGCAAGAGCGCTTGAGGGCGAAGAGAACGCACCGCCGCCATCCACGCATGTCATCACCGATCCAACGACTGCTTGCGTGCGCTTCCCGGTGACGGAAGTCGCTACGGTACCGGCGCTTGCGCTGCTGCGGGCAGCACGAGCTCGGTGGAGGTCGCCCCCACCGAACCGTCGATGAGCGGCATGACGTCGCGTCCGTCGTTGAGGGCAAGGGCGGCTAGTGCCGTGGCAGCATTGCCAGACAGGCGATACCAATCGCCACGTCCGCCAGTCCGATGCCCCGCTGGTGGCTCGTCGAGCGCGGTGATCGCCCCCGTCTCGATCCATGTGTCGAAGTGCGGTTTGATGACCGAAGCCTTTCGTCCGGTACGCGCGGCGGCGTCGACCTGGCGAAAGGCACCCCAGAGCGGTGCGGCTGACGTGGGACCCAAGACGGTGTCGACGAGATACCCCCACGCGGTTTTCCCCATGCCGTCCCTGACCGCACGGAGGTGTTGCCTTCCCATCAGCGCCAGCACGCGATCCGTGGTCAACGACCGCGCACCGCCAGGCCCCGCGCCGGCGAGCACGGCGTCCTGCAGGAGCTTCAGGAAGCTTCGCAGATTGCCGTGGTAGAGGCCATAGAGCGTGGCACCATCCTCTGGAGTAATCGGCGGAATCACGGGAGCCATTCCTCGTCGCATCGCGTGGTAGCGCTTTCGCAGCAGGTCGGCCACCTCCGCCGCGCTTAGCGGTTCAAGTTCCAGCGCAGCGGGAAAGATGCCCTCAACCTGCGGCGTCGCACGAAGAATCATCCGGTCGATCTCCGTCGTGCCACACACCACCCAGTGCGCGGCGTCCGCGAGAAAGAGATCGCGTACGTCCTGAAATAGCCCGGCCGCATGGCGTGCATCTGCGCGCGAGAGGTTCTCGAGGTTGTTGAGGAAGAAGACGAGCTCACCGCCAAGTTCCTCGGAGGCAATTCGGATCGCGTGGAGTGTGGCCGGCAGGAGCGTCGCCGGGGGAATCGTCGGAGGAGCCCAGGCGGGTGTGACGCCCACGCCGCCCTGCGCGTTTACGAGCGGGTTACCGCCTCCTGCCTGCACTGACCAGCCGAGAATCTGGCGGCCTTCAACGGCTTGGGTCACGCGATCCCAGAAGTCGGGCACGGTGATCGCCTGACCGGCAACGCGCAGGGCGTCGGCGATCACGCCCAGCCGCGTCGAACCCAGCACCTTGGGTTTCCGCGTGGCCCGCATCAGGAGGATCGTGCGCAGGATTTCTGCGCAGAAATCGACGGAGTTCCAGCCGCCTTGAATACGAATCGCCGGGGTATGCGTGATCAGTCGTGGCGTTCGGGATGCATCGTCCAGTTCCTCCCGGAGTCGGTTCAGGAACGTCGTCTTCCCGACCCCTGCTTCACCCAGTATTACCGCGCGAGTCCGTGAGGAGTGTGTCACTTCGCGCAACGCGCGCTCGAGCTCGACTACTCGGCCTACGAAGAGGTCGCTCTCTTCATTCGTGGACGGAGCCAGGTCGCCGCCAAGCGGTTCCTGAAAGAACGGGTTTCCGCGCAGATGGTACAGGTCCCAGACGCTGCTTGCCATGCTCAGTATCCGCGGAGTTAGGGTGCTTGATCGAGAGTCCTATCTTAGCGTAGATGCCCTAACTTAGCGACTCTCCTGACGTTCCCTAACCTTATATGCCGTGCGGCGGCAACGGTACGAGCGCCGTTCCGGCGGCCGTGGCGACCACGCAGTCACTGGTGAAAATGGTCGCCCTCTCGGACGTCAGCCAGCGGGCAGAGTGGCGAGAGCACGCGAGCGTTTTGAGAGTCCACATGGGCATCCTGCTGCAGTGGACGACTAGTCGCTGGTCAACGACGGTCGCTTCTTGACATGGCAGCGCAATCCTGCGCCGCGTTGCCGACGACGGCATCCCCGCCGTGTTCAGCCGTGTGGGCATCTAAGACCTGTCTGGCGCGCCGGGGATACGCGTTTGCTCGGGCGCGGCGCTGGCGCGGGCGCCCGACGGCACGCATCGACGTCGAGCTGTTGGCATTGCGGCCCGTCTTCGACGCCGGCCGTAGGCACGCGCCAGGCGACCGACCCACGTGCCACACGCCGCCGACGGTGTCGCTTCACGACGCCATGCCCCACAGGGTGACCCCCTGACAGCTGCGGGGGGGAGACCGCCCGTCGGCGACTGACTGGGTAGCCGCAGAAATGCCGCCAGACTCTCGCAGAACCCGGTCACCTACCGGGCCGCCACGGCGCGGGTTGCGCGCCACTGCTCGAGGTTTTCATGATTTTCAATTCCCCGTTCCCACAGGGAGCCTTGTCACCGCAGGTCCAGACCCAGCCGACGATGTTACTGGACGGTTCCACGGTGCACGTATTCTTGCCGCAGCTGGTGATGCTGTTCCTCAACGCGGACTTCCCGACCGTGTTGGCATCGCCCAGCCATACTTCACTGCTGCAGCTCGTCGACCGCACCGCGAAGCGGACTTTGGCGCTGGCATTGCACCTCAAAGTGGGCGACGCCGTCGGCTCCACCGTGGTCATTGACTTCGACTCGCGAGATGTGCAGGTCCTTGACTCTGCCGCTGGCTCGGCAACAACGCTCGCGGTGACACTGGCGCCGTGGGAGTCGGAGAACGGGGGGACAATGCTCGATGGCTCGCGCTTTCGCCTCGGTGGTCAGCGGAGTGTCAGGATCTGGTGCGTCACCGACTCTGACGACGAAAAGTCATTCGGCGTCGAGGAAGTCAAGAAGGAGGATGGGGTGGATCTGTGCATTTGTCATATGTCTGGCCACAAACCCTTTTCTTACCCGCTCGTCTAGCGCTGGTCACTAGCGCGAGAGCAATGTCTACATCCGAATTGCCTCTCTACCCACGGCGGCGGCTGGAGCACCGCCGTGGGTAGAGGGGCAGTGGGCGAATTTCGGCGAGCTGCCGCCAGAGGCGAGATGGGCTCCAGCTCGGAGGCGTATCGCGTCGGTGCTCGAGTCGGCGTCGCGACCGGTCGGTCCTAGCATCCGATTTACGGCGGTAATCCAACTCGAGAGCGGAGCGCCGCACGCGCCTCCGCCAAGTGCCGCGAGCGAATGGACGGGCCAGCATGGAATGACAGCCTGATATTGACCGCGTGGGCTGAACGGTCGGGTACATAGGTGACACTGATGGCACAACGTGGTCTCGCACCAGTCCTCGCTCTCGCCAAAACTGACCGGATACTCGCGGATCCGCGCCTCGCCCGCCGGTGCGCCGCCACACTCGTCCGCGTCCCCCCCACTGATTTCGCGGCGATCACCTCGCCTCGCCCCCCCTGCTCCGCGTGGAGAGCCCGATGTCCGAGGTGGCGCGTGAACTCGGCGTGAACGGTCCGCACGATTTGGCGTCAGGTGCGAACTGCGGCGGCACACCGCCGCGTGGCGTTTCAGCGCGTTCTTAAAGCCCGATGTCGTCGCGGCCTGACGACCACGCCCCGCGGCTGGACCTGACGGGGCGCGAGCAGACAGACGGTCGCGACCTACCCGATGACCGCCCCAGTGCAACACCCTGTCGGCATGTCTATGTGGGGCGCGTGGAGGACTCGACGCCCTTGTAGCGACGTGTCGCTGCTATCGACCAAAGACCGCCTCGGCTGCTGCGATGCGGAAGGTTGACGGTCATCCGGTTGCCGCTCCGGCGCCCCCCGTGCGAATGCCACAGCCTCTCGATGCCAGCCGATTCCGGCTCGGCACCACGCTGTCTCACACCACATCCGAGGTTCGCATGTCCTACCCAATGCAGACTGTCCCCGAGGTCGCCGTCGCGACGCCTGTCCGTCGATTCCCCTTGAACGGCGTCGACGTCGCGCCGGGCGACACCATCGTCGGCGCTGCCGTCCTCGTCGAGCGGCAGGACAAACAGACACGCCAGAACAAGCCGATGGCCACCCTGACCTTCCGCAACGCCAGCGGCGGCGCCTCGATGCCGGTGTGGTCGGAGCAGCTCGGGGC
>Ga0163144_10010373_pt1 | contig 19879 bp, 23 predicted proteins | sample OliLak19BULKMAT1_FD_123175 | JGI IMG/M metagenome (GOLD analysis project Ga0163144, IMG submission 123175) | Freshwater microbial mat bacterial communities from Lake Vanda, McMurdo Dry Valleys, Antarctica - Oligotrophic Lake LV.19.BULKMAT1 | ecosystem: Environmental > Aquatic > Freshwater >... | reverse complement strand
GTTTTGGATTTGGGGGATCACACAACTAAATCAAAAAGTATATTGGGTGCGGAAATTAGCCCATATAGTGCCACTGTGGGATTTGCTGTGGGCAATACGAGTGTCGCCAAAACTCAAACAAAATGTCCGCAGAAAGCTGATCTTAACGATGACTGCAAAGTAAATCTAGTCGATTTCTCTATTGCCGCATTTTGGTACAAGCGGACGCTTTCTGCGGGATTTAGTGTGATTGAAAAGTCAAAGCTTTCGGGGGATGGTGCGGTGGATCTTAAGGACTTTTCCATAATGGCTTATTATTGGACCGGGTAGTGAAAATTTTAGATTATGTTCCATTACACTTACATATTGCAGAGTATAAAGAATGATAGTTTGTATGCAGGATATACAACGGATCTTCGACGTAGACTTATGGAACATAATCAGGGTAAGAACTTTTCAACGAAATCTTACCGCCCTTGGAAAATTATATTTTATGAAGCATACCTAGATAGTGATGATGCTAAACGCAGAGAAAAATATTTGAAGACTAATCAAGGTGCACGATTACTAAAACGTATGTTGAAAGAATATATCTACAAAAAAGCGAAAAGTTCTTCTAAAATTTCTACTACCCGGTGGACCGGCTGATATGAAAAACACTAAAGCAAACTCATCAACTGTGTTGCGGGTCCCTTCGTATCGAGCCGAAATCCCGCGCCTGATATCTAAATTCGTTTTAGCGATTATGGCTGTAATCAGCATATGTACATTCAATATTTTTTCAGTATCTGCAGCGCAACTTGAGGTACAGATTCCTAGCACTATAGGTGTAAGCGACAGTTTTATTCTCCCCGTGATGCTTGATTCGCAAGGAGAAAATATAAATGCTATCGAAGGCAATTTGCAATTTCCATCAAATCTTATTCTCAAAGAAATTAGAGAAGGAAGTTCTGTTATCACATTTTGGGTTGATACGCCAAAGGTAGAGGGGAATGTGATTCACTTTAGCGGTGTGACTCCTGGCGGGTTTAATGGAAAGGGAGAAGTATTTACGCTTGTATTTACTGCGAATAATTCTTCAGGGGGATCGTTTACACTTAGTGGAGCAAGAGCGCTTTTAAGCGACGGACAGGGAACAGAAACAAAATTAACCCTTGGTAGTAGTGTATTGAATATCCTACCTACAGGGACAGGTGCGATTGTTGCCTCTGCGATTTCGCAAGACAATACTCCACCCGATACCTTTGACCCTATTGTCGGGAGTGATCCTAATCTTTTTGATGGCAAATTATTTGTTGTTTTTGCCACACAAGATAAGGGATCAGGAATTGATCATTATGAAGTTGCAGAGAAAAAAGGACTCGAGGCACGCAACTATGATTCGCTCATATGGAATACTGCAGTGAGCCCGCATCAACTTATCGATCAGTCTAGAGAATCTTATATATATGTAAAAGCGATTGATCGAGCGGGGAGAGAAAGAGTGTCAGTCGTATCCCCTGAGCACACTGCACTTGCGTACAATCCGTTAGTTTGGACAGGTATACTAGTGTCACTGATGCTCGCAGGGCTTTTGGCATTCAATTATGTACATTCAAGGAAAAAATTTGTTTAATAGTCCTGCGCGTGTATTTTTTCCTGTACTTTTTTTATTGTTTTTTCTAACGTGCGCGCCTTTCACATTTGCGGCAACTTTGCGCGTATCTCCTTCGAGCGTTCAAGTTGAGGAAGGGAAGACGGTTTCTATCAATATTTCGCTTTCAAGTTCGGACCAGTCGGTAAATGCGGTGTCTGGGGTGCTTACCTATGACCCATCCTATTTGGAGGTAACTTCGCTGTCGAAATCTTCATCGGTTGTTGGCCTTTGGGTTAGAGAGCCTTCCTATTCAAATAGTTCAGGGACTGTATCATATGAGGGAGTCATATTGAATCCTGGATACACTGGATCAGGGGCAACCGTTCTTGCCGTGCGTTTTCGTGCCCTCAAACAGGGGACAACCGCTCTTCAATTGTCATCATCTCAAGCGCTAGCAAATGATGGAAGCGGAACAGATATCTTAACGGGCTTAAGCGGCGGCACTGTAACAATCACCAAGGCCACCGCTTCACCTGCTCCAAAACCAACTCAACCAAAGCCGAGCATTCCCGTAGTTACTCCACTTCCAACAACAACGCAAGCAGCGCCACTTTTGCCACCAGCCCCGCAATGCAGTACTTGGCAAAGTGATCTTGTCGCACTTCTTGCTGCTGCAGGATACGGATTTGCAATTACACTTCTACTGCTTATTATCGCGGCGCTCCTTGGCTATTTAATGTATCAACGGGCAAACTGGAAGCCACGTGCACGTAAGGAACTAAGACATCTCGATACGACAGTCTCGAGAGCGCTTTTGCTTTTGAGGGATGATGTGGAGCGCTTTGTAGAAGATATTCATAAGGAGAGCTCTAAGCGAAAACTCACTCTCATTGAGACAGACTTTATCAAGACGACAAAAAAGAATTTGGCAGAGGCAAGCGAGATTATCAAAAAGGAGATTGATGAAGTGGAGGATATTTTAGGCTAAGGGAGGCGATCAATCTGTTTCAGCGTCTTCCTGGTCTTTTATATATAGAACAACTCATCTCTTCTGTTGCCCGCAGTCTTTATTATTGGCGCTAAGCGTCTATTGCAATTTTGCAAGGGAGTTGTATAGTGCTGGGCAGCTGGACGAAATTAATAGCCGTGTGATCAAATAACTCTTATAAATACTATGTTTATTGTATCTCGTGCACTGTATACAATTCTTTCAGTAGGAATCTTTGCGGTACTCTCAATTCCGCTTATGGCGCATGCCAATTACAACACCCCTACTGGGCAGTTGTACATTATTACAGAGACAACTGGCGGCTACACCGGGAGTGCGACTGTGTCTGTGCAAGGTAATGGCGTGTCTCTCTTAAGTTATCCAAGCAACACAAACGCGCTCTCGTACACCTCAAACTTCAACAATGATTCTCGCATGGTGACTATGAACGCGGGGACCTACTCAGTGTCTCTCCCCACTGATGGATACCGCTACTCATACTCGGGTTCTTGCACGGGCTATATGTCCCAGGGTGAATCAAAGACGTGCACCATAACGATGAATGGTACCGGAAATAGCACGGGTAACTATGGAAACTATAGCGGCTATAATGGCTACTTTGATAACAATGGCGTATGGCATTCATACGATACTGATTGCTACAACGGAGCGTTTTATAACACCTGTGGCACTTGCAACACGTATGGTAATAATAATTGCAATTCAACTGCAAACACTGCCCGCGTAAACGTTATGGTCAATGTCGTTAACGCGTACGGTGGCACGCGCACCGCCAGTGATTTCGTCATCACCGTGTCTGGATCAGGAGTAACCTCCCGAACCTTCAATGGCTCAATAAACCAAGTTCAGGTTTCTCTCTCATCTGGTACATATACCATTGACGCACAGTCAACCAAAAACTATTCAATCGCTCGCAGTGCAAATTGTTCAGGATCGATCTCTGCAAATGAGACTCGTTCATGCATCATCACGCTCTCTGATCGAAACACGTATCAAAACGGCAACTACAATGGCGGTACTCACTACAATCCAAACGCAAATTACAACTACGGCGCAAACACGCTTTCATGTCAGGCTGCGGCAACTACTGTTGGTGTAGGACAGACGGCAACATTCAGCGCCATCGGAGGTAGCGGTCCATATACATGGGTAACGCGTGATCGCTCATACTATGCAGTCGGCCCACAGCTCAATGTTGTACTTCTTCAACCAGGTGCTCAGACTGTATCTGTTTCAAACGGATATCAGACTGCAACATGTGCAATCACCGTAGTACATGGCGGTGCAGGTGTTGTACTCGGTACCCAGTACCCAGGTCTTCCAAACACTGGATATGCACCAACCAATCTCGGGCTCATTCTTTCGCTTCTTGGCGCGTTCGTAGCATTTCCTGCAGCGCTGTACGTAGCGTATGCATATGCAAAACGTGGAACTCGCTTCGCATAATAGAATTGAAATTAAAGAACAATCCCGTCTTGGTATAGGCGGGGTTGTTCTTAGTATCGCTTTTCTCTTTTTTGCCTTCATCGGTGCGTACGATATTTTCTCGCGCTTTGCAGGTGGAGGTACTGTTACTTCAAGTGATAGAGATGTCACCAACACATCAGCAATTCAAAATCCTACAAATCAGCTCTCTGCAATATCCAGCGCATCAACCTCGCCAATTTTGCCGGCGCCTTTTGTGCCAGAGAGCCTCGTTATTCCCGAGATTTCAATCAACACACGCGTTCAGTCTGTCGGGCAGACCCCCGCGGGGCTCATGGCAAATCCAAAAGGATTTAAAGAAGTCGCTTGGTATAAACTTGGAAGCAAACCAGGCGAAGCAGGCAATACTGTAATCGCAGGCCATCTCAATAATGCGCTTGGTATGTCAGGAGTATTTGAGCGTCTTGGAGATCTCTCGCTCGGGAGTGAAATTACGATCAAAGGAGAGGGAAGGGAGATTACGTATGTTGTGCGCGAACTACATGTCTATGCAACAAAAGATGCTCCCGTTGAGCGAATTTTCGCTAGATCGGGTCCTTCGACACTGGTCCTTATTACCTGTGATGGCGCATGGGACACTGGAGTAAAAAGTTATGACAAGCGCTTGATAGTAATCGCAGACCCCAAATAGTCCTACAAAAGCGCAATAAAAGCACTTTGGAGTCCTATAAAAGCTCTATAAAAGCCCTATATATAAGGGTTATTTTGCGTGATACAATCGGCAAACTGGGTCCTTGCCTCAATCACACAGGCCGCCCACAATCGTTATATGGATGGAGCTTCTACGGATAGATTTAGAAATCTCATCATACTGGCAAAAGAAGGCGATCAAACTGCGTTCGGCCTTTTGTATGAGGAGTGGTATGCACCGCTCTACCGCTTCATTTTGGTGAGAGTTACCTCAAAGGAAATTGCTGAGGATCTTGTCCAAGATGTGTTTCTAAAAGTCTTTGCAAGCCTCGATCGATTTGAAATTCGCGCTGCGCATCCTTTGGGTTTTTTATACACAACAGCGCGCAATACGATTATCGATTATCATAAAAAGAAAAAGCCCGAGCGGCTTGATGAAGAAACTGCGGGGGAGATCCCAGACGAACATGTTCGCGGCCCGCAGAGGGACGCTGAAGTTGCCTGGGATGTTGGATTGCTAGGTATTGCACTGCGCACGCTCACACGTGAACAACAGGATGTGATAATGCTTCGACTCATAGAGCAACGGCCCGTTAAGGAAGTTGCAGAAATGATGAACAAAAGCGAAGAAGCCGTGAGACAAATGCAAGTACGTGCGCTCCGCAGCCTAAAAGTGCAGTTCCTACAAAATGAATGACCATGAACGATCTTGAATTAGAAATTGCTATAGAACGCATGCTAGCTGGGGAAAGCCCTGAGGTAGTTGCGCATGATTACCCTCTACACCGCGATGAGGTTCTTCAACACGCAGTATCGCTCAAGCAGTTTATGGAATTTCGAAAGCAAGCTCCAAATCCTGAAGGATTAACGCAGGCGCTTTCAAGTATCAAAATGCGAGAGGCACAACAAAACACAGTCCGCTCCCCATTTACCTTTGTATCAATAGTGAACACATCAATTTGGAGAGGCGCATTTGTGCTTCCGCTCCTCTTTGTCGTTTTGGTGGCATCTGGTGCGTATTTCTTCCCTTGGAATAAAGCAAACGCTCCAGTCGACTTAAACGCAAACCCTGAGAGTGCGACTTTCTCAGGAGATTCCTCAGCAACCACAATGGCGCAGAGCGCTGATATGACTGCAGGAAATACACCTCGCTTGTCAAAGACTACGGCGCTTCAGGCGTCTGAGGCTCCGCAATTGCCGCAGGATCAAGCACTTTCCAATGTAGTGGCACCCGAAATTACACAGGACAATAACGCAGTGAATGAAGACGCTTCGCAAGCGTCCACTGCTGCCGACGATACACGCGCAGTCGAACCGTATAACAATATATATGATGCAAAATCTTTTTAAGAAAACCATATTGTTCTTCGCAAAAGCTATAGCTGTTATTGCATTCGCGCTTGTAATGTTCATGCCAGCCTCTACCTTTGCTGCAACAAACATTGGAATTACTTCAACTTCAACGCGCCCTGATGCCTCGGTGCGCGGAATATGCTTGCGCCTCGTATCTCTTGAGGGCGCAATAAGTACAAAATTGGCACAAGCACAATCTGCGTATTTAGCTTCAGTGAGTCAACGGATGCTTAAAATAAAATCTCTATCAGAAAGCCGAAACAGTGAGGACGCGACAACGCGCAAAGCCGTTGATCTTCGAATGAGCGCATATAGTGGGTCACTTACAGCTCAAGCATTGGACGATACTGAAAGAAAAGCGATTACTATATTTTTCTCAACAGTACTGAAAGCCACAACGGAAAAACGAGCAAGTGTAGATGCGTCGCTTAGAACATTTACCGATGGGGTGAAGACACTAGCTTCAGCGAGAGATCTGAGTGTAAAAACGCTGACCACAACTCTGTCAAATGACATTAAAGTAGCAATAGCATCCGCACAGGCTTCGTGCGGGTCTGACACTGACCCAAAAGATGTGCGTGATGACCTGCACAAGAGCCTCGATTCAATCACTGCCAAATACAAAGCCTCCCTTGAGGACCGTACCTCGCTCTATGAGGGTCTCCAGGCTCTTACAGACGTACGAAGGCAGGCGGTGAAGGAGGCGACGGACACTTATACCCAGAAACTCAATATTGCTTCCCAAAACTTGCACGCTGTGGTACGGTAATGGCGATCGAAGTAAGTTCGCCGTTTTACGGAGGGTCGCCTTACGAAGATCGTTAATCGCACAAGTTCATAGAAAATATGGCTAGCAAGTTGTTTGTAGGCGGGCTTCCATACCGAACTTCCAAAGAAGAGCTCGAAGAGGCTTTTTCGAAGGCTGGGTCAGTTGTTTCTGCTTCGATCGTAATGGATCGTGAGACAGGACGCTCAAAAGGCTTCGGATTTGTTGAAATGAGTTCAGATGCCGATGCACAAGCTGCAATCGACATGTGGAATGGAAAGGAATATGATGGTCGCTCACTCACTGTAAGTGAGGCGCGCCCAAAGGCATAACCCTTCAGGTATGAGTTTACGGGCCCCGCACTCGCGGGGCCCGTATGCATTTACCGGATGAAAAAAATTGTACTTACAATTATCGGCTTGCTTGTTCTCTATCTGCTCTACCAGATAGGTCTGTTTATATATCGTGTGAGCATTTCAAAACAATTAGTTAAGAAATCCCATGCTGTAAGTAATGTGGGATCGGGCGCACGAATGCTGATAGTTGGCGACAGCACCGCAGTTGGAGTGGGTGCCACATCAGCATCTACAACAATTGCGGGGCTTTTCGTGCGCGATTTCCCCAATCTATCAGTTGAAAATAGGGCAGTGAGCGGAGCTGTTCTAGCTGAGATACTTTTACAACTGCAGGATGCTCGCGAGAAATACGATCTGATCTTAATTCAGGGCGGACCAAACGATGTGCTTTCGTACCGCAATTTAAAGGATTCTAAAAAAGATTCCGAAGCGCTTCTAAGACTCGCACGTCAAAAGTCGGATCATGTGGTGATGCTTAGTGCGGGTAATGCTGGGCTTGTGCCGCTTATTCCTTGGCCAATCTCACTTACTATCAGTTCGCGCACTCGTATATTGAGGGCGTTTCTAATTGAGCAGACTTCGACAGTCGGGGTTGCGTACATCGATCTATACCAAGAGCGTAAAGACGACGAATTCGCTAAAGATCCTAAACGTTTTTATGCGCCTGATGGCCTGCACCCAGCGGATGCAGGGTACGCATTTTGGTACTCTAAAATCCGCGAAATACTAACAAGTAGATTTCCAAATTTAGTACTATAGCCAAATGAGGGCTAGAGATTTACATCTAAAAAAGGTAGTGCTTTTGCACTACAAAAAACATAAACGCAGTTTGCCTTGGAGGAACAAGAATATCCCATACAATGTGTTCGTGTCGGAATATATGCTCCAGCAAACACAGGTGGAGCGAGTCATTCCAAAATTTAACGTGTTTATTAAACGCTTTCCGAATTTTAATGTGCTAAGTCATGCGTCGTTGCCCGAGGTATTCGCGCTTTGGCAAGGACTTGGCTATAATCGGCGCGCTAAGTACCTGCGTGACGCCGCAAAGCGAATCGTAGAAGAGAAAAAAGGAATACTTCCGAATGATCAACTATATCTGGAGTCGCTTCCGGGCGTTGGACCATATACCGCAGGTGCAATTCGAGCGTTTGCATTTGGGAGTGCAGATTCATTTATCGAGACGAATATCCGAACAGTGATTTTGCACCATTTCTTTAAGGACAAAAAAGATATTACCGATCTGATGATTCTCACTGTGCTTAAGAAACTAGAACCGAAAGCAGGGAAGGCGTCCCAAGTGTGGTACGCCGCTTTAATGGACTATGGCTCCTATCTAAAACGTGGCGGGGTAAAGCTCAATCCCTCAAGCGCCCATTACACAAAGCAGAAAAAATTTGCAGGATCTAGTAGAGAACTTCGCGGAATGATTATGAGATTCTTGCTTGTAGAACAGCTCTCATTTCAAAACCTAATAAGAAAAACCAAAAGAAAGCCGCTTGAGGTGAGAGAAGAACTACAAAGATTAGAAAAAGAACAGTTGGTTCAAAAAAGAAAAAACAACTATGCGCTTACGAACTAGCGGGAGTCTTTGATGTGAAGCGCTGCTGGAATCCCGAGCAGTACAAATATTCCAAAAATTAAGAAAAGATCCGGCAAGTTGATAAAGAAAAGCGCTACTCCAGCGAGTCCAACTCCAATAAGTGTTCCGATGGCCGTTGTCATGCGAAAAAGGGTAATTGCGCTTGCATCTTTCGCATCAACACTCCTAAAGAAATTTGTCTCCGACGTGATTTCAATCATAGAAGCTCCGGTGCGTGTCAAAAAGAAGATTAACGCATACATCAAAAGAGAGATAGGGATATCGTATGCAAGTAGCGACGTTGCGGCGGCAAGTATACAAAATCCGACGACCAGTGTCTCCCGCTCTTTTAGGAATTTATCTGATAAGTGTCCAAGAGGTAATTCAAAAAGCATAAACGGCAAAAGTGCGATTCCTAAAATAATGCCGATTTCTCCCCAGGAAAAGCCTCGCGCCAGCAGCAAAAGCGGCATATAGATTGCAGCGAAAGAATAAAAAATACGCAAAACCAATTGTGTGGTAATAACCGCACCCAGGTGGCCTTTAATTGTTGAGAGTATTCCAGCTAGCGAAGATTGGTGGTAGTGAGGATCTTTAAACTCACGAACGGTGCGTATAGAACAAAGTAAAAATCCAGCAAGGATAATTGCAGAGAGGAGATAGATAACGGAAAAAGAACCATCGGCAAGAATGCCTACGATAAGTGGAGAAATAACGAGCGCAGTATTTCCGAATGTTAAAAGGAATCCCCGTGCCACACCAGTGCCGCCCTCGTCGACCATTGCGTATTCAAAGAAGATATCAAGTGATAAACCAATAAGCGGAGCCATAATAAGATGGATACTGAGTGCCAGAAATAGAAGTAGTTCTGTAGGATGCGCAGCGAGTGCGAGGAGAGACGCTCCTTCGACTGCGCAGGTGAGGACTAAGAACCATCCATTGCCGATTTTTCTTAAGACATTTGAGGTGTAGTAAAAGAAAATGATTGAGCCAATTGCAGAAAAAATAAACACCGGTGTAATAAATGCAATACCAAGGGGTTCAAGTGTAATGACGCTTGAGTTGATATAGAGCGTGAGGGAGGCATGGAGTGTTGCCAGGAAGGCAAGAAAAGAAAAGTAACTAATGGAACGAGCTGGCATGCTGGTAATGGTAGCACGCCAAAATAGCCTTATGCTGGGCTATTTCGTCTTATTTTTCTTGTGCAAATACAGGGTTCTGATACCGTTTTATATAGAAACCGTATGTCCCGGGAGGACGCAATGATCAAAAGCATGATACGCACGACAAGAGTGCTGACTCCAGCCCAATTCGACTACCTCAAGCAAGAATACAAAGCCCCAGAGCTGATGTACCCATTTCTCTGTGAGATGAAGAACAAGCTTCTCCAAGATGAAATTATATCTGTTAAAGACAGCCCTTCGATACTCTTCAGGCGCGAAGGAGGCAGATATACGAAGGCTCTGGTCTTTTTACCGCAAGTAGATGGAACTCAGACGCTCGTCGCCCACTTTGGGTTTGGAATGGAAGACCCTCTTTCACTTGAATTGCTCGAGAGGATGTACTTCGAACAAGAAGAAATGCAAATCAATATTGCGGCAAGTGATGGCGTGTCGTGGGTATGGATCTATGGCCTCATCGCATCTGTGGCACTATGCGGGCTTTGGGCAGTATCACAGGAGTGGATCCTACGCGGATACGCCACTTCGGGGTATGCCGTATTGTGCCTCATTATTCTCCTCGCTATAGGAGCCGCTGCGTATAAGCGCAGTGTCTACAAAGTGAAAGTACAAAAAATGACGAATGTTATGCGAGATTCAAAACTCGTGTTCCATCGTACTTTCGCAAGCATCTGATAAATCCGCCGAACCCTTGGGTTCGGCGGATTTCTATTTTTATACGCCGAGGATAACGGGGATAACGATTGGTCTTTTGTTAGTTTTGCCGAAGAGGAATCTCGAGAGACTGTCTGTGACATTGCCCTTCACGAAATCGAAGTTAATCGGCTGCTGGCCGCGGCTGGAATCTTCAATTGTTTTTTTGACAATAATGCGCGCCTGTTGAAGTAATTCCTGCGACTCTCGCAAATATACGAACCCGCGGGAAATAATATCAGGGGATTTGCGCAACTTTCCAGTCTTTGGATTAACAGTCGCAATAATCACAAACATACCGTCTTGTGAGAGTAGTTTGCGGTCGCGTATAACCACCTCCTGGATATCTCCAATAGCGAACCCGTCTACCATGCGCATCGAGGTCGGTGCCATCTCCTTCAGACGCACAAGCTTCTTTCCGTCATCGCGGATTTCAACGATAGTGCCGTTATCTGCAATAATAATTTCGTCTTCAGATTTTCCAAGTGCACGAGCGATATCTGCGTGTACGCGAAGCATGTAATGGTAGCCGTGCAGCGGGATAAAGAATTTTGGATTTATTTTCTGATGAATCCACACGGTCTCATCGCGGTTCGCATGTCCTGAGGAGTGCACATCCATAACAGCGTAGTGAATAATGCGAGCGCCTTGGCGGGAAATATTATCCTTCAATTTCTGTACTGAACGTTCATTGCCCGGAATAACAGACGAGGAAAGGAGCAGCGTATCGTTCTTGCTGATTTTTACGTATTTGTGCGTTTTTGTTGCCATGCGCATCAGTGCTGCAAATTCATCTCCCTGCGCTCCCGTTGCAAGCACTATGACCTTGCCATCGGGATAGGACGCAAGCTGCTCTGCTCCTATAAATGTATCTTTCTGAACCTTGAGCATTCCTAGTTGTTGAACAATCTCAACGTTCACCTTCATAGAGCGGCCTTCAATAAGGATTTTCTTTCCGTAGCGCTCCGCAATCTCGATAATCTTGATAATACGCTCAAGCTGGGAGGAGAACGTTCCGATAATAAGTCGACCTTTTACGGTCTTTATCACTTCTTCAAGATTCTTAAAGACAGTTGTTTCTGGAATTGAGAAGCCGGCACGTTCAACGTTTGTAGAGTCCGCCATCAAAAGCAGCACCTTCATGTCCTTAAATACTGAAAATGCTTTGTCTTCATGTGGCAGCGGAACGCCATTTTCGTGATCAAGCTTAAGGTCTCCGGTGTGTACAATATTTCCATGCGGTGTTTCAACGATGATACCCATCGCGTCGGGAATAGTGTGTGTCACAGAGAAAAACCTAACCTTCATTTTTCCAACGGTAATAACTCCATCCTTTTCAACTTCTTGAATATCGAGTGTTTTGAGGTGAGGGAACTCATCCTGGCGCTTTTTGATCATCACCGTAGTAAGGCGGCGAGAGTAGATCGTTGGATATCCGATGCGGTCAATCACAAAGGGGATTGCACCAATGTGATCCAAGTGGCCGTGGGTAATAAAGAGTCCGCGAATTTTGTGTTTACGGTCCTCCAAATATTTTGTATTCGGCAAAATGTAGTCGATGCCAGGAGTGTCGTCCTCTCTAAACTGAAAACCACAGTCGATAATAATAATATCGTCGCCATATTCAATTGCAGTCATATTGCGACCGATTTCCTCAACACCTCCAAGTGGAATAACACGAATGTCTCCTGCCGCTAGTGCTGGGATTTTTGTCTCTGATTGGTGCTCTTGAGGAGATTCTGCTTCATACCCGCCGCCATTGATTACAACGTCATCAATTTCTGGGCGTGGAGCCGAGCCTGGAGTTGCTTTGCGCGCAGGATGCATCGCTCTACCGCGCCTTCCGCCCCCGCCTCCGTTAGAGCGAGCTCCACCGGCAGGGCGAGGCCCTCCCGCTCTATTGCCATTAAAACGGCGATTGCCTCCTACGGGACGGCTTGGCCTCCCTTCTGATTGTCCCCCCTGACCTGACCCTCTGTTTGTGTTTGTTGGTTCCATACTGTTGTTAAAAATAAATAAACTAAATAAATCCTAATTACTACTTGCTAATGTCCGTAAGAAATCCCCATACGCGATCGTTCTCAACGTGCCAGCGGTGAACATCGAGGAAGCGCTCCGAAGGTGAGCTGATTGCTGTAAGCTGCATGTCGACAATTTTGTTTGGGAATATATACGTAAAGTCTGGGGAATAAAGAAACACAGCGGGCATATCTTTCGCGATTATTCTGCGGAACTTTTCATACAACGCTCTGCGCTGCACTTCAGTTGTTGCGGTGCGCATTTGTGCAAGCACGTCGTCAACTGCAGTGTTTGCATAGAGAGAAATATTGAGACCTGGATCATTGCGCTGACTTGAGTGCCAGAACGCAAACAGATCGAGCTCTCTTCCTACTACTTCGCCAAAAAGCAGTGCATCATACTTGCGGGGACGAATCACATTCTGATTGAGATCTCCTTGTTCAAATATTTTTACATCAACATCCGCTCCCACTGCAGCCCACGTATTACGCACATACTCCGCCGCAGCGCGCAGCTCCGGAATGTTCCCAGTAGAGATCGAGAACGTGAGCGGAACCACGGTCTTCTTATCTTTTTGATAGGTGAGTACTTTCGTTTGAGGATCTAGTTTCCAACCGCGCGCCAAAAGGTAGTTTTGAGCTTCAATTACTCTATTTCTTGGGATGGAGGTTGCCGAAGTGAGGTCAATAGTCTGCGTACTTGAGGCGCTATTTTTCGGAAGAAGGCCTGCAGGCAGCGCTTCAGAGAGCGGTGTACCGTATCCTTGGAGTACTTCGTCAACAAGCTTCTGTTTGTCGATTGCCATATCAAGTGCACGGCGGACATTTGCATCTCGAAGGATTTCTGATTGATTTTGATTAAAGAAGACGCCGAATACTCGATTAAGCGGCGCCTTGCGTACAGAAAGACCTGGGACTTCGCGAAGTACAGAGGGTGTAATGTTGCTTGCGGCCTCTACAGCGCCAGATTGGAGTGCTGCGATCAATGCTTCTTCACTTTCATAGAAAGTAAGCGTGATGCTCGAGATATACGCCTTGCCGAGCATGTAGTTATTGAATGGCACTAATAGATATGACTGAGGAATGCCTGAAGCATTTCTTGATACGCTAGAGATTTTGTATGGCCCCGAACCGATTGGTTCAGCGTTAAGTGTTGAAAAAGGAAATTCTTCTGCGCCGACACTCTCCCAGAGGTGCTTTGGCAGAATACCAATCGTAGCGTTTTCAATAAAAGGTGCGTATGGCTGCTTGAGTGTAAAGCTGACCGTCATATCGCTTATCTTCTGTGCAATTACGCCATCCCAGTTTGCGCGCTTTGCACTCTTGATTGCGGGATCCTGCGCACGCTCGATAGTAAAGAGCACATCGTCTGCCCGCACCGGCGTTCCATCCTGGAATGTTGCCTTATCTTTAAGGGTAAAGGTATATACCAACCCATCTGGTGAGACGGTGTAACTGTCTGCGAGATCAGCAACAAAATTGCCATCAGTAGTTGCTTTGAGAAGGCCTGAGTACACTAATTCCACCAAATCACGGTCAGCATCAGAAATTGCAAGCAATGGATTGAGAAAACGGGGCGTTCCGACAATGCCTTCAGTAAACGTGCCGCCTGATGCGGGAACCTTTATCAAAAATTCTCTAGAGAGCATGATAAGAAGCGCCAGCGCGCTTCCAATCATTAATGAGGCGAGAATGGTAAACATGATCCGGCCGCTTGGGGTCAGAGTTCTGATCGTATTCTCGAGTGAGTCGAGAAATGAAATATTAATGCGTGCGGAGAGAATCCGCTTGAAAGAATTCATGAATTATCTAAGCCTCGTGTGCAGGAGAGCGACGCACATGCGTGTGAGGGTTTTTATTTAAGTATCAGGGAAAGAATCGCTGAAACGGCAAATAGAACACCAAGGATAATGGTGGTATAGAAGAGCACGCGTTCAGAGCCGCGGCGTGTGTGAAAGGCCGCGCTGAAGTTATCAGACCCGCCCAAAGCCCCGCCCATGCCCGCAGATGTTTGCTGGAGCAATATGGAGGCAATGAGTAGAACCGAAATCCCTATCTGGATATAGGGTAAAAACATACCTACGTTCATTACAAATCACTCTACCAGAGGCTGTTTTATGACGCAATACATAGATGTTCACGTCTTTTTAGACAATGACATTTTTTGTATTTTTCTATAAATAGACCTTAGGTCGGGAATGATGCGAAACAAGTCCAAAAAACCCTAAGCGGTCTCTAGCCATACTTACGTATCTTTAAGACCTATACATGCTGGGTGTGCATTATTTGTATAAAAAATTGGATCAACTATACTAGTGGCTCAAAAGGCTTCAAAAAGCCGTAAACAATTAAAAAACTATATGGCAAAAAAGAAGAGTAAATCAGTAAAGAAGGTGTCAAAGAAGACCAAGAAAACTGTAGCCAAGAAAGCCAAAACGAAGGCTCCCGCATCAAGTGGTCCCATTACTCCGCTTGGAGACCGCGTTCTGCTTCGACCCATGAGCGAGGACGAATCAAATAAGCGCACACTCTCAGGTATCATCATCCCCGACACCGTTTCAAAAGAGAAGCCAGAGCAGGGCACCGTGATGGCAGTTGGTCCCGGCCGCATTGGAGATGATAACGAGCGAGTTGCAATCTCCGTGAATGTTGGAGATCGTGTCGTTTTCTCAAAATATGGATTTGATGAAGTGAAGGTAGATGGTGTTGAGTACTACCTCGTGTCAGAAACGAACATTCTTGCAGTTATCAATAACTAGACACTACAGATATGGCAAAACAGATCATCTATAACGAAAAGGCACGACGCGCACTCAAGGCCGGAATTGATAAAGCTGCAGACGCGGTAAAAGTTACATTAGGCCCCCGCGGGCGCAATGTTGCGCTAGATAAGGGCTATGGTTCTCCAACGATCACCAACGACGGTGTTTCGATTGCAAAGGAAATCTCATTCTCAAATAAGTTTGAGAACATGGGTGCAGAAATCGTAAAAGAGGTTGCAACAAAAACAAATGACATTGCAGGCGACGGCACAACGACCACCGTCGTTCTATTGCAAGCATTGATTGAAGAGGGAATGAAGCACACATCGATGGGACTCTCCGCGATGGGTGTGCGCGCAGGCATTGAAGAGGCATCAAAGGATGCTGTAGAGGCGCTCAAATCGCTTTCAAAGAAAATCAGCGCAGACGAAGAGATTCGCCAGGTCGCAACCATTTCGGCAGAGAGCGAAGAAATCGGCACTATTATTGCAGATACGATTAAGATCGTGGGTAAAGATGGCGTGGTCACCGTGGAAGAGTCGCAATCGCTCGGTATTGAAAAGGAAGTCGTGCAGGGAATGGAATTTGATAAGGGCTACGTGTCTGCGTACATGGTCACCAATGGGGAGCGCATGGAAGCAGAGCACAGTGACCCTTATGTTCTCATTACAGATAAAAAAATCGCATCAATTCAGGAAATTCTACCGATACTCGAAAAGCTTGCTGCGGATGGCAAGCGCCAATTGGTGATTATTGCCGAGGATATCGAAGGCGAAGCGCTCACCACGCTAGTAGTAAATAAATTGAAGGGCACCTTTAACGCGCTTGCAATTAAAGCGCCTGGTTATGGCGATCGTAAAAAAGAAATTTTGCGTGATATTGCAGTAGTTACCGGAGGCGAAGTAATTTCGCAAGAGACCGGCACTAAGCTTGAAGACGCAACCTTGGAACAGCTTGGGCGAGCGCGTAAAGTAATAACAACAAAAGATTCGACGAAGATTGTGGATGGTAAGGGTAAGCCCACGGACATCAAGGATCGCGTAAAACAACTAAAGTCCCAGCTCGACGCTACTGATTCAAAATTTGATAAAGAAAAATTACAGGAGCGCATTGCAAAACTAACCGGTGGGGTAGCGATCATTCGTGTTGGCGCTGCGACAGAAACCGAGATGAAATACCTCAAACTTAAAATTGAGGATGCAGTAAACGCAACAAAAGCCGCAATTGATGAGGGAATTGTTGCAGGAGGAGGCACTGCGCTTGTGAAAGCAGGGCAGAAAGTCGCAGCACTCGTTGAGAGTAAGCGCGCAAAGATGACGCCAGAGATGGTTGTTGGATACGATGTCGTGCTCCACGCCCTCCAGATGCCGCTTCGACAAATTGCACTAAACGCTGGAAAAGACGCGGGTGTCGTTGTTGAGCAGGTCAAAAACGGAAAAGGAAATGCAGGATACGACGCCGTGAGAGACATGATTATCCCTGACATGATTGAAGCGGGGATTGTTGACCCAGTTAAAGTAACGCGCACAGGACTTGAGCGCGCAGCATCAGCGGCTGCTATCTTACTTACAACGGAGGCTGCAATTGCAGATGAGCCGGAAGAGAAGAGTCCACAAGCTGGCGGACGAGGCGGCATGCCTGATATGGGTGGGATGGACTACTAAGCCAGAGGGTAGAGATTAGAAGAGCAAGAGGTTAGATGATAGTCGTTAGATAGTGCAAAAGGAGGCTGCTATTAAAATAGTAAGGCCTCCTTTTTCATTTGGTGGCATTTTTCTTTTATTAATTAAACTTCTTATCAAGGTTTAACCTTGATAAGAAGGGACGCACCCCAGACTATCGGGGTGCGGTTTTTGTTTTTTGTGGACAAAATATGCAGAGTAGTGTCTTTTATGAGGAGAACCACAAGGGAGGTCCCAGTGAATAAAAAGGAAAAGCGGCGTCTCCTTTCGTTATCAGAAGCCGACTTCATAGCACAAATAAATTTTGTGATCTTCAATGTCGACCACTCGCCCGGGGATCAACTTACAGATTTTGTGCGAGAGCGGGGCACACTGAAAGAACGCAAAGAAGCACGGCAATTTTCTGATGCTGATGTTCAGGAATTGAACAAAGCAGTGCTTGCTCAATGCTTGGATATAACGATGGAGCGCGTAGAACTTGAGGTGCGCAAACACGACAGAGTCTCACCTGAGTTATCTACATTGCTAGGTGGGGTGGTGCAGAAGTGCTCGTATTTTCTTGATGAAGATGTGCTTGTGAGAACAGAACAATGGCAAAAAGAAGTAGCTCGCAAAAATGCACATTAAAACCCTCTTGATTTAACGCCGCACCCCAGACTATCGGGGTGCGGTTTTTTGTTTTTTATATTGACTCCATATCGCATTAGGCATACAAACAAGGTAGAGAACGGCACGTATCTATAAGGGGGTAATAATGAAGCCTTTGAGTAAAATTACGATACTGTCCATCTGCGTACTAATCATTTTTGTGATGGGGGCAGGGTATGGATACTTTGAGGGGGCGCACGATACAAACGCTTTGTATGAGTCCAGATTTCGGCAATTAAAGCTAAGATACGAACGTATAGTTCCAGGGCCGCAGCTCTCTCCTGATCAACTATGGGAGCCTGATCCACGTGTGAAAGTAAATTACATCTGAGAAATCATTGATCGATTCCGCACCTCAACTTGGAGGTGCGGTTTTGCTTTTTGAATAAAACATTGTATAGTGCGAAAAGCAGCAGACTTCCTTCTGCTATAGATTTTTTGGAGGTTCTTTTGGAACAGGTTAAGATATTCGACGGCTTTCATCAGCCCACTTTTCCACTCAAGCCAAGTATGTGGGATTCAATTGTGCAAAGAAGTATGCAGAAGGCCGCTTCTGACGTGGATGGAATCACTTGTCTATCAAGTGACAGCGAAGAAATCGGAGAATTCATCTTCAGATTTCACAAGACTGTTTCGACGAGCCCCGTTTATCACAAGTCCGCCACTGTTCGCGTGCGGATCGTCGGCAGCGCAAGTAAAGGAGAGCTCACGCTCGCACACCTAAGTGCCAACGGAAAGATCCTTAGTGACATAATGAAGTTTGAAGTAAGTGAGATCAGCCTGATCTGCATTCCGCCATACACTGCGTACTCATTTCAGATGGATGCAGGCTCGACGATGGTTGTATTCTTATTCTCATCGCAGGGGTATGGTGATGGTGAGTGCACAGAGTTCCAGTTTCCAAAATAGAATGCTTCGGCGCAAGCCCAAGGCCACAAACGGCGCCCATCGAATGATGGGCGCCGAAACTTTTTTATACTTGATTTTGGTTTTAAAAATGATATAATAAATATATTAAAACGCTCACTAAATAAAGGAAATGACACCGCTTTATATCATTCTCGCTATTGTTGCCGTCATTGTTCTCTGGGTCGTATTCGCATACAACTCCTTTGTTCGATTGGTTAACCGTACCAAAGAGGCGTGGGCAGATATTGATGTGCAATTGAAGCGTCGCTACGATCTGATTCCGAATCTTGTTGAAACGGTAAAAGGCTACGCAACGCACGAGCGCGCAACGCTCGACTCCGTGACTCAAGCACGCACCCAAGCGATGAACGCAACTGGTCCTGCAAAGGCCCAAGCAGAAAACATGCTCTCCGAGACGCTCAAATCGCTCTTTGCTGTATCAGAGGCGTATCCAGATCTCAAAGCAAATCAAAACTTCCTTGAGCTTCAGCGAGAGCTCTCGGATACAGAAAATAAAATCCAAGCAGCACGCCGCTTCTACAACGGAAATGTGCGCGACCTTAACATCGCAATCGAGTCTTTCCCAGGTAATGTGATTGCAGGAATGTTTAGCTTTAAGCGAATGGATCTCTTCGAACTCTCTGATGCGGAGGGTGCAGCCCGTGAACCTGTCGCAGTTAAGTTCTAAACTAGACAGTTAGATAAATAGAAACTAGAAATGCAACATCAGTATCGTGAGCTGATTGTTTGGCAGAAGAGTATGGTTTTAGTGAAAGAGTTGTACAATCTTTCCGCACATTTTCCAAGTTCTGAAGTTTTTAGTCTTACGAATCAGATGCGTCGCGCTGCTGTTTCAATTCCTTCAAATATTGCTGAAGGTTCAGCGCGAGGGCATATTGCTGAATTCATTCAGTTTCTCCGTATTGCATTTGGCTCTGGAGCAGAATTAGAAACTCAACTACAAATTGCAAAAGAATTAGGCTATGGAAACAGTAAAGATTATTCAAAAATTGAATCTCAATTAGCCGAGGTCATGAAGATGCTTAATGTTTTTACTCATAATCTTGTTTCTAAAAAATCTAACATCTAAAAATCTACTTTCTAACAACTAATTCATGGCAACAATTTATACACATCAAACAAGTAATGTCGCAAAGACCTGGGCTCTGATGACTGCGTTTTTTATAGCGGTCATTGGTCTTGGATGGTTTTTCGGCTTCGTGCTTGACGAGCCGGGCATTCTTCCAATTGCC
>Ga0163144_10010368_pt1 | contig 19882 bp, 14 predicted proteins | sample OliLak19BULKMAT1_FD_123175 | JGI IMG/M metagenome (GOLD analysis project Ga0163144, IMG submission 123175) | Freshwater microbial mat bacterial communities from Lake Vanda, McMurdo Dry Valleys, Antarctica - Oligotrophic Lake LV.19.BULKMAT1 | ecosystem: Environmental > Aquatic > Freshwater >... | reverse complement strand
GCGGCCTCCGGATGGTATTGCACACTAAATACAGGATGTTTCTTGTGGCGTAACCCTTCACAAGTCTGATCATTGAGATTCACATGGGTGACCTCGACATCCGACTGTGGCAAGGAATCGGAATCAGCGGCGAAACCGTGATTTTGCGCGGTGATCGAAACTTTTTTATTCATCAAATCCATCACGGGTTGGTTAGCGCCGCGGTGGCCGAACTTGAGTTTGAACGTTTTTCCACCAAGGGCGCAGGAAAGGATCTGGTGCCCGAGGCAAATGCCGAAGAGCGGGGTTTTCCCGATCAACTCACGGGCTGTCTGGTGGGCGTAGGTCAATAACTCGGGGTTCCCCGGCCCATTCGACAGGAAGACACCATCAGGTTTCATGGCGAGGACTTCAGCCGCGGGGGTTTTTGCCGGGACGACTGTGACTTTGAGGCCGGCTTGCCTGAGACGGCGCAAAATGTTTTTCTTAATCCCGAAATCATAAGCCACGATCCGGTATTTCGCAGGGGCGAGCTTTTTAAATGTCTCCCTGTTTTCGGTAAAAGTGTCAGGTTCAGCCACTGTCCCATGCACGAGGGTGAATTCCGCAGACTCACGGTCGAGCGGGTCCCATTCGTAAGGAGTTTTACAGGTGACCTCACTGACAAAATCAATCGCGTTATAATCATGTTTTTTTGCGAGGTCGATAGCGGCTTGTTCGGAAATCTTTTCCGTGGTGATGACTCCATTGACCGCACCGCAGGAGCGGAGGTGCTTGGCCAAAGCGCGCGTATCGATTTTCTGGATGCCCGGCACATCGGCCGCTTTGAGGTATTCATCTAAGGACATCACGCTGCGCCAGTTACTATGGACAGGACTGACCTCGCGGACGACAAACCCGGCGACTTGGACCGAGTCACTCTCGGTATCGAGGAGATTGATCCCGTAGTTACCGATTTGCGTATAGGTCATGGTCACGATCTGACCGCGGTAACTGGGGTCGGTCAAAACCTCCTGATACCCCGTCATCGATGTGTTAAAACAAACTTCACCCGGACTTTGCCGGGTTGAACCAAAACTTTCGCCGTGGAATACCTTCCCATCGGCCAGTGCGAGCATTGCTTTCATTAAACGGGGATATTGATAAAGTTTATGTTATTTGAACAGAAGTTTTTTGGAACAATTTGCTTTCGGGGTCGGGTTTTTGATTGTCACCCGAGATTTCTCCCCCGTGATCAAGGAAAAATCTGTGCGAGAAACCGGCCGCCCTAATGCCTGATTTAGTGTCTTACCGTTAATTTCTCCAGACGATTTTACCGGCAACAATCGTGTAGATGGCCCGGCCAGTAAGCTCCCACCCATGGTAAGGGGTATTACGGCCTTTTGACGCAAATTGCGTTTTGTCCACGGTCCATTGGAGGTCGGGATCGATAATGGTCACATCCCCATCAGCCCCAGGGCTCAAATGTCCTTTGTCCAAATGGATCAGCTTGGCGGGCTCGACGGTGAGCATCTCGATCATGCGGTTGATCGAGATGACTTTGGCTTCGACTAATGCCTTCATAAAAAGGGATAATTCGGTTTCGAGGCCGACGATGCCAAAGGGCGCTTGGTCGAACTCCACTTCCTTCTCAAAGCCACAGTGCGGGGCATGGTCACTGGCCAAGATCGTGATGGTCCCGTCGGCGATCCCCGCGAGCAAATCATCAATATCCTGCTGTGAACGCAGGGGCGGATTCATTTTATAATTCGTATCGAAAGACCCGATTGCCTCGTCGGTGAGCGTGATATGGTGGGGGCAGACTTCCCCGCTGATTTTTACCCCGCGTTTGCGGGCCTCACGCATGAGACGCACCGAGCCCGATGCACTGAGGTGTTGGCAGTGGATGTAATGGTCTATTTTTTCTGAGAGCAGGATATTGCGCGCGACGATCATTTCTTCCCCGAGTGCCGGCCAGCCGGGTAGACCCCAGCGCACACTCCACTGGCCTTCATTCATCACCCCGTTACCCACGAGATGGTAGTCCTGACAATGATCCATGATGGGAAGGTCGAACATCTTGGCGTATTCGCTCGCCCGCCGCATCAATTCATTATTCTGTACACAATGCCCGTCATCAGTGATCGCCACGACCCCTGCTTTTTTGAGCGAACCAATCGGGGCCATTTCCTCCCCCGCAATTTGCTTCGTAATCGCGCCGGTCGTGTAAACATTTACGATGGCTTTCTCCCGGGCTTGTTCTTGGATCCAACGGATGACACTCGGGGAATCCGCCACCGGTGAGGTATTTGGCATACAGACGACAGAAGTAAATCCCCCCGCCGCCGCTGACTTTGAACCGGTCTCGATTGTTTCTTTAGACGATTGGCCGGGTTCACGAAAATGCACATGGATATCGATGAGTCCGGGACAAACGATTTTACCCAAGGCATCGATTGATTCAGTTTGGCCATCGGGCTTTTGTCCGGGCATGGCGATTTTCCCGTCGATAATCAAGAGATCCCGGATTTCATCGGTTTGATTCGCCGGGTCGATGATTCTTCCATTTTTAATGAGTAAAGATGACATACTAAACAGTGACTCCTTCCGGGATCTGTGTTTCTTTTAATCCTGATGCACAAAGGAAAAGGACCGCCATACGCACGGCCAGCCCATTGGTGACCTGATCAAGGATCACACTCTGAGGTGAATCAGCGACCTCGCTGTCGATTTCTACACCGCGGTTGATCGGACCAGGATGCATGACCAGGGCCGTGGGTTTGAGCTTGGCAAAACGTTCCTTGGTCAGGCCGAAAAGCGAGGTATATTCACCCGTGCTCGGGAAAAATGTTTTATGCTGGCGCTCATGCTGGATGCGCAAGAGATTCACGCAATCGACTTCACCCAGGATATTTTCAAAGTCATAACGGACTTCTACCCCCATTTTCTCAAATTCCTTCGGCACCAATGTACTCGGGCCTGAGAGGATCACATGCGCCCCGAGTTTGGTCAGTGCCCAGATATTAGATCGTGCCACACGACTGAAAAGAATATCCCCGAGGATCAGGACTTTCAAGCCTTCGATACGCCCGAGCTTTTCACGGATGGTGAAAACATCAAGTAAAGCCTGCGTCGGATGGGAGTGAGCCCCGTCACCGGCATTAATGATGGAGGAACGCAGTCGCTCCGCCAAAAACCGGGCTGATCCTGGTGAACCATGCCGCATCACAATAATATCGGCATTCAATGCCTCGAGGTTTTTTGCGGTGTCCTTCAGCGTTTCCCCTTTGCTGAGGGAGGAGGCTTCTGCATCGATATTTATGATGTCCGCACTGAGACGTTGGGCAGCCAGCTCGAAACTCACCCGCGTGCGGGTACTGGGTTCGATAAAAAGATTCACCAGTGTTTTACCGCGAAGAGCGGGTGTTTTTTTGACCTGGCGGGAACCAACCTCTTTAAAGGCGGTGGCCGTATCGAGGATATGCAGGAGTTCCTCCTTTGAATAATCCTCCAGTGTGATCAAATCTTTACGGTTCCAGATCATAAAGCCATCACCTCCACAGAGTCTTCCCCGTCGATTTCCGTGAATTTCACATTAACCCTTTGTTGAAGCGATGTCGGCACATTTTTACCGACGTAATCGGCTTTAATCGGCAGTTCCCGATGGCCCCGGTCCACGAGGACACATATTGTGATGCGCGCACAACGCCCGAAGTCTAGAAGGGCATTTAAGGCGGCTTGGAAACTCCTGCCGGTATAAATCACATCATCAACCAGGACAATACTGCGGTCCGTTACATCAAAGGGCATGTGGGTAGGTTGGATTTTGGGGATCACGACCTTCTGCCGCAAGTCATCGCGGTGGAGGGTAATGTCCAATGCTCCTACCGGTGGACGGATATTTGTGAATGACTCGATCTTTGTCGCCAGCCTTTGGGCCAAGGGCACCCCGCGTGTCTGGATCCCGACTAGGGCGACTGAGGAGAGTTTATCATGGGTTTCTGCAATTTCGTGGGACATGCGGTAGAGCGCTCTATCAATGGTTTTAGGGTCCATGACGAGTTGTATTTTATCCGGCATAGAAAATACCTTCCGTGATAATGGGGTTTGATAGGAAAAAAGAGGCTGGAGGAGCCTTTAGAGTGTCCGCGTATGGGCGGTTAAAAAAAGTAATAATATTCATTTGTGCCTTACTAATCTCACAGGATCAGTTTAAAGGATGATCATTCGTTTGCCCCAATATTCTTGGTCACAAACTATTTTTTGACTACTTCAACAAATCTACCTGAACGGTCAGTACGCCATTTTGACCTGTATTTGACGATCCAGTCTAATAAAGCTTTCTCAAAGCCGATATCATACCCGACTTTTTCGCTTTCAATCCACTTATGACGTAGGATTTCTTCGCGTTCCGCAAGAAATTCACGATAGAGCGCTGAACTCTTTACTAAGCCGTCTAGGTCAACTTGCTCTGCTACCTGTTCTCTCATAAATTACCCATAATCTAGACTACTCGTTAAAGCTTTGTCAAATGCTATTTATTTTGTTTTCAGCATTTTACATATACTATAGTATTTTTAATATCAACAATTTATGTATAATATTATAGTAATTTAGTAAAAACTATTGAACCAAGGGTTTTAGTAAATCAACTATTTTTTGATTGCCTTGTTTTTCTGCTATTTTGATCGCTGTTAAGATATTTTCTTGTTTCCCGAGATAGGCCTTGCCAGCTTTTTTGATCAAGATATTAATAGATTCCACACTGCTATTGGCAGCTGCGTGATCCATAGCTGATAAACCCCTGTAATCTGGTTGTAATACATCAGCCCCAGAATCCACAAGGGCAGCGACGACCTGGGGGTTATTCAAAAACGCGGCCGCAGAAACAACGGATAAGCCCTGGGTTCTTTCACCTATATTTGGATCTGCTCCACCTGCCAAAAGAATGCCGATCGCCGAGGGTTTATTTTGCACGACGGCGAGGAAGAGGGCGGTCCGGCCTTTTTTATCCCGCAGGTTCATATTAGCGTTATAATTTATCAAAGGGACCATGACAGGGTCGATCGCGCTTGATGCGGCGACCATCAGGGGGGTTTGACCCTCCTTTTTTTCTGGAGCATTCACATCGGCTTGGTTATTTAAGAGGAGCTCGACGGTTTTCACGTCACCCCGCATGCAAGCCCAGAGCAGGGGAGTCGCACCTTCATCATCATACTGGTTTATTTTATATCGGAGTTTATCCCCAAAGACTTCGAGCTGGGGGTCGATCTTCTCATTTACATTTTTTAAAGGAATCCTCTCATTAATGAGTTCTTCGATCGATTGGGAATCCGCGTATTTGATCGCCGAGAAAAAATTAATGATATTTTTTGCGCCGGCTTGCCTGAGGAACCGGTAAATAGGGACATTTTTATTGTCCAGAGCAAGCCTGATGGCACTTTGACCTTTAGCATTCTGGTAGTTAATATTCACACCACTTTCGACCAATAACCGCACCTTGTCATAATCCCCCCTCTCAGCCATGATCATGAGTGGGGTATAATCTTTGGCATCCACTTCGTTTGGATTCACCTTGGCCTTAAAAAAGAGGTCAATGGCCCGCTTATCATTGCGTTCAACCGCCCAGAGAAAGTTATGGGGTGAAAATTGAATTCCCATTTTAGTGAGCTCATCCATTGCCCATTGGGGGCTTTGCCTGTAATGATAATATCCCGTTGCTTTCCACACTCCGAAACCAACGAGGGATAAAACAGCGATGATCGTAATCCAAAACCATTTTTTGGTGAATTCAGGAAAAGCATCGGTAAATGAATCATACCAAAGAATAAATCGGTCATTTAATGAGTTATCTTTGGGACGCCCCGGGATATGGGGGGCTGGATGGACTTTATCTCCTTGGGCAGGAATGACGGCCTCAGATGAATAATTTTTTTTCGGCAAATTCTCCATCATCGGATGGGACGTGGGCGAGTGAATGCCCGGGCCGGGAGCCGGACGTGAAAAGGGAGCAGGGGGATGAGGGATCTTTTTCTGTGCAGCCCGCATCGCCGCCTCTTCAGCCGCACGTTGCTCCATCTGTTTTTGTAGGTAGAGGGGTAATATACCCGTCAATTTTCGTTTTTTACCTGGCGGCACCATACCCGGCTTCCGGGAGGGATTCTGTTTCGGATGATTTTGAGGAAAGTCAGATGCCATAAATTTAATTTAAATTCCAAATGACATTATTGCGAAATTTTTTCCAGATAATCGATCACATTGCTTTTCCCACTATCGCGGGCAATACGCAAAGCGCTCTGGGTGAGTTTTTTATTCTCCGTATAAATCGCTGATGATTTATCCCAGAGTATTTCGATGGCGTCTTTGTTTCCGGCATAAGCCGCCCAATCCATGGCGGAAAGGCCTTGGAAATCCTCCTTACTTACGTCGGCCCCGGCATCAATGAGTGCTGCCAAAATCGATATCCGGTTCATATAAGCAGCGATTGAGACCGCTGTGATGCCACTTTTACTTTCACGCACATCAGGATCAGCCCCGGCTTTAAGTAATTTATTTACCACCGCCGGGTGGTTGCGCACGATCCCATAAAAAAGGGCACTTTTTCCTTCCGCATCCCTTGCATTCAAATCGGCTTGGAAAAAGATAAAACGCTGGATCGCCGCCTCATTACCAGCTATGGCCGCAACAATCACCGGGGTTTGTTGGAATTTTGTTTCGATCGCATCAATATTTGCCCCTTTGTCGACTAATAAATCAATAATCTCGGGGTCCCCGCGTGCGGCTGCCCAGTGGATGGGTTCCATCCCTTCCATATCTTTTTGGCGGATATTGTAACGTAAAAAATCATTTTCCATGATCATTTCATGGGGTACTTTCCAGCGCCCCATATCATTGGATTGAAGCGGATATTTTTTCTCAAGGAGCTTTTCTAATAATCCTTTATCCGCAAACCGGATCATCGTATTGAAATTTATAATCGTATTCGTCGCACCGGCACTATAAAGAAGGTTAAAAATAGGCAGGGAGTTTTTTTCGGTGGCGAGTTCCAGCGCCGTTTTGCCAGTTTTATCTATGATATTTATGTCGACCCCTTTATTCACTAATAACTGGGACAAACTAAAATTGTCAGCCTCAATCGCAGCCCAGAGAGGGTGGACTCCGGCACTATCGCGGGAACGGAAGTTCACATTAGCTTTGAAAAATAGGTTAAATATCTCATCCTTCTCACGTTTTCGGATGGCTTTATTTAAATCATCTGTTGTGACATGGTACCCTTTTTCCTTCAGTTGCTTGATGGCATAGGCTGGTGAACGCAAATAATAATAAGTCCGAGATAACCACCATCCCCCGTAGGCTAATCCCATAATCAAAATAAGGTTCAACAACCAAAACCACCACTTTTTTGTTTCAGGTAACATGTCTAATAATGTAACGTATGTATCCTCCGCAGATTCAAGAAACTGGTGGAATCGAATTTTTAAATATAAAATAATCGAATTTTGATCGCGCGACATACTGTCTTTGGAAAAAGTGTCTCCACGTTAATGAAAAAAATTATTCATTACGAGGAATCATATCATTTCCTTTTAAATCCAAAGCCTCAAAATTTCAATTCATAGAAAAATAAAAAATCCGGTGATGAGCGTGAACCCATAAACCGGATTATTCATGAAATATTAATCGTATTAACGAGGTCTATGCGGGTTGGCGCATCGGCATGATGACGTAGAGGAAAGGTTCATCATTACGGATGACTCCGGGACTGAGTTCATCGATAAGGTCGATGGTGATGGTGTCACTATCCAGGTTACGCAGAGGATCCAGCAGGAAAAACGGGTTAAAGGCGATGGTCAGATCTTTCCCTTTATAATCCACTGCGAGGGATTCACGGGATTCCCCGACCTCGGGGGTGATCGTGGAGATGGTGAGGTTATTCTTATTAAAATTTAGCTTAATCGAATTCGACTTGTCATTAGCAAGAATGGCGACGCGGTGGACAGCAGCCATAAAGACCTCGCGTTCGACCGGCACACGTTCCTTGGGTTCAGGTGGGATGACCTGACGAAAATTCGGATAATTACCTTCGATTAATTTGCTGACGAGGGTGGTTTTGCCGACATGGAAAGAAATTTGATTTTCAGAAACGTTAATCTGGACTTCATCATCTTTGTCGCTCAACAAGCGGCCAAGTTCATTCACCGCTTTTGTGGGAAGGATATAGTCGCCTTCATGGCTTTCGGGGAATTCAAGTTCCTTATCAGCGAGAGCCAAACGTCTGCCATCCGTGGAGACCATTGTGAGTTTTCCCCCTTTAAAGCTCAAGAGCACCCCGTTAAGCACGTAGCGGGTCTCGTCTGTGGAGATGGCGTAACTCGTACGGGAAAGCATCGTCTTGAAGGCTTTCTGTTCGATCTTGTAACTCTTCGATCCTTCGACCTTTGGAAACGGAGGAAATTCATCAGCGACAATACCGTGGATGCGGAAGAAGGATGAACCGCATTTGATTGTCACAGCGGATTTATCATCTTTTTCGATGAGGATATCCTGATTGGGTAATTCACGGATGATACTAAAAAGACGTCTGACCGGTAACGTCAAAGAACCGGCACTACTGATATCTGCTTCGACAGAACAGCGCACACCCAGATCAAGATCAGTCGTGGTGAGCTCGAGTGTGTTATTTAACGCGGAGATCAGGACATTAGACAAAATGGGAAGTGTTGTCTTTGTGCTGACCACGCTTTGGACTTTTTGGAGCCCTTCGATAAAAGCATCTTTTGTGACGGTAAATTTCATAGTTATTAACGGTCTTATAATTAATCAATTATTTAAAACAAGATATTCAGTAACCTTAGGGTCGTGAATAACTTGAACTCGCCGGATGATGGCTTGTCTCTGTGCAAGTTACAATCATTTTTGTAAGTGAATAAATATGGGAATAAACCTGCGCATTTCTTTGAGGAGGAGTCAGGGGGGGTACTTTAACAGGGTTATACACAGTTATTCAGACTTGTTGGTGGGGTTATTCACGTTCCAGTTTATAGACCAAGGACTGGATAGATTGGCGGATTTCACTGTCTTGATCCATACGATCTTTAATCGTTTTGCATGCATGAATAACGGTACCATGATCACGGCCGCCAAAGAGGTCACCGATTTCCGTCAGGGACACCTGGGTGAGTTCCCGAGATAAATACATAGCGATCTGCCGTGGAAAAGCGATGTGAGCGGGGCGTTTTTTGCTGGTCAGGTCGGAAATACGGATATCAAAGCGTTCAGCGACTTTCTTTTGGATAATATCCACACTAACACTCTTTTTCTGTTCTTTTTCGAGTAAATCTTTCAGCAGGATTTCGACGGCTTCGATCGTCAGCGGCCCGTTATTGAGTGAACTATGCACACCAAGGCGGATCAAGGCTCCTTCGAGGCGGCGGATATTTGACTGGATACGTTCTGCCAGAAAACGGAAGATTTCATCGGGGAGCTTGATATGGTGCAGATCAGCTTTCCGGCGGATAATGGCTTCGCGGGTCTCGGTGTCCGGTATATTCATCTCGGCGGACATACCCCATTCGAAGCGTGAAATCAGGCGTTTTTCGAGGTTGGCCACTTCGCTGGCGGGCCGGTCGCAGGTCAGGACAATTTGTTTATGCCCATCTTTTAAAGAATTAAATGTGTGGAAGAATTCTTCTTGGGAACGGTCTTTTCCGGCAAAAAACTGGATGTCATCGATCAAAAGCACATCGGCGGAACGGTATTTCTTCCGGAATTTCACCATGATATTATTCTGCATGGCCTCGATGAATTCATTCACAAACTTTTCAGAGGTGATGTAAACAACCTTCGCGTGCGGTCTTTTTTCCAGGATAGCATTCCCAATCGCGTGCATGAGATGGGTTTTACCCAGACCGACACCTCCATGAATAAAGAGTGGATTATACGTCGTGGCAGGTGCTTTCGCCACTCCGATGGCAGCCGCACGCGCAAAACGGTTCCCCTCCCCTTCGACGAAAGTAGTAAAACTGTACTGTTCATTCAAGGGATTTTCGCGGGGAATGGAAGAGTCGCGCAATTTGCTCGAATCAGCCCTTTTCCTTGTGGGTAAAGGCAAAACAGAAGAGGAAGCGCTTTGATTGGCCACTGCGTCGGTGGAGGAACCGGCCACGGCCTGAGTGCGCAAGGAGATTTTGAGTTTCACCGAAATGGGTTCCTCGGCTGCGGCGAGCACGGATTGCTTAAGGATCTGGAGGTAATTATCTTCGATCCAGAAAAGATGCATGCTGTCAGGCACGCCAAGGGTAAGGCAATCATTTTCTAAAGATAAAGGCTTGATCGAAGCAAACCACAAGTTAAAGAGGTTTTCATTGAGTTGCCCACGGATGTGAACTTTTGTAGAATTCCAAATTTCTTCTAATGACACCATAATTTAGTACTTATTCACACTCGTTAAATTGTTACCCCAGACATCCGCTCAAAAACTAAGTCAATTGTGTTACACTAACAAGGGTTTTTGGCGTATTTATACATTTTTATGTAATTTATTGAACTGTAGGCATTTATATTGTTATTCAGCCTAGGTGATTTTCACATGTTTCATGTCAAAATTCTGTTCCTACTGGGACTCTATTTTCTAAACACCGTTTATGCCCCTGAAAAGAGAAACTTACTCACAAGTTATTCACATTTCTACAAGTTTACTGATTTTCAGCTATTTAGATAACTTTTTCTCAGCGAATTTTTTTTTACTTTCGAGTCCTGATCGGTTCAAAGCGGCGAACCTTAGCTGGTTCATTTTCGTTCATTTTTGAGATCTGCTCACGGGCCCATGAACGGAAGTGTAGCTGGGCTTGCAGGGACTTCTGACCCTTAGCTGGTTGGAGCCTGATATAGGTGCCGTCAGCTTTAAGTTCACGGGCTTTGATATTGTCGCTGAGGTAAGCCGGGATGATCTCATTTTTGATCTGGCCGGCGAGTTGTTCATTTTCGACGGGGAAAACCAGCTCGACGCGGCGGTATAAATTCCGAGGCATGAGGTCGGCACTGCCGAGGTATACCAAGGGAGCCCCCCCGTTTTCAAAGTAGTAAATGCGGCTGTGCTCTAGGAAACGCCCGACAATACTGATGACGCGGATATTTTCGCTGACACCGGCGATCCCGGGTCGCAGACAGCACACCCCGCGGATAATCAGGTCGATTTTCACCCCTGCGCAACTTGCTTCATAGAGGAGCTTGATAAAATGTTCGCACACGATGGAGTTTACCTTGATCGTGATTTTTGACGGTAACCCCTTCTTGGCATTAGCGATCTCGTTCTCGATCAAGATGCTGAGTTTATTTGCCAAGTCATATGGGGCCACGAGCAATTTGCGGAACTCCGGATAATCGGAGAGCCCGGTGAGGGAATTAAATAACTGGGCGACCTCGGAGCAAATTGTTTCATTGGCCGTCAGCAGGCTCATATCCGTGTAAAGCCGGGCGGTTTTTGGATTATAATTACCCGTGCCCAGATGCACGTAACGCCGGATCATGTCCCCGTCACGGCGGACGATGAGCATACATTTGCAGTGGACCTTTAACCCCACGACCCCGTAAACGACATGAACCCCAGCTTCTTCAAGCAAGCGGGCCCAGTGGATATTATTTTCCTCATCAAAACGTGCTTTCAGCTCCACGAGCGCAGTGACTTGTTTCCCATTATTGGCGGCGGCAATCAAGGCTTTCACGATCGCCGAGTCCCCGCTTGTGCGGTAAAGGGTCATCTTTATGGCGAGTACAGCAGGATCAGCTGCGGCTTGGACGATGAAATCAACCACCGTATCGAAATTTTCGTAAGGATGATGCAGCAGGATATCTTCCTTTTTTAAGACGCTGAATGCTTCAGCCCCCGGCGGCAGGTCGAGATCGTAGCTCGGGACAAAGGGCCTGTCTTTGAGTAAGGGAAATTGGTCATTGGTACATAGCTGCATCAGGTGCTGGACATTGATCGGCCCGTCGATGCGGTAAAGATCCATTTGTTCCAAATGCAGATTCTCCAAGAGGAATTGCTCCATCTCATGCGGGCAATCAATCTGGACTTCCAGACGCACTGCATTACCGCGGTTACGCTTGCGCAAATTGCTCTCGATGGTGCGCAGGAGGTTTTCCTCTTCTTCCGCGTCGATGTAGAGGTCACTATTACGCGTCACTCGGAAGCTGTAGGCACCTTCCACCCTCAGGCCGGGGAAAAGCTCTTGTACATGGATCTTGATCAATTTGCTCAGGGCGATGAATTCCGTGCGCCCTTCCTTTTCATTTTTCGGTGGTAACTGGATCAACCGCGGCAAAATGCGCGGGAGCTGCACCACCGCGTGGAATTCCCCGCCTCCAGCACGTTCACTCTTACACAGTTTCACGATGATATAATGAGCTTTATTCAGCACCTGCGGGAAAGGATGGCTCGCATCAATGGCCAATGGGGTGAGAACAGGGAAAACTTGTTCGACAAAATACTTCTGCGCCCAGGCTTTATCAGTTCCTTTAAGCTGGTCGGCCTCGGGGAAGTTGATTCCCTCCTTAGTCAATGCCGGGTGGAGGTCTTCATTCCATAACTGGGATTGTTCGGCGACGAGTTCACGAGTGCGTTTCTGGATCGCACTGAAAATCTGGGAGGAGCTCATACCGTCCGGCCCGATATCGCTGTATTCGTTTTCGATCTGCTGCTTGATCCCTGACACCCGGATCTCGAAGAATTCGTCGAGGTTCGAGCTGAAAATGCAGAGGAATTTGACGCGTTCCAACAAAGGTTGCGCCTTGTCCTGGGCCTCCTCCAGCACTCGGCCGTTAAATTCAAGCCAGCTTAGTTCACGATTAATGTAAAGTTCGGGTAGGGAAAAGTCTTCGCTCATGGGGATTAGTGACTATATCAGGCTTTTGCTCCGGAGCAAGTCAACGTATGTGACAAACTCGTGTGTGCTCATTCCTCGTCGCTCGGATAACCTATTTTTGCCACGTGGTGGATAAAATGTTCCACGTGGAACATTTCTCACAGCCCCCTGGGCAAGCATTGACCCTTTTGTGAGTAGTTAATGAAGTCTCAATTCCTTTCAAATCCAGAGAAGAAGAGACTTTATTCAGTGTTCTGAGGTATGGACTCAGGGCTTATTTCCACCCCTCCCCCACTCCCTCTTTTGAGGTAAACACTCACAAGAGAGATGTCGCTAGGAGTAATCCCCGAGATGCGGGAGGCTTGGCCTAGGGTCAGCGGGCTGATCTTGGTGAGTTTTTGAACCGCCTCTTTCCGGAGGCCTTTGATCCCGTCATAAGTGAAAGATGCTGGGATTTGTTTAGATTCCATCTTCTTAAACCGGGCGATTTCTTCATTCTGGCGGGTGACATAACCTTCATATTTGATATCAATCTCGATCTGTTCCTTCACCGAATCAGGTAAAGACTGGAATTCCTCAGGCAAATCTTTGAACTTAATCTCCGGGCGCCGGAGGACTTGCGCCCAGCTATTCTGGCCCGTATAGGTCTTGAGCAATTTGCGTTTGGTCAGTTCGATCACGTCTTGTTTTTCTTTGACCCGTGTAAAGTCTGTCTCCGAGATCATTCCTGCCGCCCGCGCCTTTTCGTACAGGCGTAAGTCCGCATTGTCCTGCCGCAGATGCAGTCGATATTCCGCCCGGGAGGTGAACATCCGATAAGGTTCATTTGTCCCCTTGGTCACGAGGTCATCGACCAAGACACCGATATACGCCTCGGAGCGGTCGAGGATCAGGGGCTCTTTGCCCAGGATTTTTAATGCGGCATTTGCCCCGGCGATAAGGCCCTGGCCCGCGGCCTCCTCATACCCGGACGTGCCATTTATCTGTCCGGCAAAATAAAGGTGCTCTACCTTTTTGGTTTCAAATGTCGGATAAAGCTGGGTCGGCGGGCAATAATCGTACTCCACCGCATACCCCGGTCGCACAATCTCGGCATTCTCTAGCCCCGAAATACTCCGGATAAAAGCAATTTGCACCTCCAAAGGGAGGCTGGTGGAACATCCATTCACATACAGCTCATGTGTGTGGCGGCCCTCGGGTTCGATAAAAACCTGATGCCTTTCCTTGTCGGCGAATCGGACAATCTTATCCTCCAACGAGGGGCAATAACGAGGCCCGACCCCTTCGATTATCCCGCAATACATTGGGGATTTGTCTAAATTTGCCTTAATCACATCAGCCGTCTTGGAGTTCGTAAATGTAATCCAACAAGGCATTTGCTCCCGTGGATTCCAGGGAAGTCCTTGGTGATATTGTTCCACGTGGAACATTTTTTTCTCCACGTGGCAATTTGTTGCGTGTTCATCGTCCGACTCCACATTCTGGCGTAACCAACGATATTGGCCGAGGGTGCCTGAATTAAGCCCGCCTAACCAATCCCGTTCAATCGGGTTGGATTCAAAAGGTGTCGGCGGGTTTTTCGGATCTGTCTTGTAGCTGAACCATGGAATCGGTTCATCCCCGTGCTGCACCTCTAAACGGCTGAAATCCACACTCCGAGCATCCAAACGCGGCGGGGTCCCGGTTTTGAAACGTTCCACGAGGAACCCGAGTTCCACAAGTGACCCTGACAAATTTGACGCGGCATCACCCAGACGCCCACCGACTTGATTCTGGAGACCCACGTGCATGAGCCCACGCATAAAGGTTCCAGTCGTAATCACGACGGATTTGCCCAGAAACCGAACACCGAAATTTGTCTCGACTCCGGTTACTTTATCGTTATCGACAAGGATTTTTGAGGGTTGTGCCTGTTTAATTTGGAGGTTTGGTGTATTTTCGACCAGGCCCTTCATAAAAAATTGGTAAGCCTTTTTATCACATTGAGCCCGGGGAGCTTGGACTGATGGACCTTTACGGGTATTCAGCATGCGGAATTGGATCCCGGTGGCATCCGTGCAATAAGCCATAGCCCCACCGAGTGCATCGATTTCACGAACGATGTGTCCTTTGGCGAGTCCGCCGATAGCCGGGTTACAAGACATCTGACCGATCGTGTCGAGATTCATCGTGAGGAGCAGGGTCGATGCCCCGATCCGGGCACTGGCTAACGCCGCTTCGATCCCGGCATGTCCAGCCCCGACCACGATCACGTCATATTCTGTAGGATAAGTAAACACAAGTCCCCCCACCCTATCACAGCCCCACCCAAGAGTAAAGCAATCCACAGATGACATCGATGGACACAGATTTTTTTTAATGAAGGGGGAGATCTCACCACGAAGGGCACAAAGAAGAGGGGGTTTTTTTCTGGATGGAGAGGCAGGCTCGGGGAGCGTACGCGTCTCGCGTGCATCCGAGGGCGTCTCGCCCGATGGAACCATCATCTTGGAACGAGAGTTTCTGACTGCGCCCTGCGTCTGATGTCCTTCTGGATTCTCTTGGCTTCATGGGTGTTTGCATCACCTCGGAGGCCACGAAATTCACGAAGAGAAAAACAGACCGGGATATCTGTATATCCGGAAATATCTACTTAGAAAAATGATTCAAACCCGTCAAATCTATTTTGACTCTTGTGAAAAATCTCACGATCTAGAGTTTTGTAGATAACAACTTGTTCGCCAAGAAAATGAGAATCACACTCCTCGCTCTTTTGGCTACTTCTGCGTTGGCTTTTGCGGATATTGCCGCTGTGCCAAAATCCGTTTCGCCTGATGGTAAGATTCAGGCTGTGATCGACCTTGATCGAGATCCGAAGATTTCCCCCGAGTGGGAGGGCGAACTGACTCGAAGGCATTTGCAATTACCATCGACGACAGATTTTACTCGTCGAGCAAGATCTTCGCCCTGACCAAGGAATTGAAGTTCGTGGAGGTAGCGTTTCCAAGCTACGAGACCATGACTGGATTTCCCGCTCCAGCCAGCGACCAGCTGAGGCCGAGAGGTAGATGGAGTGTCCAAGGTTGGGACTCTGAAGGAAGGTTGATCTACTCTATTTTCATGAGCCCGCGGCCGTCCTATTCTGGAGACGACCCGCTTGAGCACACGGTCTTGTTGGACGTTACTGCTGAGAAGATGACTCCGGCAAAGAAAACCAAGGCAGAACAAGACGGTGGTGGACAACCGGCTACCCGCTCCGAGTCGAAATGACCCTCTTGACTACAACCTTGAACCCTGTTGCGGAGTGGCGCTCTCGGTAGCCGGTGCCACACCTTGCCGTTCTAGCACAAGAAAAATTGACAAGCCATACTCGTTGTGTGAAGTTTTACACATGCCATCAAATTTATCAATCGACGACAAATTATTGGAGAAGGCCTTGAAGATAGGTAGGGGCAGGACAAAAAAGGATACGGTTAATGAAGCTCTGAGAGAATACATTGTCAAAAGGGAGCAGAGGAAAGCCTCCGATCTTTTTGGAACGATTGATTATTTCGACGATGATGGCCCAAAGAAATATCGGAGGAAATAATGGTTATTGTGGATTCCGATGTCTGGTCAGAAGCATTTCGGAGTAAAGCACCCGTTAGCAAATATGTTAAAGAGCTGAAACGGTTAATTGATGCCGATGAAGTGGTCATGATAGCCCCCATCCGACAAGAGATATTATCGGGCATACGGGATGAGAGGATGTATGATGAGCTAAAGGAACAGATGCGTGCATTCCCCAGCCGTCGAGTCAGTGACAAGCTCTATGAATTAGGGGCATTACTTTTCAATACATGCAGGAGAACCGGTATCCAGGGATCGCATACAGACTTTCTCATTTGCGCCTGTAGTGTCGAGTGGAAGGTGCAAATCCTTTCCAAAGATAAAGATTATCACTTGTACGAAAAGTACATCCCCATAGAGCTCAGAAAACTTTGACGGGTAGATAATCGAGTTTGAGAGAACGGAAGTGAGCCTCCCCCTCATAGCGGGGCTGACTATTTTAGTCCCGCGCTTTGGTTCGGACTGCGTCGCAACTTTAAACTTCCGGCTTTTAACTTCTGAATAATCTGTGTTCATCTTGGGGAATCTGTGGTTAAAATGACCGGCCATGTCCCTGGTTTTTCCACTCCAGAAGATCCGTTCACAAATGCGCGTGCTTGCGGGCACGATGCAGTTGCCATTCCGACACCAGACGTGGCGGGGGCAGACCGGGCAATTGCTCGGGGCTGGGACGGGTTCATCTCTAGACTTTCAGGATCATCGCCCGTATTTCCCCGGTGACGATCCGCGCGGGATAAATTGGCAGGCTTACGCGCGAACCGGGGTTTACACGATGAAGCTTTACCGGGATGAGGTCAGCCCGCGACTGGACCTGCTCATGGATGTCTCGCCGTCGATGTTCGCCAGCGAAACCAAAGCGTTTCTCTGCCTGCGCCTCCTTTATTTTGCTTTGGAAAGCGCCCTGATGACGGGGGCCTGCGTGAGATTCTACATTTTGGGTGATAACGGCGTGCGCCTCGTGCAGCCGAGTGAATTCGACACGCTGGATTTTGCGGGGTGCTTATCTGCTGCCGGGGAAAATGCTGCGGCACCCGGCCCACCGCGACTAGAGCAAATCGCTCTACGCACGGGCAGTTTACGCCTATGGATCACTGACCTGCTTTTTGAATCCGCGCCAGAGACATTACTCCCGTTTCTGCTGGCACAACGCGGGCGCGCCCTGCTTTTTTGTCCCTACAGCCGTGAGGAGAGCCACCCCGATTGGGCGGGTAATACGGAATTCATCGATGTGGAGTCCGCCACCCGCCGCCATCAGAATGTGGATCCCGGATTACTGAAAAATTACACGGGTGCATACACCCGGCATTTTGAACTCTGGAAACTCCACTCGCGCAAACTCGGCATCGCCCTGTCCCGGCTCTGTGCGGAGCGCGACCTGCGTGATGAATTACTCAAAAACGCTTTGCCCCAAGGAGCCATCGAGTTATGGACCTGATTTTTTCGAACCCCACCGGGCTCTTGGCTTTATCGGCGATTCCGGTGGTACTCCTGATCCACTTTTTCCAGCAGAAATCGCGCCCGACCCGGATCACCACCCTTTTCCTGCTCCGCCACCTCAGCCCGGAGAGTGCGCAGGGGATTTCTTTCGAGAAACTGCGCCCGTCGTGGCCGCTGGTTTTACAAATCCTGTGTGTCCTCCTAGTGGCATGGGTTTTGGCCGGGCCGCGCTGGCTCCGCCCGGCCTCCTCACAACGTGTCGTGATGGTGCTGGATTCGTCCCTGTCCATGCAGGCATTTCGTGAACCCCTCCGCATGGGGGTATCCGGATTTTTCGACCGGTTAAAAAAGACGGCGGCAAAGCTGGACATCCAGATGATCAGTACGGACCTCTCGCAGGAAAATATCTACCGGGGTGATCATCCGGCGGAGGCTCTCGCGCAAATTGCCCGGTGGAATCCTTCACGTGGGTCACATGACTTTTCACCCGCGCTGCGTGTGGCCCAGTCATTGGCCGACCAGAATACCCTGATTGTTTTTATTTCCGATCGTCCCCAAGATTTGCCCGGTGGGGTGGAGCAAATTGCGGTGGGCAGCCCGCTCGATAATGTGGGATTTCTCGGGGCGAGTGTCTTTAAAAAAGACGGGCAAACCTTGTGGAAAGCTATTGTGCAGAATTACACGGATAAACCCGTCGAAAAAAACTGGTGGATCGAGACCGGTGAGGGGACGCTGTCCACCCCACAAAAAATCTCCATCGCCCCGAAACAATTCTCTATGCTCAGCGGAGTATTTCCGGGGGACACCGCGAAATTCACCCTCCAGATGGACGAAGACTCTTTCCCTGTCGATGATCATTTACCTTTCGTGCGACCCGTCTCCAAAAAAATCAAAGTCTGGATCGATCCCCAGAGCAAATTGTTTCCTTTCATACAGAAATTCGCCCAAAGTATCGAAGGCGCCGAGATCACCGGTGATGCGAAGGATGCCGACCTCAAAATCATCGCCGAAAAGAATCCCGCCGCCACGCTCCCGTCCGGTAACGCCATTATTTTCCTCGATGAATGGAGTGACAATCCGCCTTACCTCAAGGGAAGTATCGTCGAAGAGAACCAACGCATTTTGCGCGACTTAAATTTCCAAGGCTTACTCGTGCAGGGTGCCTCCGCGGGATTCTCCCCCCAGGATAATGACGAGGTGATTATCTGGGCCGGGTCCCGCCCGCTCATCATGCTCCGTGAAAGTCTCAATGCAGAACAATTAATCGTGAATTTTGATCCGGCCCTGTCGAATGCCTCACGGCTGCCCTCATTCATCCTCTTGCTCCACCGTATGGTGGAGGGTGTCCGCGACCGCATCATCGGTTTCGAGCAACGGAATGCTGACGCCGGACAAATCATTCCCCTGACATTCGACCCGCACGCCGGGAAAGTAACCGGTAAAGGTATGGGCCTCGCGATCCCCGAGGATATCAGCTCTTCTGTCGCGACAAATCAGACGATATTTATGACGACCGTTCGCGCCCCGTATTTTCCTAAACACGCGCAAATTGTCCAAGGCCCGAGCAATTTGCTCTCCGTCGCCGCGCAATTTGCGGACACACGTGAGGCTGATTTCTCCACAGCCGCCACGCAGGACACCACGACCACCCGCCTCCCCGAAATCCAGAAACGCACCTCCCGCGAAGATTTCCTCACCCCCGCCTGGATTCTCCTCATCCTCACCGCGCTCCTGACCAGTTGGCGCTTGACGGGGCCCCAAGCCCCAAAGGGGCACCCGCATACCAGCCCGAGGTGAAACCCTGGAAACGATTTTCCAGCCCCAAAGGGGCACTCACAACCCCAATGCGGCGTTCCTTCAGAACGCATAAATGCTTTGTTCACCATACCCGGGGTTGGAACCCCGGGCTGGTATGCACCGCCCCGTTGGGGCGATCTTTTGCCCCAAAGGGGCTCCCGCATACCAGCCCAGGGTGAAACCCTGGGTATCAAACGTCAATTATCCCCGCGTTCTGAAGGAACGCCGCATATTGTCGG
>Ga0163144_10010367_pt1 | contig 19882 bp, 10 predicted proteins | sample OliLak19BULKMAT1_FD_123175 | JGI IMG/M metagenome (GOLD analysis project Ga0163144, IMG submission 123175) | Freshwater microbial mat bacterial communities from Lake Vanda, McMurdo Dry Valleys, Antarctica - Oligotrophic Lake LV.19.BULKMAT1 | ecosystem: Environmental > Aquatic > Freshwater >... | reverse complement strand
GGATGAGGAGCGGTTCCGACCGGGCTCACGGTGCTTACTCGGCTCACGGTGCTTACTCGGCTCACGGTGCTTACTGGGCTCACGGTGCCGACTGGGGACCGGTGCCGACTGGGGACCGGCCGGGACCCCTTTGGGGAATCCTAACGCGCTCCGTCGATCCGCTTCGGACGCAGCCCGAACGCGCAGAGTTCCGAACGCGGCACGGGGCGAACCGCACCGTGTCGTGCGTCTTTTGTACCATCCCCCGCACCCCCCCCGCATCAATCCTCTCGATGGGGGGCGCGCTTCCCGCTTCAGCGGGTGTCCGGTTCCCGGGGGGCGGCCAGCGGGAAAAGGGGTGGCGGAGGGGTCAGAACCCCGTCCAGGCGGAGCGGATCGGTGGGCGCCAGCGAGAGCGGCGCCTCGGCGGGCTCCTTGCGCACTCGGCGCAGGAGCGCCAGGGCTTCGGGCAGCGCGAACTGCTCCCCCGAGAATCCGGCGACAAACCGTCCCCCGCGGACTTCGCCGGACAGTTCCAGGGCGCGCAGCTCCCGGGCGAGATCGCGCCACGGGGCGAGAGGCCGTTCGCGCTCGAGCAGCTTGCGGAACACGACCCCATAGCGGCGCAGGAGCGCACGGGCGAAAAATCGCGCGCGGTCGGCGTCGCTAGGCCCGGGGTCGCTGTCCCCGTCGGGGAGCCGCCGAAAGACGCTCCAGCGGCCCGCGAACGCCAGCGGTGTGCGCCGTTTCGACGCCGGCGCGATCAGCCAGCGCAGTGCGGCGAACGAATCGTTGGTGACGAGACCTCGCGCCAGGAGTTCACACAGGGCTGCTTCGAAGTGCGAAGGCAGCAAACCGGCGACCCGTGCGAGCTCCTCCTGGAACATCGCGCCCCCGCGGCTCAGCACCTTGAGCACACGCGCTGCGGGCCATTCGAGGCCCTCGATGGAGGGCGGCGGCGCGAGTGCGAGCCAATCGCCGATTTCGTCCCGCGGCACCAGCGTCAGTGGCGTGGAGCGCACCGGACCGCGCGCGCTTCCAAACACACGCCCAAAGGAGACTTGCCCCGTCAATGTCAGGTGGTCGAGCCAGTCGCGTCGGTAACCGTCGACACGCGCGCGCAGGATGTCGCGCTCCCACGCGATCGCGGGCACTTCGCGCCCGGCGAGTTGGCGCACGACGGCCAGGACACCGGCCGCACCCTCGACGTGTGACCCCGGCGCCGCGTGTTGCCAGTGCGCCAGCCCGCGCAAAAACTCGGCGGCGCTGATGGGGCGGATCTCCTTGCGCAGGCGCTCGAGTGTGTACGCGAGGATGCGCGCGAGCAGGCGCCGGTCGCACCACGCTTCGCGTTGCTCGAGCCGCACCCGCAAAACAACCCCGCGGCGCTCGAGCTCGACAAAATCCTCCGCCCGCGCGTCCGCGCTGTCCGCGAACACCGGGCCGAGCGCCTCCATGCGGCCGCGCAAAACATCCACGGGTTCGCGGGTCGCTTCGGTCGCGTACCAGCATCCGTCTTCGAGCACGACACGGCCCGCGACGTGCAGCGTCTTTAGCCACTCGTGCCAGCGTGTTGCCTCGGCATCGGTGGCAAAACCCATCCAACCGAGCGCTTCGTGCACTTCCTCGGCGTCGTGGGGATCGGGCCACGCTTCCTCGCGCACACGCGCGACAGCCGCCGGGTCGAGCTCTCCAAGCGTGTCCGCGGTGCGGCGGTCCAACGTTCGGCGCATCTGCACGGCCTGCGTGCGGCGTTCTTCGAGGGGTGCATCGTCCAAGAACGCATACGGCCGCGCCGTCAGTATGCCTCGGGCAAACGCGGACGGAACCGCGGTGTCGATCGCAACCCGTTCGATGGTTCCCGATTGCAATCCGCGCAACACTTCTAGGAAACCCTCGACATCCATTGCTTCATTGAGGCAATCTTCGATCGTTTGGTCGACGAGGGGGTGGCCGTCGGGGATTTCGATGTCGCCGGGCGCAAGGGTTTCGCCGCACGCGACGGCGGCGGGGAACGCCGCGGCCAGAAGGTCGTCGGCGCGCATTCGCAGGAGTGCGGGGGGCACACGCTTGCCACCTTGTTGACGCACGAGCAGCAGGGCCCGCGTTGCATTCCAGCGCCAGCGTGTCGTGAAGAGTGGCGTGGGCAGAACCGCTTGAATCAACAGGGCGCGCGCGGCGTTCGGATGCAGGTAATCAAACACCTCCGCCAGCGGGAAGCTGTGTTGCGGCCCGAGCGAGAGCACGATGGCCTCTTCGTTTGCCGCGGCCTGCAGCTCGAACCCGAAGCTGCGGCAAAAGCGCTTGCGCAGGGCGAGGCCGAGGGCGCGGTTGATGCGTCCGCCAAAGGGCGCGTGCAGAACGAGCTGCATGCCGCCCGTTTCGTCGAAAAAACGCTCGAGCACCAACCGCCGGCGTGTCGGAATCGCGCCCAGCACAGCCAGCGCCTCCGCGACGTAATCGCGGATCTGCCGCGCTGCCGCTTCGCCGACGCCACATTCGGCTTCGAGCCAACCTTCCGTGAGGCAGTTCGCGCGCACGATCGCGATCTCTTCGGACAGTTCTTCCGTGCGCGAGGGTGCTTCGCCAAACCAGAACGGAAGGCTGGGGGGAGCACCACCAGCGTCCGCAACACGCACGGTGCCCGCCTCGAGCTTGACGACGCGCCACGCTGCGTTGCCGAGCTGGAAAACGTCGCCGACGCTTGACTCGAGGGCAAAATCCTCATCGAGCGAGCCGATGACGGTGCCCTCGGGTTCGAGCACAACGCGGTAGTCGGCGCGGTCGGGAATCGCACCGCCGGAGGTGATCGCGGGCAAACGCGCGCGTTTGGTCGCGAGCAACCGATCGCCCACGCCGTCGCGGTGCAGCAACGCGCTGCGGCCACCCAGGTGCAAAGCGACCGTGGCGTCGAAGTCCTCGCGCGTGAGGTTGCGGTAGGGGTACGCGCGCCGCAGCAGATTGAAGAGGTCTTCGGTGCGCCACTCTTCGCTCACGCAAGCGGCCACGATGTGTTGCGCCAGGATGTCGAGGGGCGCCGTGGGTTGGGGTGTGCGGTCGAGTTTCCCCAGTCGTATCGCACGCAGGAGCGCCGCCGATTCGACGAGTTCGTCTTGGGTCAGCGGGAAAAGGCGTCCCTTCGGAACGCGCCCAACGCCGTGCCCGGCGCGGCCAACACGCTGCAACAGGGTGGCGATCGAGCGTGTGGCGCCCACCTGTACAACCAGGTCGAGGTCGCCGATGTCGATGCCGAGCTCCAGCGAAGCCGTCGCGACGAGCGCCTTCAGCTCTCCGCGTTTCAAGCGCTGTTCGGCGTCGAGGCGGCGCTCTTTCGACAGGCTGCTGTGGTGGCACGCGACGTGTTCGGCGCCCATTCGCTTGGCAAGGCCCGCCGCCATGCGCTCCGCACCCTTACGCGTCGTGGCGAAAACGAGGGTCGAGCGATGTTCAGCGATCAACTCCACGATGCGTGCGTGCATCTCGTCCGCGACCTCGTGGGAACACACGGTTTCCAAGGCCGATGAAGGCAACTCGATTGCAAGATCAAGCCGCCGCAGGTGGCCTTCGTCGATCGTGGTGCACTTACGCCCCTCGCCGACGAGGAACCGGGCCACATCCTCGATGGGTTTTTGCGTCGCGGACAGTCCGATGCGTTGCAGCGGTTCGCCGGTATGTGCAGTGGTGAGCGCTTCCAAGCGTTCGAGCGCGAGCGCCAGGTGGGAACCGCGTTTGGACCCCAGCACGGCGTGCACCTCGTCGACGATCACCGTGCGCACGGAACGCAGGATGTCGCGGCCACCGAAGCTGGTCAGCAGGATGCCCAGGCTTTCGGGCGTCGTGACAAACACGTGCGGCGGCCGTTTGCGCATCGCGGTGCGCTCCGCGGCCGGTGTGTCACCGCTGCGCACCAGCACACGCACCTCGGGCAAGGTTGGATCAAGCGCGCGCCATGCCCCCAGCGGTTGGTTGAGGTTTTTCGCGATGTCGTTTGAAAGGCTGCGCAGCGGCGAAACGTAGAGCACGCGCGTTTCGTCGCTGAGCGTGTCTCCGCGCGCCAAAAGGCCGTTCACCGACGGAAGGAACGCCGCCAACGTTTTGCCGGACCCCGTGGGCGCCGCAACGAGCACGTTTTCGCCCCGACCAATGGCCGCCCACGCACGCGCCTGCGCGGCGGTGGGCTCGCCGAGGTGTTCGGCGAACCACGCACGGACGGTCGGCAGAAAGCGCGAAAGGGACATCGTGGGGGTCGGGGCGAGGCGCGGCCACCGCTGTAGGCCCGCGGGGAGTACCGTTCCAGCGGCGGCGTGCGGCGAGCAGGACGGTTGCACAACGGTCAGAGGAGCGATTCGGCTCAAATGGGGACGGGGCCGGGAGCGCGGGCCTCCAGGCCCGCCACGGGGCGAGAGCAGCCGCCGGCATCCACTCGACACGCTCAAAGGCGGGGCCGGAGGCCCGCGCACCCATCGGGCGGAGCCCGGCCAGAAATGTGAGTTCGCGAAGAACTGCGGCGTGACCGCGAGTGGAGCGACGCGGAAAAGGCCCACTCCTCCCGCGCATTCGATCCGCTCACACCGGCAAGCACAGGGTCGGCGCAACGCCGCGAGGGGCGAAACACGCCCGGGAGACGGATAAGGACTTGCACTCCAGGGCACGCGCGTGGCGGAGGCGGAGGGATTCGAACCCCCGGTGCCCGTCAGGACACAGCGGTTTTCAAAACCGCCGCAATCGGCCACTCTGCCACGCCTCCGTGCGCAGGGTAACAAGCGCTCCGCGTGCCGCCGAAATCGAGCTGACGGCCAGGCGACGGCTCGGCGGCCGTTGACGCGTTACTCCTTCTTGCGCTTCTTCTTGGGCGTCGGGGGCTCGTCGTTCGGGGGCGTGGGCGGTTTTTTCGGGGACTTGCCCCCGGGCGGGGTGCCGGATTGGGGCGGCGGGCCCTCGCCGGCGGCCGCTGAAACGACGTCCTGGGCGACGTGGATCGGGCAGCCGGCGCGCAGTGCGAGCGCGATGGCATCCGACGGACGTGCGTCGACGTGCACCGGCGTCGTGGCGCCCGGAGCCATCAGGACGAGGCGCGCAAAAAACGTCGCCTGGCGCAGGTCCGTGATCTCGATGCGCTCGAGCCGCGCTCCCAAAGCCGTCACGGCATCGAAGAGCAGCTTGTGCGTCGGTGGGCGGGGTGGCTCAAGGTGTGTCACGACCCGCTGGATCTCGTGCGCCTCGTGGGCGCCGATCAGGATCGGAAAACCGCGTGGGCCGCCGCGCTCCTTCAAGAAGATCGACTGCTGCTCGCCGTGGTCGTGGGTGACGATGCGCACGAGCAGCATGTCGACCATGGGGGATTTGGCGGGGGACGGCATCGTGGTGGGAGCGGAGCGGCGGGTGGTGCGAGCCGCGCTCCATGAGGAAACTAGCCGCGCCCGGCGGGCGAGTCCACGTCCGCGCAGCTGGCAGCCCTAGAATCCGCCCCCGCGGGGGAACGCCCCCTCGCCCAACACATGGCCAACTCCGCCGATTCCGCCGCGCCGAACCACGCGGGCGCGCCCGAACTCCGCTGGTCCCAAAACCCCGTTCAGGTCCGAATCCTGCGGGGTCGCTGGGTCGAGTCGGTGCACCGCGGGGCGTGGGTGCTCGTGGACGCGGACGGCGGCGCGCTGGAGGGCTCGGGCGACACCATGGAGCGTATTTTTGCGCGCTCGTCCGTCAAGGCGTTCCAGGCGCTCCCGCTGATCGAATCCGGCGCGGCGGAGCGTTTTGGATACCAGGACGACGAGCTGGCCCTCGCGCTCGCGTCGCACGATGGGGAGCCGCTGCACCTCGAAGCCGTCCTGCGTGTGCTCGCGCGTTTGGGGCTCGGTGTTGAGCACCTGCGCTGCGGTCCCCAGGTCCCGGCCGACCGCGCGGTGCGGCGCGATTTGGAAGCGCGCGGCGAGCCGCCGTCGGCGCTGCACAACAACTGCTCGGGCAAACACACGGGTTTCCTCGCGGTGGCGCGTCACCTCGGCGCACCCATCGAGGATTACCTCGATCCCGCGAGCCCCGGCCAGAAACTCGCGCGCGCGGCGCTCGCCGAAATGGCCGGTTTGAACGCCGCAGACATCGACGTCGCGATCGACGGCTGCAGCGCGCCGACGTTCCGTTTGCCGCTCGCAAATCTCGCCACCGCGTTCGCGCGCCTCGCCGCGCCCCAAAACCTTGGCCAAGAACGCCGCGCCGCGTGCGAGCGCATGCAACGCGCCGTCGCCGCAAATCCCGCGCACATCGCGGGCAACCACCGCCGGCTGTGCACCGCTATCGTGCGCGCGAGCGGCGGCCGCCTGTTCCCAAAGATCGGCGCCGAGGGGGTGTACGCGGTGGGGCGAGCGGGGGATGGCCCCGGCCGCGGACGCGGGTTCGCGCTCAAGATGGACGACGGGGACAAACGCGGCCTCGAACCGCTTGTGGTCGGTTTGCTCGAGCGCTTCGGGTGGCTTGCGCCCGCGGAACTCGCGCAGCTTGAGCGCTACCGCGGGCAAGTGCTCGTCAACCGCGCGGGTCTCGATGTCGGCCGCACAGAGGTCGCGGGATGAGCGCCCAGGGACGCAGCCGCGTGCCGGGGCCTCCGCCGCCCGCGCCCCGTCCGCCCCCGCGGCTCGATCGCACCGCGCACAAGGGCATCGCGGGTCAGCTGTTGATCGCGGCCGGCAGCCGCGCCATGCCGGGCGCGGCCATCCTCGTCGCGCGCGCCGCCCAGCGCGCGGGCGCGGGGCTCGTGGCGGTGACCTCGATCGACGGCGAGCTCGACATCGTGCTGCCGATCGCCGCACCCGAGGCCATCCTCGTGCGCCTGGTCGGTCCGGTCGACCGACCGACGCGCGGCGCCTTTCCCGAACTTGCCGGGCGCTCCGATGCCGCCCGTGCAATCGGCCCCGGCTTGGGGACGGATGCGCGCGCGCGTGCGCTCGTCGAAGCGCTACTCGCGCTCGGCGGCCCGCTCGTGCTCGACGCCGACGGGCTCAACCATTTTGCGGGGCGCGTCGAGCGTCTGCGTGCTGCGACCGGCGCCCTCGTGCTGACGCCCCACCCGGGCGAGGCCCAGCGCCTCTTGGAACGGCCGATTCCGAGCGACGATCGGGGCCGGCTGGAGGCCGCGGGCGAGCTTGCCCAGCGGGCGGGCGCCATCGTCGTGCTGAAGGGCGCGGGCACGGTCGTGGCGAGTGCGGAGGGCGGCGAGGTGCGCGCGTGGGTCAATCCCACTGGAAATCCGGGCCTTGCGACGGCGGGCTCGGGCGACGTTCTGACCGGGATCCTCGGCGCCTACCTATGCCGGCTCGGTCCCGCGTTCGACGCCTTCGACGCCGCGCGCGCCGCCGTCTGGGTCCACGGGCGCGCGGGGGATTATGGGGCGGCCGTTTTGGGCGAGCGCGCCCTCATCGCCTCCGACCTCGTCGATTGGTTGCCCCGGGCGCAGATCGAACTCGAAGGGGAGTAGGGCGTAGAGCGCCCCGCGCGGGGCTCCGTCGCCCGCGCCGCTGGGCGGGGTAGTCTTCGACACATGGTGCGCGCCAGCCTAGACCCGACGGCCAGCGAAGCGCCGACGGCCAGCGAAGCGCCGACGGCCAGCGAAGTGCCGACGAAACGGGCGGCGGATTGCGACCCGCCGGGGCCCGCAAGACGCCTGCCGCGCGTTTGGATTGCGCCCGCCGTCGCGCTCGCGGCGATCGGTTTTGCGGCCGGTGTGGTCGTTTTCGGAGTGCGGCACCTCGACGGCCCGACGACCGCCCGCCTCGCGCCCGTGCGGCACCTCGGTCCGGCATCCGTGCCCTCGGCTTATTTCAAACCCACTGCGGGAGCGGTCCTGCCGGCCGCGCTTGCGGACGCGGTGGAACGTGAGTTCGCAGTGCGCTCGGCCCTGCGGACCGCGCGCGAAGATCCCGCCGCGTTCACGGCCGACGTGGCGCAGCGGCTTGCCCGCGAAGATTGGACCGCGCGCGCCGCAGCACTGGATGCCCTTGGGCGGGCGGCCCAGTTGGCGCGGGTCGATCTCGCCGCCGCGGACCTTGCGCGCGGGGCGCTCGATGACGGTCACCCGAACGTGCGCGCGGCGGCCCTCGGGGCGCTCGCGGCGTTTGGCGTGCCCGCCGAGCTCGACGGACCCACGTTCGACGCGCTCGCCGCCGATCCGCTTTCACAAACGCGCCTGAACCTCGCGCGGCTGACTGCGCGCTTGCCCGCGACCGCTGCGCCCGAGCGGATCGCGCGTTTGCTCGTCGACGTCGACCCGGCGGTGCGGCGCGCGGCGGCGGTGGGATTGGCGCGCGCGCTTGCGCCGGGATCAGCCTCCGCGCGCGCGAGTCAAAGCGCCGGCGAGGATGCGTGGGTGAAACTCGCGGCCACGCACGCGATGGCGCTCGAAGCACCCGATCGGGAGAAGGAGCGTTACGCCTTTGCGCGCGATCTGGAACGCGCCGAAGTCGGTGTGTCCGCCCTCAGCGCGATCCGCGCGGCGTTGCCGGCGCCGAGCGACCACGCCGGCGCCCCGCTGGCTGCGCTCCCTTTGAGCGATGTCGCGCTCGCACGCCGCGAAACCCGCGGGCTCGTCAGCGCATTGCTTTATGCCGCAGGCGGCACGGGCGACGTGGACGCGCTCCTTGGTGCATGGCTTGCGGCGGCGCGCTGGTCACCGGAGCGCCAGTCGCGGTTCGAAATTGCCGCGCGGTCAATGGATCCGGACCTCGGCGCGCACCTATGGGCGGCGGCGACGACGCTGCAGGTGGTGGAGAGCATGCCGCATGTGACCATAATGCACACCAGCGCGGGTCAAGCAGCGCTCGAAACGGCCGCGCGCGCGTTGTACGCGCTCGACCCGTTGGTTCCAAACCTCGGACTTGCGGTCCAGTTCGCCGAACACGCGCTGGACGTCCTCGGCACACGCGAGTTCCTGGAACGGATCGAGGAGTACGCCGATGGCAGCGGCCTCGGCAGTTACTGGTCGGCCCTCACGCGCCGTGCTCCGGCGTGGCCCTCGGACGTGCTCGGGCGGCTGCTCGAGCACTACCGATCGCGCGGTCGATGGCCTGCCGGCTTTGTCGCGGCGCTCGAGTCGAGCGCCCTCGCGGGGGACGTCGCCGCCTCGGACGGGCTCGCGCGGCTGATCGAGATCGCCGGCGCAGAAACCGCCCAAACGGCGTTTTTGACCCTGGTGCGTGTGGGGGATCCGAGGCCGTGGCATGGGGCGCTCGCGGGTTATGTGCTCAGCACTCCGCCGGAGCGCCGCGGCCCCGTCGCGCGTCGGCTGGTGGGGCCTCATCCTGTGCTGCCGCTGCGCGATGATTGGATCGAACTCGGACGCCGCGGGGCGCACGAGCGGGAACTGGCCGTGGACCTCTTGCGGCCCTTTGCGGGCGATCTGGGCGTTTTTGATGAGCTCCAACGCTGGCTCGTCGAGGAAGTCCATGCACTCGACGCCGCGGCCGACGTCGAGCGCGAGCGCGCGGGTCGCCGCGCGTCGCAGATCGTCGACGCCATGCTCGCGTTGACCTCGCCCGCGGAAGCGGTCGCAAGCGCGACCTTCGCCCTCGAACATTCGATCGGTCGCAGCCCGTCGCTCGGTCGCCGGGCGGCGTCGATCCTCGGCGCAAGCGCGGCGGGGCGAGCGGTCCTCGTCGACCATGTGACGCGCGCGACGGACCGCGAAATACGCCTCGAGGCCGCAGCGGCGTTGGCGGCGAGCGGAGCCGTCGAGTCCACGGTCGACGCGGCGCCCCTCGTGGACACGGTTCTCGCGGGCTTCAACAGCGCGCCGCTCGAGCAGCAACTGCGTTTGCTTGAAGCCTTCGCGCAGGCGGAAACACCCGCGCTCGACGCGTTTTATCTCGGTTTGGCGGACGGCCGCGCCCCGGGTGGCATCCGCGTTGCGCAGGACCTCGTGCACGCCGCATGGGTCGTTCTTGGACGGCGCGCGGGCGCGCCGGGGGAACTCGCACGCATCCTGCGCAGGATCCGCGACCTCGACCTCGTGCTCGCGGGCCTGCACGCGCTGGGCGAGCGGGGAGCGCGCGGCGAGTTGATCGCGCTATGGGTCGAGTTCGAAGACCGCGGTGCCGACGTGGACGTGCGCGCGGTGGGTGGGTCCCCGTGGCCGCCCGTAGGCGCGGAGGCGCGCGCCATCGTTCGCGGGCCGCTGATTGCCGCGCTCGCCCGCGCGGGCGCGTTTGGGCCCAAGACCGAGGCGGGCGCGTTGGATCCGGGCGCGCTCTTTGCAGCGCCTCTTGGCCGCGTCCGTGAGGACCTCGTGCGCCGTTTCGCCCGGCAGCCGATGGCGGCCGCGGAGTTCGATTGGCGCGCCGAGCTGGAGGCCATGCGCATCCTTGCCCGGAGCGGCGGCGCGACCGGCGTGCTCGGCGCGCAGGGTCCCTACGAACACATGGATGGCCGGTTCTTGCTCGAACTGGCGTTCTCGGCGCACCGGGCCGCGCGGTCCGCGGCACCGGCGGCGCGGCAGGATGCGCTGGCCGCCGCCGCGGCGCTGTGCGACGCGGCGGCGGTTGCCCTCGTTGGCGAAGGTCCGAGCGCGGAGGGGGCCGCGACTCGCGCGCGGGCACAGGTGCTGGATCTTGCGCTGGAGCGGGGGGAGTACACCCGCGCCGCGCGGCTCGCCGACGGGCTCAGCCAGTCCCTGGCCGCGGGTGAACTGAACGAGCGTGCGCTCGAAGACGTCCACGGCCCAGAGGACCCCGCGCACGACGGGTCGCCGCGGGCACTCTTCGGCGCGCTCGCCGAACAGTCGCGGGCGCGAGTGGCGCTGCGCGCGGGGAACCTGGACACCGCGCGGCTCCATGCGGAGCGCGCCCGGATTCGCGCCGCATCCTCTGCGGCGGCCCGCGCGCACCAGGACAGGCTCGACGCCGAGCTGAGCGCCGCCGAACAGCCGTAACCCGCCAAAGGCGCCCATCCGTCGAAGGTATTGCGACACCCCGGCCGCCTCGGGCGCGGAGCGCCATCGGACGGCCACAACGGTCCTCGTGCGCTGGATGAGCCGATTCCGAGGCGTCCGCGGACGATCGCCGCGCGCGGTTTGGGCGAAGGCCCGAGCGCCCCGTTGGCCCCGCTCGCCGGACGGTCGTAGACTTCCGCCGCCGTGTCCTCGCCCGATTCCCCCCACGTGCCTGCAGCCGGCGTCGGCACGGGCCTTGCTTCCTGGCGCGCCGGCGCCGGGCTCTTCCTGATCTCGGCCGCCGTGCTCGCGCTCCAGGTGCTGCAAACGCGGCTCCTGTCGGTGCAGATGTGGCACCACCACTCGTACATGGTGGTGACGATGACCCTGCTCGGTTTTGCCGCCGCCGGGTCGCTCGCGACGGTGTGGCCCGCGCTCGTTCGCCCGCCGGTGGCGACGAAGCTGTCGATCACGGCCACGCTGTTCGCGTTCACGACCCTGGGCGGGTACCTGATCCTCGGCGCGACCGCGGACCGCGCGGCGGAGTTGACCGCCAGCGGGCACTACTGGGCGTTGGGCGTTTTTTACTCATACCTGCTCGTCCCCTATTTCTTCGGCGGCCTGGCAGTCACGATCGCTCTTTCGGCGGCGCGCTCGGTGCCCCGGCTTTACTTCTGGAACCTGATGGGCAGCGCGCTGGGAGCGTGGCTGTTCATCGCTCTCATCGCACCCCTGGGCGGCGAGCGGCTGCTCGTGTTCTGTGCGGCGCTGGGCCCGCTGGCCGGCCTTTTCTTCGCGCGCGCTGAGAGCACCGCCGACCTCGCGCCCGGCCGCGCGCGCCCGAAAGCCGGGCTGATCTGCGCCGTCCTGGGGCTCCTCGTGTGTGCGCTGACGTTTGCCGATGCACCGCGCTGGTTCAAGGTCGGTGTGGCGAGCACGAAAGCGATGGTCGACACGCTCAAGCACGTGCCCGGCGCGGAGCACGTCGGCCAGCGCTGGAGCCCGATGTGCCGCCTCGACCTGGTGCGCAAGGGCGACGAGATCCTGATCTACCAGGACGGCGACGCGATCACCGTCATGCACTCGGATGCGAGCTGGGCAGGCCTCGCGCCCTGGGTCGCGCTCAACACTCTGGGTTACGAGGTGCAGGACATCCGGCGCGCCGCGGGAGCACCACCCATCGACGCGCTGGCGATCGGCATCGGCGGCGGGATCGACCTGCGTTACGCCATGCAGCGCGGCGCGCGGTCGGTCCTTGGCATCGAGATCAACCCCGAGACCGTCAAGCTGGTCGGCGAAACCTGGCGCGAGTTCAACGGCGACGTTTACCACCAACCCGGGGTCCAGGTGGTGGTGGGGGAGGGTCGCAGCACCCTGCGCCGTATCGAGCGCACCTACGACCACATTCAGCTTTCGGGCACCGACACGTACACGGCGGGCAACGCCGGGGCGTACGTGCTCTCCGAGTCGTACCTCTACACGATGGAGGCCCTCGAGGAGTACTTCGAGCGACTCGACCCGAACCACGGCACGCTGGGCATGATCCGGCTCGGTTACGACCCGCCGCGGGAGAACCTGCGCCTGTTCGGCATGGCGCTCGCCGTGTTGCGCGACGAGTTTGGCGTGGCCAACCCCTCACAACACGCGGCCATCATCGGCCACGCGCACCCCTACGAGCGCACCGGCGAAATGGTGCGCTTCACGGGCAGCGTTTTTTCGCGCCAGCCGATCCCCGATCAGGCGAAGGCCTACTTCGAGCAGGCGGGCGAAGTCGAGGGTTATTCTCCGCTCTACGTGCCCGGCGTGACGCCGGCCGACAGCCCGTTCGCGCGTCTGGCCGCTGCGATCGACGCCGGCACGGAGGACGCCTTCTACGCGGACTACCGGTGGACGATCGAGCCCGTCACCGACGACTCGCCGTTTTTCTTCAACTTCCACCACTGGCGCGACATCTTCGACAAGTCGAGCCGCAACGTGCGCAACTGGGAGGACCTGACCGGCGGTCCGATCGGCCTGCGCATCCTCTTCGCACTGCTTGTCCAGGGGTCGCTGCTGGTCGCCGTGCTCGTGCTTCTTCCGCTCCTCGTGCTGCGCCGCGAAGGACTGAAAGCACCCAACGCCGCGCGCCACCTCGTGTACTTCCTCTCGCTCGGGGCGGGGTTCATGTTCCTCGAGATCAGCACGATCCAGCGGCTCGTCTTGTACCTCGGGCACCCGACGTACTCCCTGACGGTGGTGCTCTTCTGCTTCCTGTTTTTTGCGGGACTCGGCAGCCTCTTCGCCGCGCGTTTGTCCGCGCGCCCGACACGCGGTCTGCGCATCGCCATCATCTGCCTGTGCATCGGCATTGCGATCCTGCTGCTCGTGTTGCAGCCGATCCTCGATGCGACGTTGTCGCTGCCCCTTGCTGCGCGCATCGCGATCACGGCAGCGGTGCTTGCGCCGGTCAATTTCGCGATGGGCATGCCCTTCCCGTTGGGCCTCGAGCGCCTCAAGCGCCTCGCGCCGCGGCTCGTGCCCTGGGCGCTCGCGGTGAACGGCGGCGCGAGCGTCGTCGCGTCGATCCTGTGCATCGTGATCGCCATGGAAACCGGCTTCCAGGCCGTTGCGATGCTCTCCTTGGGGATCTACGCCCTCGCGGCGCTAGTGGCGACCACGGGTCCGCTCGCCGCCGCAAAAACAGGCGGCTGAACGCGCGCGCGCGCTATCCTGGTCGGCCCAGGCGACCGGGCCCAGTCCGGGCGTCCCGACCCCCACGGAGGATCCCTTGGCAATCCGCGCCGCAATCGACCGCCCCGACCGCTCCATCGAGACCCTCGACGACGGGCTCGGATTTGTTGCGCTCGTCGACCGCATGGAATCCGACCCGGCCCTCAAGGTCGTCAACGCGGCGCGCATCAGCTACCAGCGCCAGAAGGCCGAGTTCGGGGCCCAGGATCAAAAACTCGCAGGTTTCCTGTGGCAGCACGGCCACACGTCGCCCTACCGGCACAGCTTTTTCACGTTCCACTGGAAAGCGCCGCTGTTTGTCTTCCGACAGGCGTTTAAGTACCAGGTCGGCTCCGGCTGGCGCGAGTACGAGGTCGAGGGTGTGAGTGTGTCGGCCGAGGTGTTCGACGTGATGTTCGACACCGACAAGGGCTGCAGTTGGAACGAGATCTCCGGGCGTTACGTGAACTGGGAGCCGGAGTTCTACGTGCCGCAGCGGATGCGTGCCAATCCGCCCCACGGCAACAAACAAGCGTCGGACGAGCTCGGCGAGCACTACGACCACGTGGGTGAGCGTGAGCGCATGGTCGCCGAATGCGCCGCGACGTACCGGCTGTACCAAGAGCGCCTGGAGCGCGGCGTCGCGAAGGAAATCGCGCGCATGCTGTTGCCCCAAAACCTCTACAGCCAGGCGTACTGGACCGTGTCGCTCCAAGGGGTCATCCACTTCCTCGAACAGCGCCTTGCGAAGGACGCCCAGCACGAGATCCGGCGTTACGCGGAAGCCGTGTTCACGCTGCTGGAGCCCGACCTCGCGCGCCTCGGGATCGACCGGGCCCGCCTCACCCCGGCGGGTTGAACCCCGCGCGGTAACGCGCCGTTCAAGAACCCGATCCCCGGCGCGCGCTGCTGTTTGTCGCTGCCTTTATCGCTGCCTTTATCGCTGCGCCGTGGGACAATCGCTCCATGGCACGTCGCGCTGATCCTCGCTTTGACGCACCCACCCGCCGGGTGGCTCCGGCCGCCGTAGCTGCGGCGTCCGTCGCCCTCATGGCGCTTTTTTCGGTCTGCGCCATCGACGCATGGGGCCAGGGGGATGCGGATCCCAAGGACAGCCGCGCCAACCTGATTGCGGCGCTTCGCGAGCAGGGTGTCGAGCTCGACTTCGAAGTCGGAGCCGTTTCGATCGCGGCCGAAATTCTCGAGCGCGACGGGCTGCTGGAATACCTGTTGGTCGGGCCGCGCGGAGCCGGGCACGAGAGCCTCTTTGGCACGCAGGTGGGCGCGAGTGCCATCCACACCGCGATGTTGCTCATGGGGTTCGCGCCCGGCGCGAATGCGCAGTGGATCGCGAACCCGATGGGAGCACAGATCGGAGCCCGGCGGCCGTCATTCGACGTGTTGCCACCGGAGCACGCCGCGGGCGCTCCAGGTGTGCACCTGTACGCCGGTTGGCGGCGCGGTGACGAAGTGTATTTTTATCGGATCGAGGATCTGATCGCGGACCTTTCAACCGGCGCGGCCATGCGTCGGCACGGTTGGGTGTACCTGGGCTCGAAGGAAATCCCGCCGCGCGGCGACCAACCCGGAGGGTTCGCGGCGGACCTCGTGGGAAACCTGATCTCGGTCTGTTTTTTCGCCGAGGGTCAGACGCTCGCCACTGCGGCCTTGCCCGAGTGCCTCGACCAAACTATTTGGACGGCGAATCCGTGGCTGTTGCCGGAGCGCGGCCAACCCGTTCGTTTTGTGCTCGCGCGTGCGCCCGTCGCCGCGCCGTCGCCGGCTCTCATCGCGCTCCTGCCCGACCTCGGCGCGATTGCCCCGACGGACAACGATGAGTGAAAGGGGTGCATCGGTGACTTTGGCGCTGCTGCGCCATGGCGCGCGCGCCCGCGGCGGAACGCGGCTTGCGTGCGCGCTGTTTCTTGCCGCCGCGGCGTGGCTCGTCGTGCTGGCGCTCGTGGTCGCCGCCGATCCGGACGTGCGCCGGCCGACCCAATCCTCGAACGGATGGGTCCTCGGCACGTTGATGGCCGCCGCCGCGGCCGCCGCGGTGTGGCGCGGGACGGCCCTTGAGGGTGCGACGGGTGTCGACCGACCGTCGCGCGATCGCCGCTTCGCGCAGTCGACCGACCGTGCGTTGCACCTCGGCGGATTGCTCGAAGCTGCGGCGGAGGGAGCGCGCGCCCCGCGGCCGGGTCCGTTCCAAGGACTCTTGGAGCAGGAGGTTGCACGGCGTGTCGGCGTGCGCCGCATGCGCGATGCCGCGGAGCTGCCCTGGGTGTTTGCGTTGCTCGCGACGCTGGCGGCGGGCTGGTTTTTCTTGTCGGCGGTTTTTGCGGCCCGCGTCGATGGCGATGAGCTGCGCCAGCGCGAGTGGCTCGCACGCGCTGCGGCGCTGCTCGCGTCCGCTGCAGCGGACGCGAGCGCCCCGGCAGCACCGTCGGCCGACGGCCCGCAGCGCTCGGCCGGCGAGCTTCTGACCCTCGCGCGTGCGGCTCGGGATGCGGCCCGGAGCGCCACGGCGGGGGAACCCGTCGATGCCGCCCGCCTTGAAGCGGCGCTGCGCGAGGTCGCTGCCCGGATCGCTCCAAACGACCCCGCCGCGGAGCAGCTTGAGTCCGCGCGCCTCAACCTCGCCGCCGCGGCCGGCCGGGGTGGCCGCGACCCCGGCGATCTCCGCGACCTCCGCAATCCGGGCGCGCCACAGGGGCCGCGCGCCACCGACCCGTTCGCTCCGGGCGCCGGGGCGCGGGGGACGGAGGGTGCAGGGGGTGCGCCCGCGGCCGCGGGGGGCGCCGAAGGGTCCGGCCGCGTGGCCGTGCCGCTGGCGGGGGACGCGCTCGTCGAGACACCGTCGTGGGCGCCCGCACCCAACGGTCCGCGGGTGGTGCCCGCCCTGGCGCCGGCCTTGGAACCCTCCGACGCCGCCCTTGTGGCGGCGTGGGTGGCGGCGCGCTCCGCGAACCGTTGACGCGGGCAGTGCGCTATGCACGTTCTCGCCGCCCTGTGCCGCCCGTCTTTTGCATCCTTACGGGGTGCGGGCTTGCCGCCGGCGGGCCAAAGCGGTGTCCTATTCGCCCCGCGCGGCGCGACCTCGCCCTATGGAAACCCAAAGACCCCCCTTGGAGCCGACAGCCGCGCGGCTCGGGGTCTGGCTCGTCGGTGCGCGGGGAGCGATCAGCACGACGCTCGCGGTGGGGCTCGCGGCCCTCTGCCGCGGGCTCGTACCACCCATCGGGCTCGTGACCGAGACCCCCGCCTTTGACGGGGCGGACTTGGTGCCTCTGGGTGGCCTCGTCCTCGCCGGATGCGACGTGCGGGAGGGAGCGGCGCGCGACTCCGCGGCTGAGTTGGTCAAAGAGCGCATCGTGCCCCCGGAAATCGCCGCCGCGGTGATGGACGAGCTCGACCGTTTTGACGGCCGCATCGCACCAGGTTTTGCCGACGGGTCGCGGCCGTTGCCGTCCGAAGTTGCGCCCACCGGGTCGCCATTTGCTGGCGAAGTCGCTCGGTTGACTGCACTCGCGCCCCGCGCGCAGGCCTCTGCCATCACCGCGCGCCTAGAAGCTTTCCGCGCGCAGCTCGGAGGTGCCCCCGTCGTTGTGGTCAACGTTGCCAGCACTGAAGCGTGGCGCGAAGCGCGGCCACAGTGGCGCGACCTTGCGGCGTTCGAAGCAGCTCTTGACCGTGGCGAGCGCCCGCCCGCGTCCAGCCTCTACGCATACGCCGCTTTCGCGGCGGGATGCTCCCACGTCAACTTCACTCCGAGCCTGGGCACCAGCCTGCCAGCCCTGCGCGAGATGGCGCGCGCGCGCGGACTCGCTCACGCGGGCAGCGACGGCAAAACCGGCGAAACGCTGCTCAAGACCACGCTCGCGCCGATGTTCGCGGCGCGCGCGCTCAAGGTCCTCGCGTGGCAGGGTTACAACATGCTCGGCAACCGCGATGGCGCGGTGCTCGCCGATCCGGACCACAAGCGCGTCAAAGTCGAGAGCAAGGACGAAGCCCTGCGCCAGTTGCTCGGCGATCCGTCGCTGCACAGCCACGTGGCGATCGATTTTGTGCCTTCGCTGGGCGACTGGAAGACCGCGATGGACTATGTCCATTTTGAGGGCTTCCTCGGCTGCAAGATGAGCCTTTCGTTCACCTGGCACGGATCGGATTCGGCGCTCGCTGCACCGCTCGTGCTCGACCTCGTTCGCCTGACCGAACGTTCGGTCCGCGCCGGTCAAATCGGCGAGCTTGCGCACCTTGCGAGCTTCTTCAAAGCCCCGCTGAGCGGCGGCAGCCACGACTTCCAGGCCCAACACGGGGCGCTGCTCGAATGGGCGCGCAACCTTGCGACGCACAATCCCCGATGAATGACGCCGCCGAGCTGCGCGCCGCAACGAGTGCGGCCCTCGCCGAAGCGCGTGCGCGACTCGCCGCGTTCGCCGACTTCCCCCACCACGCGTCCTGCGACGACGTGGCCGCGAATTTCGATGGCATCGGACGCCCGCTGAACGGTGTGGCCGAGCGTGTGGGGCTCTTCGTGCACGTCCACGCGGACCCCGCCGTGCGCGACACGGCGCGCGAGCTCGAGCGCGAGCTTGAGGCCTTCGGCACCGAGTTCGGGATGCACCGCGGTGCGTTTGCGCGGCTGGCGCAGGTCGACATCGCGCAGGCGCGCGACGCGGACACGCGGCGGCTCGTCGAACACGCTTTGCGCGATTTCCGCCGCAGTGGGGTCGACCGCGACGACGCGACCCGCGAAACCATACGGGGTTTGCGCGAGCGGTTGGTCGAGCTCGGCCAAGCGTTTTCCGAGAACATCGTCGCCGGCGGACGCACCTTCAAAATCGCGGAGGGCCAGCGCGGTCTCGCGGGGCTTCCGCCCGACTTCATTGCGGCGCACCCGGAAGCGGAAGACGGCAGCGTGACGCTGACCACGGACCCCGGCGACCGCGTGCCGTTCCTGTCGTTCGCGGAGCGCGACGACCTGCGCGCCGCGTACTTCGTCGAATGCCACAACCGCGCGGTCCCGGACAATCTTTTTGTCCTGCCCGAACTGCTCGCGAAACGTCGCGAACTCGCGCGGCTCCTCGGCCACGAATCCTGGGCTGACTACGTCACCGCGGACAAGATGAGCCGCAACGCGCGCACCGCGCGCGACTTTGTCGAGCGGGTCATCGAACTCGTTCAGCCGCGCGCACATGCCGAGTTGGCGGAGCTGCTCGAGGTCAAGCTTGAGCGCGGCACTGCGGGTGGCGGCCGCGCCGAACCGTGGATCCGCGAGCCCGAACGGCTCTTTTTGACCGAACAAGTGAAGGCGCAGCGCTACGACTTCGACTCACGCGCCGTGCGCCCGTACTTCGGGGTCGAGGGTGTGAAGCAGGGTGTGATCGCGACGAGCGAAGCGCTGTTTGGCGTGCGCATTCAGCGGATCGACGATCCTGCGGCGTGGCACGCGAGCGTCGAGGCCTACCTGTTGTCCGAACCGGGTGGCGCGCCGATCGCGCGTTTTTATCTCGACCTGCACCCGCGCGAGGGCAAGTACAAGCACGCAGCGATGTTCCCGCTGCGCTCGGGGCTCGGTGGCGACGTGTTGCCGGAGGCCGCGCTGGTGTGCAACTTCCCGCGGGCCAAATCCGGCGATCTCGGATTGCTGCTGCACGACGAAGTCACCACGTTCTTCCACGAATTTGGCCACCTGCTGCACCACCTGTTCGCGGGTGGCCAGCGTTACCTGCGCTTCAGCGGGATCGCGTGCGAGTGGGACTTCGTCGAAGTGCCGAGCCAGCTCTTCGAAGAATGGGCCTGGGACAGCGGTGTGCTCGCGAGCTTTGCGCGCCACTGCGACACGGGCGAGCCCATTCCCGCGGAGCTCGTCGCGCGGATGCGGGCGGCCGAGGAGTACGGCAAGGGCCTGCGGGTCCTTGGCCAGATGTACTTCGCGCTGATCTCGCTCGACTTCTTCGAGCGCGACCTTGCTGGGGCCGACTTGTCCCTGGTAGCGATCGAGTTGAAGCGCCGCGTGCTGCCGTACCCCCACGAGGAGGGCACGTACTTCCACGCCGCGTTTGGCCACCTCGAGGGGTATTCCGCGATGTACTACACGTACATGTGGTCCCTCGCGATCGCGAAGGACGTGCTCAGCCGGTTCGAGGGCCGGCTGATGGACACCGCAGTTGCGCGGGAGTGGCGCGACCTCGTGCTCGCGCCCGGTGGGCAGCGTGACGCGGACGACCTCGTCGCGAGCTTCCTCGGCCGCCCGCGCGCACTGGATGCGTTCGAGCG
>Ga0163144_10010366_pt1 | contig 19883 bp, 14 predicted proteins | sample OliLak19BULKMAT1_FD_123175 | JGI IMG/M metagenome (GOLD analysis project Ga0163144, IMG submission 123175) | Freshwater microbial mat bacterial communities from Lake Vanda, McMurdo Dry Valleys, Antarctica - Oligotrophic Lake LV.19.BULKMAT1 | ecosystem: Environmental > Aquatic > Freshwater >... | reverse complement strand
GGTACCCGCTCTTGAGCGCAGTCCGCTCCGCCTCGCCCAGCACCCCATCCGCCGACGCCACCGCCACCAGCAATCGCCCCACGCTCCGCCGCGCGTCGACAGACAGGCCCGCCAGCAGCCGCTTGCCCACCGCCCTCACGCTCGACCCCTTGGCCCGCAGCAGCGCCATCAACGCATCCAGCCTGCGGTGCTCATCCTCCGACAGCTCGAACGCCCGCTCCAGCTCCATCGCGATCGGCGCGAGTTCCCGCTCGTCGGCCTCCCCATCCGCCAGCGCCACCGCCGCCCCCAGCCGCAGCACGCACGACGCCGCCAGGTATCGCGCCGCGGCCTCTTCAGTCCTCTCGTTCGGAATCGCCGTCGAAACCAGCACGACCGACGCATCCCGCGCCATCCCGGCGCCCGTGATTCTCGCATCGGGCTCGAGCGCCATCCCCGCCTCGTCCACCGCCCGCGCCAGCATCGCGCACTGCGACGGCGAGTACGTCGCGCGCTCGGTCCAACTGGGCTGGTCGGCCATCCGCATCGCCGCCACGACATCACCCACACCCACGATCGCGTGCCCCGCGCCGTCCGCGTGCCGAGCCGCCAGTTCCGCCAACCCATCCGCGAACGGGTTCTCCATCCCCACCCTCAGGTCCACAGGCATCGCATCCCACTGCGCCAGCGTGATCGCCGCTCCGCCCGCTGCCCCCGCTCCGCCGACCGCCGCTCCCACCCGCGCCAGCCCACGCAGGTCCTCGATACACCCGTTCCACAACTCCACCAGCGGCGCAAACTGGCTCGCGATCCCCATGGCGTCCGCCACCCGCGTCTGCACCGCCCCGATGGACTGATTCGCCGCCCGATACGACAGCGCCCGCTCCCGCTTCGCCACCCGCAGTACCAGCCCCGCCCCATGCCCTTCCGCGTACCGCGCGTCAAACAACGCGGCGAACCTCTCCCAGACCCGCTCCAGCACCACGCTCCGCTTCGCGCCCGGCTGATGCTCCGCTACGATTCGCGCCATCCACCCCGCCAACGGCACGCCCGCCGGGCCATCCGTCGCATCCGTCGCACCGGCCGTCGCCCCGCTCGCGCCGCCAGATCGCACGAACCACGCCAGCGCGCTCACCAGACCCTCCTCGCTCGACGATCCCATCCGCGCCGACAGCACCTTCACATCCCGCTCGCTGAACGCCTCTGGTCGGCGCGCCACCAGCGTCCACAGGAACGCACCGGTCTGTCGCATGTACGACACCAGACGACGACCGCCCGCCGCCACCGCCGCTTTCCCGCCGCCGTGTCCGTCACCATCCCGCCCCGCCAGTGCCCGCGCCACCATCTCGCGTACCCGGCACACCTCCTGCACCACCGCCGCCAGATCCAACCCCTCCAGCAGCGCCCGCCGCTCCAGCCCGAAGAAGTGCAACATCAGATACCCGTCATCCACCAACTCCGCTCGCCCCCCCGACAGCCACTTCAAGTACGCGAACCGCTGCTCCGCCGTCAGCCTCGCATAACTCGGCCAATCCCCCGGCCCCTCCGCCCGACTCCGCGGATTTACCGTGAGCGTTCCAATGATCTCGCTCGGGTCCAGCCCCACGCCCGACGCCCGTCGATCCCCCGCCACATACGCCATCGGCCCTGCGATCGCCAACTCGTGCATCCGCAGCGTCGTCCCCGCCCCCATCCACCGCATCTCCGCCCGCGGCTCCAGCACCGCCCCCACCACTCTCCCAGCCGCTCGCGGCCGCGGGCGTGCCGGCTGGGCCCTTCCGGTCCGGCTTGGTGTCGCCCCGCCGCGTGCCACCGTACGCCGCGCCCCGCGCCCCGATGCCCTCGTCTTTGGCGTCCCGCGCGTCGGTCGCCCGATCTTCCGCTCCATCCGCGTTGCAAACCGGACGATCGAGAGCACGATCGCCGCGATCACCACCACGACGACCAGCAGAGCGATCGCGATTCCCGCAAGCGTCTCCATGTCATTGAGCGTATCCGACCCAGCTGGGACACCGGCCGCGGCTTTGGGCGGCTGGTGCTCCCCGCTTCCACGGAACCGGCCGCGAAAGCAGTCGGCCACCACCCATCCACCCGACTGTTGAATCGCGCCCGGAGCGAAAGCAGAACCACAACCCGCGGCCCGGGCCGTTGGTGAGATCGCTTGGTGTCATCTCACACCCGATCCACATCCCGCACCACCCCCGCCTCCCCAACCTCCACCCGCACGCACAACTCTGGTCTGTTCAACCAGAACTCCCGCAACCCCCCAACCAGCTCATCCCCGATGATTTCCTCCGCAACCCGCGCCGGAATCAACGCCGGATGCCCGCCGCGTCCCCGAAACACTGGCATGACCGCCCGCGCCCCCGCCGACGCCATCTCCCCCATCAGCCGCACCAATGTCCCCGGCTCGACCCAGGCGTGGTCCCCCAGTTGCAGCAGAACGCCCCGCGTCGCATCCCGCTTCAGCGCGGCCCGCAAGCCCGCCCGCACCGACTCACCCATCGCGGCGTCCGCATCCACCTCCACGCTCTCGTACTCACGCCGCCCCAGCGCGGCCCGCACCGCCAGGCTCTCATGCCCCAGCACCACCACCATCGACTCGCACGCCGACGCCACCGCGTCATAGGCTGCGCACACCAGCGGCACAACCCCCGCCCCCGTCACCACCGGCAGCAACTGCTTGCCCCCGCCGGCCCGCCTGCCCCGCCCCGCCGCCAGCAGCACCCCGGTCATCATCACTTCGTTCTTCATGCCCATCAATAGGCACTCAGGTACCCCTGTCGCAACAGAACCGTCGACGCAAGAGTCGGCCACCGCTCAGCGGCCCCGCGGGTGATTCGCGCCTTGGTCGATCGGCCTTGCCCGATCCGCGGCCCTCGACCAAAGACAAACCGGGGAGCGGGCTCAGCCCGCTCCCCGGCATCACTCAGCACTCAGGACATCCACGGACCACAATCGATCACTCCGTCGCTCCGTCACTTCCTCAACACCCGGCGGCGAAGATGTTCAGATAGTAGAAGAAGTCGTCGGTATTCAGAACGCCATTTGGCACGCCATACCCCGGCTGGCCCGGAATCGCGCCCGTCGTCACGTCCGCGACCGAAAGATTCCCCCCCCCGTACTGGGTCAGGTAGTAAAAGAAGTCGTCGTTGTTCAGGAGGCCGTTGGGTGTCCCATACCCCGGCGTCCCCGGAACCGCCCCGGCCGTCAGGTCGGGCTCGCACGCCGGGAACTCCCGCCCCGCCCACAGCAGCGCATTGGCGATCAGACGCGCCCCGTCGGTCGTCGCATCCCAGTACCCGGGGCTCACCGCGTTCGACACCGGCTGGAAACCCAGTTCGACGACCCGCGGGTTGGGCGCCAATGCCACCAGCGTCTTGCCGTCCGTCCAGTCCGCCAGGCGTGTCGACCCCGGGGTCAACCCCGTCTGCGAGGGCCTGAACCCGCCGAACGGCGGCGGGCCGGCGCCAATCCCCGTCCAGAACTCGTCCACGCCCGCAAAGATCGGGTGCGACGGCTGGTACCGCGTCCCAATCCCTGCCCACGTCCCCTGCACGAACCCGCCGTTCTGCGGCACCGCGATGTACCCGCCGCCCGGCCCGCCGTTCTGCCAGCGACCCTCGAGGTATCGGTCGACGTGTGCGCTCGTGTTGTTGAACACCGCGACCACGACGCCGCCGCCCTGATCCACATACTCAGCCAGCAGGTCGCCCAGCGCGAACGAGTCCTCGTGGCTCTGGTCGCTCCAGGTCAGCACCGCGTCGTATCCCTCGATGTCCGCCAGCTTCAGCGACCCGCCCTGCTGGAACGCCGTCGTCGAGAAGATCGCCACCTCGCTGAACAGCCCCGTTCCCATCAGCTTGTCACGCGGATCCGTGAAGCGCGCATCCGCTTGCGGATTGAACGTGTTGCCCGCCGACGCCACGATCGCCACACGCGGCTGAGCCACGGCCGTCCCGGCGACCACGCCGAGAACCACCGCGCCCGCCACGACAAAGAGGCGCACCTTCAACATGTTGTCGTACTCCGCGCGGCCGTCGCCGCTCTCCCCCGAGAAGAACCCAACGCGACGCCCCGTCGGGCGCCCAACTCGTCGTACATTACAGGTCCTTCATCCCTCCGCACCCCCGAAGCCGCCCAGCGTGACCACAATTTCACTTGGCACCACTCGCCGACGCCAGAGACCCCCGTTTCCGCCGTTTCCAGCGGGGTGGTGCGCAAATGAACCCCCCAAACCGCACGCGCGCCCCCGCGGCGCCAACGCCCGACAATCCCCATGATTGGGGGATTCCAGCGCGCGACGGCAATGCACGAAGGGGCCACCACGCGCAACTTCGACCTCGTGCGCCAGTCGGCAAGGACCCCGCCCGCGCCAACAGCCCGCCAACACGCACCGACTCCGACGTTTCACGCAAGCGCGATGACCTGCTACACCCGCGCACCGCAACCCCGAGCCAAAGAAGGAACAGGCCCCGTCTGCTCCGCTCTCTCCTCGCTGAGGACCGGAGGGTCGCGCGATCAGCCCGCGTCGCTCCCTCAGCACCCGGCCGAGAAAGTGCTCAGCTTGTCACGCGGGTCGGTGAACCGCGTGTTGGTCAGCGGATTGGCCGTGTTGCTGGCCGCCGCCACCATCCCAACCCGCGGCTGCGCACACGCCACGCCCGCCAGTGCTCCAACCAGCGCCGCGCAAGCCACGCCACAACCACGCGAGTTCAAAATGGTAGTCTCCCAGTCCGCCCCACCCATAGCCTATGGCCCGCCCAGCCCGGTTCAAGCCTAACTCGAACACAACCGACTGCGCGAGCAGTCGGGCACCGTACGAACCGCCCACCGCGTGAATAGCGCCCCAGTGCCCCCAAGGGTGGGGCGCCTCCGGCCGCGCCCCGTTCCGACGCCTCCCAGAACGCCCCAACACTCCTGCGGGACCGCACAGAACAAACAACCCCCGGCCATCCGGGGGTTGCACTCATGCATCACATCTCCACCACGCGACCATCCTCACGCACGCCGCCGGCGACCCGCCAGCAGCCCGCCCATCCCGAGCAGCGCGATCGACGCCGGTGCCGGCACGATCGACAGGTTGTCAAACCCCACCACATGCGTGTTGTTCGTTCCGCCGCCCGCGAAGAACCGGATGTCCGTCGGCAGCGCCTGCGTCGGGGCCGCCCCGCCCGCCAGATACCACCCCAGGCCCGAGACATCCACCACCGTCGGACCCGCCGCATCGTGCAGGTTGTCGATCGAGACCGACAGGATCCGGTTGGTCCCGAAGTCCCACGTCGTGCTCTGGCGGTACCAGGTGTTCAGGTTCAGCGCATCCCACGCCGTCCCCGGAAGCGTCGCCGTCTGCAGCGCGCCCGCCGCGTTATGGAACTGGTAGTTGGCATCGAACGCGTTGCCCGTCGCCAGATTGTCCCAGGTGTACAGCGTCTGCCAGAAGCGACTGGTCGCCGAGGGCTGGAGCGAGAAGCTGCCGATGTTGTTCAGCGCGGGAAGCACGCCGCCGATCCGGTCCACGCCGATATCAAACGCCGCCGTGTACACACCGTTCGAGAAGTTCACCGCGTGCTGGGCCCGCCCGAACCCCGTCGCTCCGGTGTTCCGCACCGCGGCGAACTGGGCATCGCCCGTCGGATTCGTGACCAGGCCCAGCGAGTTGCCCGCGTAGGTGTGGACGTTCCCGTCGTTCGAGCCGTTCACCGGGTTGTACCAACCGTCCTGCCCGCCCAGACCGAATCCGTTAGTCAGCGCCGTCCCGTTGGCCGAACCGGCGTACGTCGGAGCCTCGAAGTTCGACACCAACTGCGCCTGCGCAGAAGAAACGACGGCCAAACCACACATAGCCATCAACACATGCTTCATGGCGATCTCCTCCCAGCAGCAGGCAACCACACGACGGGGCACCACATGCCCCCGCAGCCGTTCTCCTCCTGAACCCAACACCATTGTCTCCGATCATCCCCCCCAGATCAAGTAAAATCCAAGTGCTTACACCTAAGGCATTGCGTTCGCTCACGTTATCGGACTCAGAACGCTAGTTCCGGGGTCATCGCCTGGCTCGCCCGGCTAGCCCTGGATTGCTCTAAACCCCATCGGCCCTATCAAGCGTCGAACTGATCCGCTAGAATATGCCCGGCTGGCGGCCAACCGCCATCAACGGCGAAGGGACTTCAGATGCGCGAACTGATCCTCGTGAGCGTGGGAACTCTCTGCTGTAGCCTCGCCCTCAACTCGGCCACCGCCCAACCGACCCCACCGTGCTGCGCGCTGCTCGCCGCGCAGCCAGTCAAGGCGGCGCCCGCCCCCGTTGGCATCGAGCAGGTGGCCTTTCTGGCCGGCGACTGGTCCGCCCATCGCCCCGCACGCAACGGAGCTCAGGACTTCACGCAGGAAGTCTGGTCGGCCCCCGCTGGCAACAACATGATCGGCATGTTCCGCTGGGTCGGTGCCGACGGCGCGTCCCGCGTCTTCGAAATGCTCACCATCACCGAAGAGGATGACACCCTTGTCCTTCGCCTCCGCCACCAGGACGCCCAGGGCAACGCCTGGGAAGAACAGGCCAAGCCCGCGACGCTCCACCTCGCCAGGCTCGTCTCCGCCGACCCCGACTCCCACACCCCCTCCATCGCCACCTTCCAGGACACCGCCGGGTCGTGCGATCTGGCCGCGTGCGAGTACGACGCCTCCACCCCCGGCCAACTGACTATCACCGTGAGGTTCGACGACACCGCTCGCCAGCACCTCGTCTTCACACTGGCCGGTGCCCACGCCGCGACTGCACCCACCACGGGTGCGGCCCTCGTCCCCGCCTCCACCACCCCCGCTGGCGGCAGCATCTCCGGCGGGCGCAAGAACGCCCCGGGCGAATCCTCGGCCCTCACGCCTGACCAAGCCCAAGCCGTCTTTGACCGCTTCGCTTCCATGGACGGCGAGTGGATCGGCCGCAGCACCAAGGGCTGGGAGGAGCGCATCGCGTACCAGACCGTCGCCGGCGGCTCCGTCGTGGTCGAACGCTCCTTCGACGCCCACCCAGGCGAGCAGATGTACACCATGGTCCACATGGACAACGACCGACTCATGCTGACGCACTACTGCGTCGCCCGGAACCAGCCGCGCCTGGTCTGCACGGCGTGGGATGAGGCGACCTCCGCCGCGACCTTCGAGTTCCTCGACGCCACCAACCTCGACACCCGCGACCAGGGCCACATGGACAAGGTCATCATCCGCTTCCTCGACGACGCCCACGTCACGTCCCACTGGACCTGGTACCAGGACGGCGTCGAGTCTTGGATGGAAGAGATCGTCATGGAGCGCACGGGAGAACCCTGAGCGCAAGCTCAGGCAACTCTTCGTTGGCACTTCGCCAGTTCGCCACTTCCGCGTCCCGCACCTCTACCCTCCCCCAATGAGCACCCCGCTCGACGCCATCTATTCCACCGCCGGCGGCCTGCCCGACCCTCTTCCGGCCGAGCCCTTCTCCAGCCTGAGCGGCTGGCTCTCGCACGCCACCGCCAATCGCATCACCGACAATCCCAACGCCATGGCCCTGGCCACCATCGACCCTGACGGCCGCCCATCCGTCCGCATCGTCCTGTGCAAGGACCTCGACATTCTCGGGGGCTCGCTCACGTTCTTCACCAACTACGAGTCCCGCAAGGCCGACGCCCTCTCCGCCAACTCTCGCGCCGCGGTCGTCTTCCACTGGGACTCGATGGAGCGTCAGGTCCGCGTCGAAGGTCTTGTCCGCCGGGCCACCCCCGGCGAGTCCGACGCCTACTTCGCCACGCGCCACTGGCAGAGCCGTATCGGCGCGTGGGCCAGCCGCCAGAGCCGCCCTATTGACTCCCGCGAAACGCTCCTCTCCCAGGTCGCACAGACCATCCTCGACCACGACATCGACCTTCGCCCCCTCATCGACGCCGCCCCGACGGACCGCCCCATGGTCAACATCCCGCGCCCCCCGCACTGGGGTGGTTACCGCCTCTGGGCCGACCGCGTCGAACTCTGGGTCGGCGGCTCAGGCCGCATCCACGATCGCGCCCTGTGGTCCCGCACGTTCGCTCCCGCCTCCATCACCGCCCCCGTGGACTCGCCTCCGCCGCGGGTCACCACGAACTGGTCGGTCACCCGGCTCCAGCCCTGAACCCGGCAACCCACCCCCGATTCGGTCATAATGCCCGCGTGGCCGCCGCCGTCATCATCCTGCTTGTCCTCATCTGCGTGAACGCCGTTCTGGCGATGTCCGAGCTGGCGGTCATGACCTCACGCCACTCGCGCCTGGCCCAGTCGGCCTCCCGAGGCGACAAAGGGGCGGCCAAGGCCCTGGTCCTGGCCCGCGAGCCCACCCGCTTCCTCTCCACCGTCCAGGTTGGCATCACCGTGATCGGCATCTTCGCCGGCGCGTTCGGCGAGAACTCCCTCTCCGCCCCCCTCGAAGGCCTCCTCAAGCAGGTCCCCTGGATCGCCCCGTACGCGGACACCATCGCCCTGGTCCTGGTCGTCCTGCTCATCACCTACTTCTCGCTCGTGCTTGGTGAGCTGGTCCCCAAGCGCATCGCGCTGGCCCACCCGGAATCCGTCGCCCGCCTCATCTCGCGCCCGCTCGATCTCATGTCGCGGATAGCGTCGGCCCCGGTCAAGGTCCTCACCTGGTCCACCGAGGGCGTGCTCACCATCCTCCGGGTCAAGGTCCCCGCCAGCCACGAGGTCTCGGAGGACGACGTCAAGTCGCTGCTCTCCCGGGCCGCCAGCACCGGCGTGTTCGACCCGCAGGAGCACGAGCTCTTCAAGCGCGTGTTCCGCGTCCGCGACCTGCGCGTCCGCGACATCATGGTCCCGAGGGCCGATGTCATCTGGATCGACCGCGAGTGGTCGGTGGCCGAGGTTCGCGTGCTGGTCGGCACCAGCCCGTACTCGCACTATCCCGTGTGCCGGGGCGGCATGGACCAAGTCGAGGGCGTCGTCCATATCAAGGACCTGATCGCCTACGGCCTGCTCGAAGCCGCGGGCTTCGACATCACCTCCGTCGCTCGCAAGCCCCTCTTCGTGCCCGAGGCCACGCCCGTGCTCAAACTGCTCGAAGCCTTCCAGGCCCGGCGCATGCACCTGGCCATGGTCGTCGATGAGTACGGCGCGGTCGAGGGACTCATCTCCCTCAACGACGTTCTGCGCAGCCTCGTGGGCGATATCTCTCGCCAGGGCGAGGAGGCCCCCGCCAGCATCGTCACCCGCGCCGATGGCTCCATGCTCATCGACGGCTCCTACCCACTCCACGAGTTCGTGGTCAAGATGGGCGTCGGCCCGGAGGCCATGGAGCCCCTCCGCAACGTCAGCACCGTCGGCGGCCTGCTGCTCGCGCTGCTGGACCGCGTCCCCGACCGCGGCGACATGATCGACTGGCAGACGCTGAGGCTGGAAGTGATGGACATGGACCGCCAGCGCGTGGACCAGGTCCTGGTCACCCGCCTCACACCACCCCCGAAAGATGAATCCCAGGGCGCCCCACCGCCGGCGTGACGCACCGTGCGATCGCCCCGCGCCTCGAGTTGCGTCCCCACCGCAAGCCCATGCGCCGGACGCATGGGCTTGGAAGGCCTCAGCACCCCGCAGCGAACAGACTCAGGTAGTAAAAGAAGTCATCGTTGTTGATGATCCCATTGGGCACTCCATACCCAGCCGAGCCCGGCACCGCGAACGTCGTCATGTCGCACACCGCCAGGTTTCCGGCGGCGAACTGCGACAGGAAGTAGAAGAAGTCGTCGTTGTTCAGCGTGCCGTTGGGGATGCCATATCCCACCGAGCCCGGCACCGCGAACGTGGTGAGGTCGGGCTTGCAGGTCTCGCAGGCGTCGGGGATGCCGTTGAGGTTGGCGTCGGGCACCGTGCCGGCGGCGATCTCGCAGGAGTCCACGAGCGAGTTGGCGTTGCAGTCCTGGGCGGTGCCCAGCGAGAGGTCCGTCGCATCGCCCACGCCGTTCTTGTTGCAGTCCCAGTCGTTGATTCGGATGTGGTACGCATCCTGCCCGCCGGTAAGGGTGGTGGCGCAGGCGAGGCTGGCCCCGACGAGGTCCGACTCCATGTCCCAGTAATCCCCGATCTTGTTCTGGCTGGGCCAGCCCAGGTGCGAGTCCCACTGGTTGGTGAGCGCGGTGTTGCCCTGCCAGACTGTGCCGCCGTCGTCGGACCAGGCGTAGTAGACCTTCCCGAGGCGATAGTTGAGGCTCTCGCGCGTGTCGGTCCAGACCACATCGATGCGTCCGTTGGGGGCCACCGACATGGTGCCCATCCACTGGTAGCGATTCGCCCCCTGCACGTCGTTGTTGACACGCACGGGCGTGGACCACGAGGAGCCTCCGTTGGTCGAGCGCACGAACATCACGTCCTGCGGGTCGGTGCCCGTCGGATCGACGGAGCACAGGGCGTACACCCAGCCATTGCGCGCCCCGCCCGAGCGATCAGTGTCCACCCAGAACACACCCAGCAGGCCGGCCGGATTCGGGTCACTTCCGCCCGACAGTCCGAACGACCCCCCCATGTTGGGGCTGGTCATGGTGAACGTCGGGGTGACGCCCGGATTGGAGGCGTTGGTCGACTTGCTGATGGCCCACCCGTTACTCCCGCCCGTGGTGCTGGAGATGTAGACCTCATGGTTCGGCCCGTTGGCGACGACGCCGAAGCGCGAGTTGACACCGATGGGGGTCTGGAACGAGACGCCCCCGTTGATGGATCGCGCAAAGGTCTGGCTGGGCGAGGGTCCGAAGCCCGGCTGCCAGATCTGGTACATGTGCCCCTGGCCCTGTCCCGGGATCTTGTCGATCAGCAGCCAGGTCTTGTCGCCGCCGATCGAGTAGTTGGAGGTCGGGAACGTGACGCCGCGGTCGGTGGACTTGAAGAGGTCGGTGGTGAAGGAACAGCCCGCGCCCGAGCCGCAGAGGGCCAGGTGGTAGAAGTTGCCGTTCACGTCGCACTCGGTGACGGGGTCGGAGCGATAGGCGTTGGGGTTGATCGGCCCGTTGTTGATCCAGGTGCGTCCGCCGTCGTGCGAGTAGGCCTTGCCGGCCTCGCGGAAGTTGTTGGCGATGGTGTCGAACTGCCTCCACGTCAGAACCATGCGGTACGGCGCGGTGGGGTCGATCGCGATCGAGGGCTCGTTGGCCGCGTCGTTCAGGATGTTCAGCCCCGCGCCGTTGACGTTAACTTGGCGGATGGTGTGCGCATCCGTGTGGCCCTGGTAGGCCGGGGTCGTTCTCTGCGGGGGCAGCGACACGCCGGGAAACATCTCGAACCGCTCCATGTGCGGGCGCTGCGGGATGTCACGGGGCGGCTCGGCGAACAGGTTGGTGTTCTGCGCGAGGGCGAGCGGAGCCAAGACCGCCAGCCCGGCCAGGGACGAAACCATGCGCGCGGAGTGGGTGCCAGCGAGGGGATGAAGCATCATCAGTCTCTCTCCTTCGGAGCTGGGCGAGGACACGCCGATCCCAAGCGTGCCAAGGCACGCGGCCGGCGAACTTCCCCACGCCCCCGCAGCATACCCGAGGCGAAGGTCGGTTGCCAGAGATGGCGAAGGGCACGCGATTGCGAGCGCTGGCGGACGAGGTTCTCGGTCCCTGAGCAGTGGCATGGTTGCGGCTCTGAGCAGCCATGCCGACGTGCCAGGAGCGCTGACCTTGGCCGGTTGAAGGCGCACGCCCGATTCGGACACAGGGCGCTCGGGAACATCAATAGGATTCGACGTGGAGATCTACCTGGACCATGCGTCGACCTCCTGGCCCAAGGCGGCCGGTGTGGCTGAGGCCATGGCCGCGGCGGTCGGGCTGGCTGGCTCGGCCCGGCGCGGCGGCGGGTCCGGGGCGCGCGAGGGCGAGCGGCTCGCGGAAGAGTTGCGGCGCGGGCTGGCGGCGGCCGTGGGGCAGTGCGAGCCGCGGCGTGTGGTGTTGACGCCCGGGGCGACGCACTCGATCGGCATGGGGATTCTGGGGGTGGCGACAGCGGCCCGGATGCGGGGGCGCGTCGCGCGGGTGGTGACGACGCACGCCGAACACAACGCGGTGCGGCGTGCGGTGCTGGCGTTGGCCGAGCGAGGGGAAATCGAGTTGGTGGTGGTGGCGGCGGATCGGTGGGCGCGGGTTGAGGCCGACGCGGTGGCGGCGGCGGCGACGGGTGGCGGGCGGGCGGCGGACCTGGTGGTGATGGCGTCGGCTTCAAACGTGACGGGGGCGAGTCAGCCGGTGGGGCAAGTGTGGGATTCATTGCGCCACACGTCCACGCTGCTGATGGTCGATGCGTCGCAAACCGCGGGAGTCAGCGGCGGCCCGATCGTGGGAGACCTTGTTGCCTTCGGCGCGCACAAGCGGTTCCGTGGGCCAGCGGGGATCGGGGCGCTGGTGATCGGGGAGCGGGCGCATCCGCTGGAACTTGGGGGGCCGACGCCGGCGCGGGGGGGGGGCGGGGTCGATGGCGCCCGGCTGGTACCGGTGATCGTCGGCGGTGCGGGGCATTCGTCGGAGGATGCGGACATGCCTGGTTCGCTTCCCCAGCGATTCGAGCCCGGAACGATGAACACGCCGGCGACGGCGGGGTGGCTGGCGGCAATCAACGCGGCACGGAGTGCGGGTTCGGCGGGCTCCGACTCCCGTGCGATGGCGGAGCATTTGGCCCAGGGGTTGCGCGGGCTTGGAGGGATGGTGCCGGTGTTTCGGCCGGAGGTTGGCGAGCGAGGGGCGAGCGGGTGCGAGCCGATCGTGTCGTTCACGGTTGAGGGATATGCGCCCGATGAGGCGGCGGCGGTTCTGGAGAGCGAGTTCGGGATCGTGGTGCGGGCCGGGCTGCACTGCGCGCCGGGGGCGCACGAGGCGATGGGGACGCGGGCGGGCGGGGGGACGGTGCGGGCGAGTCTGGGCGAGACGACGGTGCGGGCGGAGATTGAGGCCTTGATCGAGGCGGTGGGGCAGATGGTGTGACGCGGACGGCACCGGGGCTTGGGCCGCAAGCCCGCCGCCCCGGTGGTGCCCACGGATACAGTGGGGCCATGGCGGGAAGTCACGAGAATCTGGTGAGGCTGGCGGTGCAGCACGCCCGGACGGCGCAGTTGCTGGGGGCGGAGTTCATCCCGAGGTATCGGTCGGCGAGGAGCGCGCTGGGGGAGCCGGCGAACCACGGCGCCGTGGCACCGGAGCGTGCCGTGGTCGCTCCGACCCGCGACCACCGCACACGAGCGCGGGATGGAGGGGCGATTCAGGCCAGGCTGGACGCGCTGCGGGCGCGATACGAGGCAGACGCCCCGCACGCCAGGTTCAACACGCCCTTCACCAAGATCGTGTTCGGCGAGGGCGACCCGGCGGCCCGGCTCGTCTTTGTCGGTGAGGCACCCGGCGAGGATGAGGACTTGTCGGGGCGGCCGTTTGTCGGTCGGGCCGGGCAGATGCTGGAGAAGATGATCATCGGGATGGGGCTGAGTCGCCAGCAGGTCTACATCTGCAACGTGCTCAAGACCAGGCCGCCGGGAAACAGTCCGCCGACGCCCGACGAGGTGGTCGCCAGCGCGCCCTACCTCTATGAGCAGATCGCGACGATCGGTCCTGAGGTGATCGTGACGCTGGGGCGACCGGCGACTCATCTGCTGCTGCGGAGCGAAGTTGCGATCGGGCGGCTCCGAGGCCAATGGGCGGAGTTCGCGATGCCGGCGGCCCCAGACGGGTTCGACTGGCCCGAGGAATGGTCCGGGCTGCGGTTTGGCGTCATGCCCACCTATCACCCCGCGTACCTGCTGCGGTCGTACACGGATGAGAACCGGAAGGCGGTCTGGTCGGACCTGAAGCAGGTGCTTGACCGCCTTGGACTTAAACCCCCCGCAAGAGGTGGGAATCATGCGGGATGAGGGGAAAATTCCTTTCGGACGGGTGGAACCAAGCGTGGTCCCGGAACGAATCCTTGCCCGTCGCCAACGGGGCTGGTGCCCCCCGGCGTGCGAAGCACTCAGCACGACTCTGAGAGATTCGGGATGTTCGGCGGTTGCCCGGAGGGCCGGGCGGATTGGCGAGTGCCAAGGCATCGCCGAGAGGTTTTTAGGTCGGTTCGGACTTTCTTCTGACCCCCACGAGACCCGGCGCTTGGCGCGTGCTGAGTGCCGGGTTCTTTTTTTTTGGTGGCGACGATCGAGCCGACACGCAGGTGCCAGCCAGCGGGGGAGTGTCCGAGTGCCCCGCTGACCAGGTTGCTGAGGGAATCGCGAGAGTCCAACCCCTTTCCGGCACAGCGCGTTCGCGGGATGCCGGCTCCTACCATCACGGCAATGTTCATTGACCGTGCGGTAATCCATGTCAAGGCGGGTGATGGCGGCAACGGGTCGGCGTCGTTCCGGCGCGGGCCGGGCATCCCCAAGGGGGGGCCCGATGGCGGGGATGCCGGTGACGGCGGCGACATCATCTTCCAGGTCGAAGACGGCCTGAACACGCTGGTGGACTTCCGCGGCACGTTCCACTGGAGCGCGGAGCCCGGCGAGAACGGGCGGGCGAAGCAGCAGTACGGGGCCAGGGGCGGGGATCGCGTGATCCGCGTGCCCCCCGGCACGATGCTCTACGACAACGCGACCGGCGGGTTGCTGGCGGACCTGAAGCCCAGCGAGCGCGTCGTGATCGCCAAGGGCGGACGGGGCGGTCGCGGCAACGAGCACTTCAAGAGCTCCATCAACCAGTCGCCGCGCACGGCCGAGATGGGCGAGGCGGGCCAGGCGTACGAGCTGCGGCTGGAACTCAAGCTGATCGCGGAGGCGGGGCTGGTGGGGTTGCCCAATGCGGGCAAGTCGACGCTGCTGGGCGCGATCTCTCGCACGAACCCCAAGATCGGGGCCTACCCGTTCACGACGCTGTCGCCCCAGCTCGGGATCGCCGAGATCGACCAGACCCGCCGGGTCGTGTTCGCGGACATCCCCGGATTGATCGAGGGTGCGTCAAAGGGGCTCGGCCTCGGACACGACTTTCTTCGGCACATCGAGCGGACCAAGGTGATCGTTCACCTGGTGAGCGTGATGCCCGAGGATGAGAGCGACCCCGTTCACAACTACCGGGTGATCCGCGAGGAGCTGCGCGGGTACTCGGAGCTGCTCGCCGAGAAGCCCGAGATCATCTGCCTGAACAAGCTGGACCTGCTGGCGGATGATGCGGCGCGGGCCGAGGCGATCAAGAAGTTCCGGGCCGCGCTGCAGCTGGGGCATGATGTCGAGGTCATGCCGCTGTCGGGCGCGACGGGCAAGGGGACGATGGAACTGGTCGAGAAGGTGTACGCGATGCTGCATCCCAGGGGTGCGGTGGCGGGGTGGACGGCGGCGGCGGTGAAGGCGGTGAAGGCGGGGTAGGCCCGATTGAGTGCGCGCGGTGCTCCGTCGAGTCGGAGATGTCCGAGGGGTTCCCGGCCCGGGATCGATCGCGGAAGCGCGTCCGCCCCTGGCCCGGTGATGCCCGACTGCTGGCGCATTCGGTTCCGTTGTCGCCCGCCTATTCGATGCGCCGCATGAGCCAGGGCGTGCCCTCGGTGGAGCCGCGCGTCACCGCGGCGACGGCGACGGCGTCGATGGCTGTCGCGCCTTGCGACGAGACTTCCAGCACCCGTTCGTTGGCCCCCTGGATGCGCAGGCGCCATTGGCCCGCGGCGTTGCGGGTCCAGACGGTCCAGGCCCGGACGTCGGCCTCGTGGTCCCAGGCGCGCCAGTTGAACCAGGTGAGCGCGCCGCCGTCCTGCATGGTCACGATGGGGGCCTGCTGGGCCCGGGGCGCCGGGAGCCAGGACATCCGCGGCGGGAGCGCGGGCTCGGCGAAGGGGCCGGTGCGCAGCGCGGTGGCGATGCCCGCGATGTCGTTGACAAGGGCCTGCGCGCTGAACTGGACGATGCCGGGGGTTGAGCCGCGCACGGCGCGGACCATGTTGATCTGGTTGATGAGCTCGGACGTGGGCCAAGGGTCCGTCGCTTCGGCGACCCTGCTGGTGTAAAGCCCGGGCCAGATGTGTCGGCGTGCGGTGTTCTGCGCGTGCCACCAGTCGAGCAGGTGCCCGAACGGCTGCTTGGGGGCCGTGATCTTCCAGTAGAGCTGGGGGGAGGCGTAGTCGATCCAGCCCTCGCGGAGCCACTTGCGGGCGTCGGCGGCCAGCGCCTCGTACGCGTCGAGCCCCTCGACGCCCACGGGGTGCCCCGGTCGCCAGATGCCGAACGGGCTGATCCCGAACGGCAGGTCGGGCTTGATGGACTTGATCTCGCGGCTGACGCGCTGGACGAACGAGTCGATGTTGGCGCGGCGCCAGTCGGAGCGCGACACGCCGTGGCCATAGCGGGCGTGGCTCGATTCGTCGGGGAAGGCCTGCCCGGCCACGGGGTAGGGATAGAAATAGTCGTCGAAGTGGACGCCGTCGATGTCGTATCGACGGACAACGTCGGCGACGACGGCCAGCGAGTGGGCCTGGGACTCGGGCTCGCCCGGGTCGAGCCACTTGAGATTCGAGTAGAAGCGAATGAGCCCCGGGCGGGTTGTCGTGACGTGGCTTGGCGCATCGGGGTGCTTGGCCTCGTGGTGGCGGGCGCGGAAAGGGTTGAACCACGCGTGGAGTTCCAGGCCCGCGTTGTGGGCGTGGGTGATCCAGTCGCTCAGCGGGTCGAACTCTGGCGAGGGCGCCTGGCCGCTGCGGCCCGTGAGGAACTCGCTCCAGGGTTCGAGGCGCGAGCGGTAGATGGCATCGCACGAGGGGCGGACCTGCAGAAGGATGGCGTTGAGGTTGGTTTCCTTGCAGCGGCGGATGATCCGGGTCATCTCTTCCCGCAGGGCGGCGGGGTTGGTGGTGGGGTTGGTGGGCCAGTCGATGTTGGCGACGGTGGCGACCCAAACGCCCCGGAACTCGCGCGGAGCGGTGGGGGGACGGATGGTTGGGTCCTGTCGCCAGCGACCGGCGGCGCGGGCGGCGTTTGGGCGCGTGGTGGTGGCGCAGGCGGCGAGCGTGGCGAGAGGGGCAGAGACGGCCGCGAGGGTGAGCGAGAGCGCAGCGCGGCGGGAGAGCACCGACGCCCTGCACCCGTTGCGGCGTTGAGCAACGGGGGGAGGCAGCGGTGGGGGGCATGGCTGATCGGAGTGGCCGGTGGTCGCGGGCCGGACGTACCCCTCACCCCTGCCCCCTCCCCATTCCGCGGGGCTGGCATGGGGCGAGGGGGGGAGCAACGGTGAAGTCTGGGTGGGGCTGGTCTGATCGTTCATGGCGGGAGGGGCGATTGGCCGAATGAGGAGGTGAGGGAGTGCCGGTGGAATCGGCCAGTCCGCGTGCGCGGCTGCATCATTCGTTGGTTCCTGGCCGCGCGGGCGATCGGGAGAGGATGCGGGCGTCGCGGTGTTCCCGGAGGGAGCGTCGATGGGACTGCTGCAATCACTTGGCCGGCTGTGGGGCGGGCCGGGTTCGGATCGGAACATGGGCAATGCGACGGGTGGACAGGCGGCGCGGGGGCGTCGTCCTGTGGCGATTGACTTGCACACGCCGGGCCACGCGGCGACGCGGTCGGGCGGGGTGGAAGCGATCGATCGGGAGTTGTCCGAGCGCCTCGGGCTCAAGCCCAGTCCGATGCCGAGTCGGGAGGCGGGGCGGATGAAGCAGGGGGCGGTCGCGTCGGCGGTTGTGAGCGGAGAAGTCGTTGAAAGCCAAGACGTGGCGGTCGCCCAGGAGCATGGCTCCGCGGAGCCCGAACCAGGCCACACGCCCGCCGGGCGCGCGAGCGGGACCGGCCCGCGCGATGGGGCCGACGGGTTCATGTCCACGTTGCTCGCGCTGCCCGAACGCCATGGCCGCGGCAAGGTCCGCAGCAAGCAGCAGTTGCTCGACCAACTGCGCGACAACTACGAAGAAGTCCTGCGCGTCGTCCGCAAGGTCGATGGCCAGCTCGACCAGCAGCAGCGGCGCGGCGAGCGGATGCTCGAGATCGCCGAGCACACGGTCCACGGGCGACTGCCGGAACTGCGCGAGGAGACGCGAAAGGTCGGCGACGCGATCGACCGCCTGGCGACAGGGATCGGGCGAGGCCAGGACCGCCTCGAAAAGGGCGTGGCGGACCAGGTCGCGGCGGTCGAACGCGTCCAGGCGCTGCTCACGCAACTGGTCGAGAACGACCGCTCGCTGGGCGAGTCGCTGGTCGAGTTCCGCCGCACCGCCGCGGGCATGGCGATCGCCACCGATCGGCTGGGCAGCGTGATGGCGGGGATGCAGGAGCGGGCCGAGCGGCGTGATGACCAGATCGTCGCCGTGCTGGACCGGAGCCAGAAGACGCTGGTGACGGTGATGGTGCTGGGCGTGGTGAGCGTCGCGGCGGCGATTGTGATGGTGGTGCTGGCGGTGGTGTGAGGCGGTTGGGACCACGACGCGAGGCGATGCCCGGCGATGGGCGGTGTTGGGTGACTCGTGAGTCCGACGCCGCAGGCGGAGCCACACCGATCGCCCGGAGCCGCGATCGGTGGCACGGGAGGGAGGCACCGATCGCCCGGAGCCGTGATCCGTGGCACTCGCGGTGTTGCGCCAGATCAGTGTGCGGGTTTGATCGCGGTCAGCGTGGCCTCGATGGCGCCCACCGGGGTGGCCGTGGGGGTGAAGCGGGCGTTCCAGCGGAGCTCGTGGTCGTCGATCGTCATGACGACGACGCCGTGGTCGCGCGCTGGGGTCGCACGTTGATGGAACCAGAGCTCGGTTCCGCCCATCTGCGCCACGGGCGGTGATCGCAGCCCTGCGTCGGCTCGGCATCGACCAGCTGGACCCGAACAAGCGGAACATTGCGTTTGATCCGCATCAGGAGGCCCGCTGGGAAGCGGAAATGGAGAGCGACGGCGGCCAGGATTCGCCGTCCAGCGCGTCGATCGGGGGGGCGCAGTCGAGCGACGGCTGAGGGGCACGCGCCGATGAGCGGGACCGGGCGACCTATCCTTGGGTTTCAGCCACGCCACACGCCCTGCCGAGGATTGCCATGCCGTCAGCCTCAACGTCCGCGCCAGCCGCCGAGTCTGCGTCTGCCGCCGCATCGTTCGCCCGCGGCCTCGAGGGCGTGGTCGCCGGGGAGACCGCCATCTGCTCCGTCGAGCAGGGCGCGCTGATCTATCGCGGCTACGAGATCCACGACCTGGCCACGCACGCGACCTTCGAGCAGGTGGCTTTCCTGCTGCTGGTGGGGCACAAGCCCAGCGACGCGGAACTGCGGTACTTCAAGGATGAACTAATCGCCAACCGCGCGCTGCCCGGGCCCGTGATCGACTACCTCAAGACGGCCGGCTCGATGCTCAAAGACGGCACCGCAGTGCCCATGGACGTGCTCCGCACATGCGTGTCGATCCTGGGGAACATGGACAAGGACTGCCAGTCCAACGCCCCAGACGCGAACCTCCGCAAGGCCAAACGCCTGACCGCCAAGATCCCCACCATCATCGGCCACATGCAGAACGTGATCGACGCCAAGAACGGCAAGGTGGACCTGATCGGCGTCGAGACGGGCGGCGATGCCAACCTCTCGCACGCGGGCAACATGTACTACATGATGACGGGCAGGAAGCCCACGCCCGAGTACGGGCGGTGCATCGACGTCTCGCTCATCCTCTACGCCGAGCACGATTACAACGCGAGCACGTTCGCGTGCCGCGTCATCGCCGGCACACTCTCTGACATGCACGGGGCCGTCACCGGCGGCATCGCGGCCCTGAAGGGCCCGCTGCACGGCGGGGCCAACGAGGCCGCCATGGACATGCTCTCCGAAATGCGCCGCGACCTCGGCACCGAAAACGACGCCAAGAAGATCGAGTCATGGATGCACAGGGCGTTCGCCGAGAAGCGCAAACTGATGGGCTTCGGGCATCGCGTCTACAAGAACGGCGACCACCGAGCGCCGATCCTGCACG
>Ga0163144_10010365_pt1 | contig 19883 bp, 19 predicted proteins | sample OliLak19BULKMAT1_FD_123175 | JGI IMG/M metagenome (GOLD analysis project Ga0163144, IMG submission 123175) | Freshwater microbial mat bacterial communities from Lake Vanda, McMurdo Dry Valleys, Antarctica - Oligotrophic Lake LV.19.BULKMAT1 | ecosystem: Environmental > Aquatic > Freshwater >... | reverse complement strand
GTAATATTGTCGTGCCCATTGAGGTAATTGCCTAAATAGACCAGTTCCTGTACGCCTACGGCAAGATTGGTTTGCTGATCAAGCAAAGGTAAGAGGTGAGTTTGCCAATTTTCTTCGATCACATTGTCATCACATAGCCCATCCGAACAAAGTAAGAAGATGGTAGGTTCGGTAAGCTGAAAATAATTTATAGTTGGATTTACCTGGTGATTTTCAAAGGGTCCCAGTGCTTGGGTCAGTTGATGGGCATCCAGTCTAGCTCTTGCAACCGCAACCGACATTCCTTGATCGATTAAGCGATTGGCAACTTCATGATCGCGAGTTATTTGTTCCAGCTTTTGGGCAGTAACCCGATAAATGCGACTGTCTCCTACATGGGCGATCGCTACTTGGGTATTGTGAATTGCTAACAGAATTAAGGTGGTTCCCATTCTGCCTAGATCACGGCGAGATTCCTGCTCATTATGGTCAAAAATTGCCTGATTTGCCTTGAGAATAATCTGCTTTAGGTCTGACTCACTCGGTAAGTCACCATGCCAAAAGGCTTGAGCTTGGCTGACAATTTGTTCAATCGCGATCGCACTTGCTACCTCTCCACCGTCGTGCCCCCCCATGCCGTCACATACCACAAATAGCCCCTTTTGATCTCTGATCACTTCATGAGCAGCATTTTCGGTGCTAAAAACCTGGGAAAGCATCACAAAGTTATCTTCGTTATGGTCGCGCTCTTGGCCAACATCGGTGATACCCGCATAACTTAAACGCAGTAGTTGTAACGGGGCTTTCTCATTTGCGCTATTTTGGATTAGTCTAGTAATCTCCGTATCTTCTGGTTCGGATGAAATACTCTGTAGCTCAGCAAATTCGGCTTCAGAGAGTAAATTAGTTAACTGCTCTTCCACCTTTTCGACTGCGCTGAGGGCTTCTTGTTGATCTGCTTGACTGTCTGAGAAGTTAATTTGGCTAACAAGATCTGGAGAAATATCATCTGGAATCTGGTTGGCGATAGAATCAGTCGCTTCACCTTCGGCTGTTGCGCTAGATGCCTGAGAAATAGGATCGGAAGCATCTAAAAGCTGTGGTTGATCATTCTCTAAGGTTGGAATTTTAGGATCTGCTACTTGGGTGGCAGGAATTGCGGCTTCACTAGCTAAATCTACTGAAGATAGATCGGGATCTAACTCCTCTGGCTGTCTCTCTACTAGCTGTCTATCTGCATCCTGATCTGGGTTAGATCGGTAATTATCTGAGTAGCCATCTAAAGTGCTAGGGGAATTCTGCGCATCTGCTTCAGGCTGAGCTTGCTTGCTAGCAAAATCTAGTTGGGGTTGGGTTAAGGCTTCTAAACTCTTGCCGCAGTTTTGACAAAAGCGATGATTGACTGGGTTTTCAAAGCCGCAATGAAGACAAGTAATCATAGCTAGAATATTTGATCATTTAATGTCTAAAGTGAGGATAGCTTATTCATGCAGTAGAGTTAAGTTTTTTTATAGGATTCTGGACATTTCGCCAATTGCAGTATGATATTTGGGCTGAAAGTGCTTGGCTTAATGAACAAATAATGGAAATCAATGTTGCATTATACGAGCGAATCCGCAGCTATTTTGAGCTTTGCTTAGAGGATTTTGCGGTAAGCCAGATTCAAGGGATCCTGATTAAGCCTGAGATTAGGACTGAGGTTAAGGAAATTCTGCAAGAATTGCGGCACATATCCCCTTTGGTAAACTCTGCGGTAAATTCTAGGGCAGATGCAAATTTTTGCCTAGATTTAGCGAAGGAATTACAAAGTAATCATCTATCTGGTGATCAACTTAATCAGGATCAAGTTAAAAATTTTGGGCACAGGTTATTTGAAACTTGGCGATCGCTTGCGGTTGAAGAAATTGGTGAAAATTTTTGGAGTTATCCGATTACCATTGCCGCTCTAGCAGCAGAAATGTCAGTCTCGCTTGAGCAATTTACACAATATTTAGATCTGCCAGATTTACATACCAGCTTGCCCAGCTTGCAGGTGCTAAAAAATCGTTTACCAAATTCCCAGGCGCTTACTTTTCATCCCTTTAATCAGCCAGTTAAAGCCAACCCAACCAGTCAAAAAATAAGTACGAAGAAGCCAAGCCATAGCTTGACCAAAGACTTAGCCCAGAGTCTAGAACCTGTGGAACCGCCAAAATTTATAGTGGGAGATCGCGTACGGATCAATCAACAGCGTCCTCAATATGCTAACCATACAGGTACGGTCACCCAGGTAATTAGCGTTAGTTGTCGAGTAGCCTTAGATAATGGCTGGTCAGCCTTCTTGCCCCATCACTGTTTAGAAAAAATTTAGGATTAAATATTATGAAAGCATTAGTCGTTGGCGCTACGGGTGGTACAGGTATTCAGATTGTAAAAGAGCTAGTCAAACGTGGAATCTCCACCAGGGCGATGGTGAGAAATTTAGATAGTGCCAGGAAAATTTTGCCGCCAGAAGTTGAGTTAGTTGTTGGCGATGTGTTGTTACCTGAGTCCTTGAAAAGTGCGATCGCTGGTTGTGATGTATTGATCAGTGCGACGGGGGCAAAGCCAAGTTTTGATCCTACTTCGCCGATGAAGGTGGATTATTTTGGCATGAAAAATCTAATTAAAACTGCCCAACAAGCGGAAGTAAAGCAGTTGGTGATGGTTTCTTCTCTTTGTGCTTCGCTATTCTTCCATCCACTTAATCTATTTTGGCTAGTGCTATTTTGGAAAAAAAGGGCAGAGGAAGCGCTGCAGGCTAGTGGATTAGCCTATACGATTGTGCGACCAGGGGGTTTAAAGAATGAACCTAAACCAGGAACTTTAATTATGTCCAAAGCGGATTCTTTATTTGAAGGAAGCATTCCTCGCGCCACAGTCGCCCAAGTATGTATAGAAGCGTTATTTTCTGAAGCATCCAGAAATAAGATTGTGGAAATCGTGGTGCAATCTCAACCTGAAATCAATTACTCTACACCTGAAGCGATCGCGCCATTATTCGCAACTATTTAACTTTGAAATCCGATTAAGCCCAGGGTGGTATCTCTTGCCATGCTTGATTTAATAAGCGATCGCGTGATTTATAGTCGGACATTTTCTGTGCTACTAAATGCCAAAATGCAGGCGAATGATTCATTTGTTTAGTGTGGCAAAGTTCATGCACAAATATATAGTCTACTAATTCAGGTTCAACCAACAGCAGCTTGTAGTTGAGGCTAATATTTTTGGCGGTAGAGCAGCTTGCCCACAGGGTTTTTTGCCCACGAATGGAAGCCTTGCTATAGGCTAAAGCAACTTCTGTACTGATTCTTTTGAGCCAGGGAATTAAGTGTTTTTCGCCCTTTTGAGCGAGCCAATATTTTAGGCAACTAATCCAGATTTGGGCATCTAGATCTTCAATTGCCACATTCCCGATGATTAATAGCTTTCCTTCTTTCTCTTCTTTAATCTTAAACCCATTCACTTTTTTTTGAGCGTATTCCAATTGCCAGGTTTCCGCGATCGCTTTCAAGTGAATTGATGTAGGCATTACTGCTGTTTCTGAATCAAATAAATTGGGCTTATTTTTGGCTTGATGCTCTAATTTTTCTAATGTCTTTAGCAACCATTTTTGCTTTTTATGGATTAATCTCAGCACCTCTAAACGATCATAGCCAATCGGAATAATTACCTCTACTCCGTTGGCGATTGATACTTGAATCCGCACACATTTTGCCCTTGCACTTTCTTTTAGCCGATAGGGAATCTCAAAATTTGCCATATAAAATCAATTAAATCAAGTAAAGATAGGGTTTTATTCTGACCCCAAGCTAGATTAAGATACAAGGATATTTTTGATAAATTCGCAAACACCCTAATGGTACATCAGCTTCCCGTCGGCGCAAAAGATCTCCTCCCCCTAGATGTGCTGCAAAAACAGTGGATTGAACAAAGATTACAACAGACTTTTCAGGCATGGGGCTATCAAAAAATTATTACACCTACCATAGAAAAGCTAGAGAGCTTGACTGCTGGTGGCGCAGTTCATCCCCAAGCTGTGATTCAACTTCAGGGCGAAGAGGGAGAGATTTTGGGATTACGTCCAGAGTTTACTGCGTCGATCGCTCGTGCCTATGCTGCCCGATTGGCACATAATTTTCCCCAAAGACTTTATTACAATGCCAATGTTTTCCGTGCTGGGATCTTTCGCAAAGGCACTGCCACTCAGGAAACTTTTCAAGCAGGGGTGGAGCTATTAGGCATTGATGGGCTGGCGGATAGTGAAATTTTGTTGCTACTAGCGGATTGTTTGACCCAGATTAAGTTGACCGATTGGCAAATGGTTTTAGGTCATGCGGGACTGACTACGGCTTTGTTAGATATTTTTCCGATTAGCGATCGCGTGAAAATTCGTAACTGTTTTGCCCACTTAGATCGAGTGGAATTGGCCCAAATTGCTGATCAACAAGTTTGGAAATCCCTAGCAATTGATTTACTCCAACTGAGGGGAAAACCTTTGGAAGTTTTGAGCAAATTAGAGAAGCTTCTAGCTAAAATTCAGATCGATTATAGTCAATGGTGGGATGCAAATTCAGAATTAGTCTTGAGAGAGACTTCTCACCTGCGATCGCTTCTCTTGCTATGGCAGAATATGGGATTGCCTGACTGTATCACCTTAGATTTGAGCCTAATCCAACCTTTTGATTACTATACAGGTATCGTGTTTGAGGTGGTGAGTGAGTATCAGGCGATCGCTCAAGGTGGACGCTACGATCAGCTATTAGGGTTATATCATCCCAAGGGTTTGAGTCATCCTGGCATTGGTTTTTGCTTGAATTTAGAGAACTTAAAAAAAGTTTCTGCTGCTCATTTACCTGATCAAATATCTGCCTGTGCTTGTTTGGTAGTACCAGAATCGGCGGATTATGTTCAGATTGCTTTCGCTCATGCGGCAAAGTTGAGAAAGGATTCTAGTCTAGAACATGGGGTAATAGAAGTATATTTGCATTATGATCTGGCAGAACAAGTAGAAAATTATGCGCGATCGCGTAATGTCCAACAAATTGCTTGGATCGGTAAACAAATTAGCATAGAAGTCTTAGAATAGCTTAAATCTTTTAGGACTTACGCAGGCTAAATATGGAAATCTCTTCTTAGTGGGAGTTTGAGGGCTTCGCCCTCAATTGGGGCTGTGCCCCAAACCCCCTATTTACAATGTTTGGTTTATTTTTTGCGTAAGTCCTATCTTTAAAGAAAGTGCTGAACTAGATTAGGTTGAATAGGTTCTAGGGATAATCGCTGATTCTGAGGCGGATTGCTGTTTAGATAGCGAAGAGCTTCCACATTAAAGCGATAACCGACATTGCGAACTGTTTGAATTAGGTTTGGTTGTTGCGGATCGGTTTCGAGCTTTTTTCGTAGAGATAAAATGTGAGTATCCACCGTGCGCGGATTGGTGATTTGTTCGGGCCAGCCTCGCTCTAGAAGCTGATTCCGAGTCATGGGCGCTCCGTCTGCCTGCGCCAAAACTAGCAGCAAATTAAACTCTTGGGGGGTAAGTTCAAGCCCTTCATCCTTAAACTTAACTTGGCGGTGGACTAAGTCGATTTGCAAATTGCCATAGTCCAAAAAAGTAGCAGGGCTAAAATTAAAATTCATCCGCCTAGTCAATGCCTCTACCCTAGCCAAAAATTCTTGTACGCCAAAGGGTTTAGTTAAATAATCATCTGCGCCTGCGCGTAAAGCGTTGACAATATGCTGCTCTGATTTACGGGAAGACAAGACAAAAATTAGCGATCGCTTCCGACTATAGATCCAGCGACAAAGTTCAAACGCATCTGCCTGAGACTGAGGTTGAAGATTAGTTTGGGAAATATCCGTATCTAAAACCACTAAATTTGGTTGCTGTTGCGAAAATAGAGTCATTGCCGAAGTGATCGAGGCACTCTGAGAGGCAGCATAGCCATTTTGTTGCAGATGCCATGCCAGCAAAGATCCTAAGTTGGGATTTCCCGCGACAATCTGGACTGATACAGAAAGCAAATTTCTAACTCCCGCAATTTTAGATTGCCTACGCTTAATTGCTACTAGACCGAGATCTGGAAAATTTAAGAAAGTTAAATTAATAGCTCTTTTAGCATAACTAAATAAGTAATTCAAATTCTGTAATCGTAGTTACGACTAGATCTTGCCCAAATCTCTAGCCCAGATCTCAAGTAAGATTGCCTAGGTCTATAGTTTTGTCGCTTGTGAGTTTAGTCATTCCCGCCCTTGTGCCGAGTATTGGGCAACGCCCACTTCTATCTTTGATTGTGCCTACCTACAATGAAAGCGGCAATGTAGAGGTATTGGTACAACGCATTAGCGGCATTTTGGATGGTCTATTACCGCAAAACTATCAATTGATTTTGGTAGATGATGATAGCCCTGATCGTACCTGGGAAATTGCCCAATCGCTTCAATCCCAGTATCCGCAGTTAGTTGTAATTCGCCGCCAAACTGAAAGGGGACTCTCTACCGCCGTGATTAGAGGTTGGCAACAAGCAGAGGGCGAGATTCTGGGTGTAATGGATGGGGATTTGCAGCATCCGCCAGAGGTATTAGCTCAACTTTTAACTGCAATTACGGACGGAGCAAGTATTGCGATCGCTAGTCGGTATGTGCAGGACGGGGGGGTGGGGAACTGGAATGGCATCCGACAATTTATTTCCAAGGGAGGAATTCGCTTAGCGGTGTGGATTTTGCCTGAGGTCGCCAGTCATTTATCTGACCCGATGAGTGGTTATTTTTTGATTCAACGCCAAGCGATCGCTGAGTGTGAGCTTTCTCCCATTGGCTACAAAATTCTATTAGAAGTAATGGCGCGGGGCAGGATCTCTAAGATTCAGGAAGTTGGTTTTACTTTCGACCTTCGCACCCAAGGTAGTAGTAAGCTCACTTGGCGGCAATATGAGGAACTTGTTCGCCATTTAATTCGGTTGCGATTTGCGGTAGGTAGCGGCGCAGTAGGCGGAGTTGGCAGGTTTTTGCGCTTTGGCTTGGTGGGATTGAGTGGCGTATGTATAGACTTTCTGATGTTGTTGCTTTTAGGTAAGATTTTTAACTTTGATCTGTTGGCGGTAAAATCCCAATTATTCCAACCTCAGATTTTATGGAGTAAAGTAATTGCGGTGGAAGTGGCGATTATTAACAACTTTATTTGGAATGACCTCTGGACATTTAAAGATACCAGTCAGAAGTTTCGTGGTTGGAACGCCAGATTAATTCGCTTCTTACGCTTCAATCTTGCCTGTGGTTTTGGTGCATTGCTGAATATCTTTCTTTTTTCTCTCTTCGGTGCTCTCTTTAGCAAAGTGGGAATGGGCTTAGTCTGGGCGAATTTATTGGCAATTATCTGCTCTACGGCTTGGAACTATCTCATCAATCTCAAATTTAATTGGAAAGCTTAATTCAAATTGTAACTTACTTGTGAGCCACTAAACAAGCGCGATCGCTTCCACAATCTTCTCTTGGGCAGTGAGTTCTAAGCTAGTTTCCATTCCTAGTTTTATGATAATCTCAGTCAAATACTTACCGTGACCATTACCAGCTTCTAAGGGAATATCATCTATCGGAATTTGCAAAATCCTTACTGAAGAGTGATTAGAATGTTCACTTTCGATCATAATATTCACATTTTGGCAATCCGTCGGAATTGCAATTGCTACGGCAAGATTATCGGTTTTATGCTTGAAATTAATTGCCTGAGAACCAATACTATTGCGAGGGCAGAGACGAATCATATCCGCCAAGATCCGCTTGATATAACCTTTTTCTGAAATTAGCAGCAGCTCAGTATCAGGAGAATTTTTTAAGTCCAAGGTCATGGTTGCCACGATTACTTCCCCAACAGTTTCACTGGCACGCAGACGCATTGCCTGGTTGCCTTGAGTAGCTCGGCCCATGGTCGGAATCTGTTCTTGGTCGGCCTTCATGCGTAAAATTCTACCTGCAGAAGTAGCGATCGCTAGTTGTTCTTTCTCTTTTACAATTCCCGCCCAAACTAATTTGTCATCTTCTTTAAGCTTGATTGCGATTAATCCTCTTGCTGTAATTCCGATAAATTCACTTAGAGGCGATCGCTTGATTTTTGCTTGATAGGTCAGCATGACCAGGGTTTCGGTAGATTCAGGATCTTCCTTCCAAACTAGGTGAGAAACTGGTTTTAAGCTTGAATCTGGCAAGAGCGTAATCAAAGGTTTTCCACGGTTATTTTTGATGGAAATATCTAAGTTGTCTATTTCTAAAGCGAACACTTTACCATTATCGCCAAAAATCAATAGCTGATGATCGGAGAAAGTTGAGAAAATCGCAATACTTAAATCATCTGAACTCACCTGTGGCTTTAACATTTTGCCTGCGCGATCGCGCTCAACTCGTTTCAAATAGCCTTTATAAGAAAGATGGAGAATTGTCTCTTCTACGGATTTTAGCGGTAAATTTATCGAATTGTGAGCAGACAGTGAAGATGCTTCTAGGCTAATCGTCGCCTCTTTATCCTTGCTCTGCTTGAGATTAGTTATTCCAGAAAGTTTCTGTGTAGCTTGGTTAGGTTTAGTTTTAGCTGTTTGATCGGCATAGAAAATCTGGGTACGGCGTTCATCTCCATGCTTCTTTTTCAAATTTCGCAATTCTTTTTTTAGCACTTTTAATAATTCGCGGCGATCGCCCAGAACTTTCTCAAGTTGGCTCACTTGTAATTCCAGTTCGTTCTTTTCTTTGGTAAGATTTTCTCGTTCTAAGCCAGTCAAACGGCGTAAAGGCATTTGTAAAATAGCCTCTGACTGTTCTGGGCTAAGATCAAATTCAGTTTGTAGCTGTAATTTTGCCGTAGCTGTATTTGCCGCATTGCGAATCATTGGAATTAATTGATCCAAGTTTAGGAGGGCGATCGCTAAGCCTTCCAAAATATCCAGACGACTATTTTTTTGCTGCAACTCAAATTGGAATTGGCGCGTGAGCGTGTCTTCACGGAATTGGAGGAAGTGTTGGAGAATCTGTCTTAGGCTTAACTGTTTTGGTAGCGAACCAACTAAGGCTAGAAGAATTACGCCAAAATTGACTTGTAAGGCGGTTTGGCGATAGAGTTGTTCTAATAAATGTTCGGTTTGCACTTCTTTTTTTAGTTCGATTACTACTCGCATTCCCGTGCGATCGCTTTCATCCCTAATATCAATAATTCCCTCCAATCTGCCTTGATTTACCAATTCTGCCATCTTCTCAATCCAACCAGCTTTATTCACCTGAAATGGAAGCTCAGTAACGATTAAAGCTAACCGCGATCGCTTATTTTTACCTAGTTGTAAAGTTTCCGTATGAACTACCCCACGGATCACAATACTGCCTTTACCAGTGGTATAAGCCTCGTGAATGCTATGATCTGCCACAATAATTCCACCAGTTGGGAAGTCGGGTGCAGGAATTAATTCAAACAGTTGGGCATCGCTAAGCTCAGGATTATCAATTAAAGCGATCGCCCCATCGACTACTTCGCCTAAATTGTGGGGAGGAATATTTGTCGCCATCCCGACCGCAATGCCTGAAGAGCCGTTCAATAATAAAATTGGCAATTGAGCAGGGAGAACCACGGGTTCCTGTTGGGAAGCATCAAAATTGTCGGCAAAATCAACTACTTCTTGATGGATTTCGCCCAACATTGCCTCGTGCGCGATCGGGGCCAGCCGAGTTTCGGTATAACGCATAGCAGCGGCAGGATCGTTATCAACCGAGCCAAAATTACCATGACCTGCTAAAAGTGGATAGCGGCTAGAAAATTCCTGTACTAAGCGCACCAAAGCATCATAAACCGATTGATCGCCGTGGGGGTGATACTTACCCAATACATCACCCACTACCCTGGCACATTTACGATAGGGGAGATCGGGAGTCAAGCCTAGCTCGTGCATGGCAAAGATAATGCGGCGATGTACAGGCTTTAAGCCATCGCGCACATCGGGCAAAGCTCTGCCTACAATTACGCTCATCGCATATTCCAAGTAGGAACGCTGCATTTCCGTATGCAACGCCATCGGGATCACCTGTCCACCGCTAGGCTCTTTTGACTGAAGTAAATCTAATTGTTCCGACTGTCTGGGCATCTAATCTTTCCTAATTCCAACAGATTTAGCAGTAAGTTGATTTGCCGTCAACCACTTCTGGGTGATTTCTAGGCTGGAATCAGCGGTCAGGTCATTTTTTAAGGGTGTGATCGTGATGTAATTATCTTTAATTGCTTGAACATCTGTGCCTGGGGCTGCCTCTTCATCTACTACTTCACCCGCAAGCCAATAGTAGATCTTGCCACGCGGGTCGATCCGTTTCTCAAAAATATCACGGTAGCGCCTAATGCCTAAGCGGGTCAATACTACACCGCAAATATCTGGGGCAGCGATCGCAGGAATATTCACGTTTAACAAGGTACGAGGCGGTAAATTATTTAGACAAACTGCCTTCACCAAAACCTGAGCAAACTCTGCCGCCGCGCTAAAGTCCATTGAAGTAAAGCTAGTCAAACTAAAAGCCACACTTGGCACCCCTTCCATTGCTCCTTCCATTGCCGCCGATACCGTGCCTGAATATAAAACATCTGTGCCTAAATTTGCACCGCGATTAATCCCTGATAGCACTAAGTCTGGCAATTCTGGTAGAAGCGCATCCAAGGCTAGTTTTACCGTATCTGCAGGCGTACCCGAACAAGCCCAGGCAGTCACATCTGGCGCAAAATAATTTTCAATCCGATCTACCCGTAATGGCTCCTGCAAGGTGAGTGCATGACCAGTAGCCGATCGCTCTCGATCTGGACAGACTACCGTAATCTGATAATCGCGATCGCTCAAAGCATCAGCCAAAGCCTTTACCCCAGGCGAGTAGATGCCATCATCATTGCTGATCAGGATATTCATAAATTGATTGGCGCAGTTAATAGTTTTGGAGGGCTGCAACAGCTTAGCATTCTCCTAATTCAAACTGCCTAATGACTGAATTGTGACTTTACCATTCTCAATTGCATCTAGTTGGATTCGATAGCCATAGAGTAGGCTCATCCCAACCAAAGGAATGGTTTCTGAGGCATTAATATCAACTGGTCGAACTTTTCCATCCCAATTAACCATGCCACGATAAACATCAAAAATACAGATACTTCCGTCACCTAAAGTTCCTTGTTCTCGCCGATACAGCTTTAACTTGAGGTTGATCAACACTGAAGAAGGCAAAGTCAGAAAGCCTGTAAAACCCGTATCAATTACTGAATCAATCAATTGGCTTTGTGAGTTTGGACTGATCACAAGTAAACGGGCAGTAGCTTCGTAGTTTTGATTTACAATTCCTTGTATCATAACTTTATAAAAGGCTGCCTGCACCGAATCGATGAACCCCTTTATGTCCAACTCGAACACACCAAATTTGGGCATCTGGAAATCTTTCTAACAATTTATCTGAGGCGGTAATCGTATCTTTAGCAAGCTCAAACTGTTCTGTATCGATATCAATTGCTACTATTTTGCCTTGATTTTCTGCCTCGACTTGGGAGCGAACCAAGGATTCATAAATTTTGTTGCCACGCTGAGCAAATTCTTCTCTACTGTAGCGGAGTTGATCAACTGTCATAGGTTTGACCTCATTTCTGTTTACAGCCTCATTTTATCTAGTCATAGCCTTTGTTGTGCGCACTAAGCCAAATATCAATCTCAGTCTTAGAAAATTAATGCAGTTTTCGCGATCGTTTGCCTTACTGCTTTAGATATAATTCTTTTACTTATGCTGTAATACAAAGGATTTCGTTATAAGGGTTTGGTTATTTGGAAATAAATCGATAGGATGCCGAAGGTCATGCCCAATCAGAGGCTCAGTTTTTGGCAATCCAGCCACATTAAGCCAAGATTGATTATCGCTTTAACTTCTTGTTAGCTGCATTGAGATTCATTAATCGGCGCGAATAGCAAGCTTAAACTATTAATTGGCATGAGTTGGTACAAAACTCAGAGCTTTGCCTCGCACTTGAGAATTCACTTTACCTTTAGAGAAAGCAATCTCACCATTTACAAAGGTGGTATCTACCCAACCAGTGAGCGACCAGCCCTCAAAAGGACTCCAGCCACACTTGGTTAGTAAGCGATCGCGACTTACAGGTTTGAAATTCTCTAGATCAACCAAAATTAAATCTGCATCCCATCCAATCCGAATCTCTCCTTTCTGCTCAATGCCATAGGCTTTCGCAACATTGCTACTCATCCATTGGCTCACTTGAGCGATTGTACATTTCCCTTCTGTTGCCGCAGTTAGCATTAAAGCGAGTGAAGTTTCTACTCCAGGCATACCTGATGGGATATGAGCGGGTTCTAAAAAAGCAGAGGGGGCATTAGTTTCTGCCTTAAGATCAATCAGCGGGGCAAGTCCTTTTTCGGCAAGGGTATGGGGAGCGTGATCGGTAGCGATAAAATCTAAGATGCCATCCTGTAAACCTTGCCACAAAGCTCTATTATCGGCAAGCGATCGCAAGGGGGGATTCATTTGAGCCAGGGTACCGATGCGATCATAGTCGTTGGTACTCATGACTAAATGCTGGGGCGTAACTTCCGCTGTAATTAACGGGGTTTTATATTGGCGCAAATAGGCGACCTCTTCGGCGGTGGAGAGATGCAGAATATGGAGACGGCGATTATATTTGCGGGAAAGCTGAACCGCTTTTTGGGTGGCTAATAGCGCAACTTCATTATCTTGAATTTGGGAATGGAGAGCTATATCAGGATTTATCAGCTGATCTACTTGGAATAATTTACGCCTAGCGGCAATTCGTTCTTGATCTTCGGCGTGAACGGCAATTAAGCGATCGCCATTAGCAAAGATTTGTTCAAGTACCTCAGATTGATTTATTAATAGATCGCCTTTCATTGAACCCATAAAAACTTTAATGCCGCAGGTAGGATTGGCAGAGTTTAATTCGGCGAGATTTCTACCGTTGGCACCAATAAAAAATCCATAATTAACTACGCACTTCTGCGCCGCCCGTTGTAGCTTATCGTCTAAGGCTATTTGATCGGTAGTCAAGGGCTTGGTATTTGGCATTTCCAAAAAGCTAGTAACTCCTCCTTGGGCACAGGCATGGCTGGCAGCTAGTAAGTCTTCCTTGTGTTCTAAGCCAGGCTCGCGAAAATGTACTTGGGGATCGATTACGCCTGGCATCAGGATCAAGCCCCGACCATCGATAATTTCTGCTCCATTATCAGGAATATGTTCAGCGATCGCGGCAATTTTGCCATGCTCAACTAATACATCTAACTGAGTAAGTTCGCCATTGGGAAGCAAGACGCGGCTTTGTTGAATTAATCGGCTCATGGCAATGACATAATCAATGGATACATAAATAACAATTTAACTTGCTTTTAGCGGGTTTCACCAGGTTATCGCAAGGAAGGGATGGATTACCATTGGATAAATTTATGAATACAGTTGGGTTTGAGAAAAATACTGGCCGTGGTAAATTTCCTTGGTTGTTGCTACTTAGTGTGATTGGCTGGTACTTGCTCTATAGCTTAGGGCTGTGGGCTGCCCATCAACTACCCCTTGATTGGCTAATTGCGGTCACAACGGCAACTCTTCTGGCGGCAGCGATCGCTACTTCTCAACTTTTGTCAATTCCCCTATTTCTACTAGCTACTTGGCTGCTTGCGGTGCGTTTATTGATTGATAGCTTGATTGCGCGGGGTAGTGAAGATTTTGGTCAGTTAGTGCATCGATCCTTGAATAATGGTTGGCAAGGAATGGCTATATCGGCGGCACTCACTTTGCTGTTATCCTTATTTTGGTTTTCGCCGCTATTTTTTGTGGAAAGAAGGATGAGAAGGCGACATTTTCTTAGAGGCAGAATTTTTTTGAGCTTAGCGATCGCCAGTTGGTCAGGCTTAGGTTTAGGTTGGTTAATTAGTCGCACTTTGGGAACATGAATCATGACTAACACAATTTTAATTACAGGTGCATCTTCGGGTATTGGCAAAGCCACAGTGGAATATTTTGCCCAAAAAAAGTGGCAGGTAATCGCTACCATGCGTCGTCCAGAAAAATCCCTTGAATTAGCTCAGCTAGAGAATGTAATTTGTTTGCGTTTAGATGTGAATCAGCCAGAATCAATTCAGTTAGCAATTGACCAAGCGATCGCTCATTTTGGCAAAATTGATGTAATTGTGAATAATGCTGGTTACGCTGCGGTTGGCGCATTTGAGGCGGCAAGTATGGAAGAGATTCAGAATCAATTTAATACCAATGTATTTGGTTTGATCAATGTTACTCGCGCAATTCTGCCCTATTTTCGGCAGCAACGCCAAGGCAAAATCATCAATATTTCTTCGATCGGTGGCAGATTAGCATTTCCGATTTATAGTCTCTATCATGGCACAAAGTGGGCAGTAGAGTGCTTTTCTGAGTCAAAAATCATGTAACCAACATTCTTAGTCGGCTGAATCTTCGCGATCGCACTCAAGCCGCACTTTTCTCTAAATCTTTTAATCCTTAAATAGACTGTGTTTCATTCAAATAAGATCATCATGTCTTTTTAATCTTGAGTTTAGTTGATTCATACAGAGATACTAAGTTTCTTCTGGGTTCTCATTTTCTTTTTCGCTCTCTGGTGGTAATCCAAGTAAATCCCTAATTTCTGGCTCATATTTAGCTAGTTGCCAGTTTTTCGCGGATTTCAAAACATGAAAGGCTAATTTGGATCCAAAACTTGGTAATATTTTATTTTCAATAGTGTTGTCAGGATCGTGAGAAGGCATTTCATAAAACCTAACATTCTTAAAAATTGCACCACTTAAATCAGCATTACTTAAACTTCCAAAACCAAATTTAGTTCGATTAAATATTGCACCCCTCAGATCAGCGTGTGAGAAATTTGCACAAGCTAAATATGCGTCTGTAAAGTTGACTCCTGATAGTTTTGAACCTTCAAGTTTTGCTAAAAGGAGGTTGGTTTTATTAAGGATTGCATCTTTAAGATTAGTTTTCCTAAGAATGGCTCCTACCAAATGTGCATTTAATAAGTTAGCCCCTTCTAAGTTAGCATTATACAAATTCGCTCCCTCAAAATTTATATAAGGGATTTCCGCATAAGAAAGATCTCCGTCTAAAAGATCTGTATAACTCAAATTAATAGAATAGTCTTCACCTTCGCCAAATGATTTTTTTCGCCTAGCTAAAATTGTCAAAATCGCTTGTGTGTCTACGTCTACGGGAGGAGGTAATTCACCAATTAGAATTGACCGTGGAGAATTTACTCTCACAAATAAAGTCAGGATTTCGATGATTTGCCAATAGTCTTTATCTGATTCTTTAGATATTCGCTCAAGCGCATAAATCCCTCCCAAGCGCACCGCTAACTTATCGCTTCCAAGTTGTTCGATTGCTCTACTAAAGCTTTCAGTTATTCGTAATTCTTTAGTTGCATTTGCCGCACTTTCAGCAGTTTCTTTAGATAGTTCAAGCGCCTGTTGGGTCTGCCGAATTGCCCCCAATGTAGCCCAAACAATTCCTGCTTGAACTAATCCTAGAAATAACTGAACTAAAACTGAACGAGCAGCATTTTCTTGCTCAATTTGTTCTTTAGTTGATAATTTAAGACTAGGTGGTACTTGATATTTTGGTAGAATCCATAGTGAAATTAAGAAAACTACTACTATTGCTGCAAGTATATATTGGCGATTTTGATATATTCTCAAAATATATTTTTTTATTTCAAAGAAAAATTTTGGAGTTTTGCCCATAGAAAAAATTGCAGATTCAAAGTTGACCGACTAGATTATTGGAATCTTCTGCATATTTCGACTCTTCAGAAAGCTCTAAACAATAGCCAGCCCCATAGACCGTTTTGATAAATTTTGGATGGCGCGGATCGGGTTCAAGCTTGGTGCGCAAATGGCGAATATGCACCCGAATGGTTTCAATATCATCATCAGGTTCATAGCCCCAAACTTCTTTGAGAATTTCGCTAGGGGCAACAGTTTGACCATGTCTTTGTAAAAGGCAATGTAAAAGCTCAAATTCTAGGCGAGTCAACTTCACCACATTCCCGAACCAAATTGCTTCAAAACGTTCGGGCATCAAGGTAAGGCAGCCAAAACTTAGGATTTCACTGTATTTTGCAGGCATTGGAATACGGTTAGTACGGCGGAGGAGGGCGCGCACCCTTGCCAACATTTCTTCCACCTCAAAAGGCTTAGTGAGATAGTCATCGGCTCCAGCACTAAAGCCTTCCACTTTATTTTGGGTTTCACTCATAGCACTGAGTATCAAAACTGGAATATCCTTAGTGCGTTCATCGCGGCGCAATCGCTGGCACACTGTAAAACCATCCACACGGGGTAGTATTAGATCCAGCACAATCAGGTCGGGTTGAAGTTGAATTGCTAGCGCCTGTCCTTTGATCCCATCATTGGCATGATCAACCTGATAGCCTGAATGTTCCAGATTAAGGGCAACCATTTCCGCAATTAGGGAGTCGTCATCGATGATTAGAACTCGAGGCATCATTGCGAGAGGTTAAGGAGTTTTAATTAGGCTCAAATCATACTAGTATAAATCTTAATGATTTTTTAGCTAAATTAATACAGTCAAATTGATTTCTCCACCTTAAGAACTACTTGCTTTTTCTAAGTTCCTTTCATCTTTAGTAAGAATTTGGAAGAAACTCTTACAATATATGAAGATATGTAAAAAAATATAAAATAAATTTCCCCATGAGCCTACCCATGACTTCAGTTTCTGATATTTTTGCACCAGTACAAGATGATCTAAAGCATCTAACCAAAAATTTGAAGGAACTGGTTGGGGCAAGGCACCCTGTTTTGTATGCAGCGGCGGAGTATTTATTTGATGGGAAACGCAAAAGTTTACGCCCAGCGATTGTGTTTCTAGTCTCACGGGCGACGGTAAGCGATCACAATATTACCCCAAGACACTTACGTTTGGCGGAAATTACGGAGATGATTCACACTGCCAGCTTAGTTCATGATGATGTGATTGATGTGGCGGAGTTACGGCGGGGACTGCCTACGGTCAATTCTGAGTTTGGCAATCGGATTGCGGTGCTGGCTGGAGATTTTTTGTTTGCTCAGTCTTCCTGGTATTTGGCAAACTTAGACAATTTAGAGGTAGTGAAGCTACTTTCTAAAGTAATTACTGACTTTGCCGAGGGCGAAATTCGGCAGAATCTCACTGCTTTTGATACTTCTTTCAACTTAGAAGATTACTTAGAAAAAAGTTTTTATAAAACTGCTTCCTTGATCGCTGGTAGTGCGAAGGCGGCAGGCGTATTAAGTGGTCTACCGATCGCTCAAACTGAGCAACTGTATAATTTTGGCAAACATTTTGGCATCGCGTTTCAAATTGTAGATGATATTTTAGACTTTACTAGCTCCGCTGAAACTTTGGGCAAGCCCGTCGGCTCTGACTTGAAACAGGGAAACTTGACTGCACCTGTATTATTTGCGATCGCCGAAAATCCCAAGTTGATAGATTTAATTGAGAGTGAGTTAATTGAGGCTGAAGATTTGAATTTGGCACTGAGTTTGGTGAGAGAAAGTTCAGGTATTCAGCGATCGCGTGATCTGGCGAAAGACCATGCTAAATTAGCGCAGAAATCGATTGAATGGCTACCAGCTTCAGTACATAAGCAAGCATTATTTGATCTGACTGACTATATTCTAGAAAGGCTCTACTAATTTTTGGGCTTGAAGTGAATGTTACCCAATCAACCAACAAATCAATTAGATATTAAGTTTGATTCTGGGCTAAATCAAACGGGCTTGGCTCAGGAACAAAATTCTATTTGAATTGGCTGCTGCTGGTAAGTTGGGCAGTTCTCAATCCGCAAATGATTAAAGCCTTACTAGAAATAACTCCTTTACCACTAAAGGGAGTTGAATCTTTGCCTAAAAGTATTCCTGAGAATTTGCCTGAAAGCTTAGTGGTAACCAAGTTCCAAGTATTAGACAGCACTATGTTTAGCGAAGCAGAACTAGATGCAATCACTGATCAATAATCGTCCATTAAGCTTTAGCCAGCTTCTACAGGTTCGCTCAGCGATTACCCAGCTTTATCTAGATCATGGATATATAACCTCTGGCGCATTATTACCACTGCAACCCTTTAGCGATCACATACATCGCCGACCATCCAAATCCAGACCAACTAAAGGCAGTGATTCCAGTAATCGCAAAACGAAACATATCCAAAAAACCCACCATTGGATTTATATAATACCATAATCTCAACCGCTCAGGCACAATCTGGACGGAATAAACCACGGGAGAAGCATAAAGCCAAACTTGAGTTAAAAAAGGAATTATGTATTGAAAATTCTGAACTTTATCTGGCATTTGTTTAAGGTTCTTTCTCTTCTCCCTCATCGTTAAAGCCATAAAGTTCTGATTTTTTCTGATCGGCCTTAGCTTTATCGATCTCTCCAAGTCGGCGGTATGCTTCACTCCTAATGTTGAATGCATAACCATCTTTAGAGTTTAGGCGAATAGCTTGACTGGTATCTGCGATCGCTTGTCTATAGTTTTTTTGGATAAGATAAAATTCACCTCGGCTAGAATAGGCTCTTGGATTATTCGAGTCTAGGGAAATCGCTTTATCAAAGTCTGCCAATGCTTTCACATAATCTTTCAATTCACGGTAAGCCCAAGATCGTAAGAGATAAGAGTTAATGTTTTTCGGATTTTTTTACAGTTCTAAATTTGCTGCTTCAATTCGCTTCTGATGTATCAAAGTCATGCCAATTTTCAAGTCTTGATCTACTTTTTCCTTTTGTTTTAAAATTTGCCAGATTCTGCGTTGCGTCATGTATGCATCTGTAAATTTTGGATCGATCCATCACAAATCTGGTACCATCTCTGCCGTAAGTCCAGAAAACCTGAGCCATAGAAGCCCAAACTTGTGGATAGGGAAAAATCGCATACAAGCCACCGATCAGCCCTGCAATTAAACTAATCACATAAATCAAACTCAAGCCTAGTCTAGTTTGCCAGCTTGCCGTACGTTCCTTTAAGCTATCGAGAATACTTTTAGCGATCGCTAATTTTTGGAGAAAATTAAATTTGATATATTGCGGCTGTTGCAGATTCTCAAAGATCCGATGTATGATTTCTGCACGATCATTTGTGGGATTTTGTTTTAAATCTTTTTGTAAGCGATTGTGTAGTTTTGTTACCCGAAAACTATGGGGAATAGAGAGCGCAATCAAAGCCGCAAAAACCAGTAATAGAGGCTGTTTAAGCCCAAGCAGTATTAGTAATCCTACACCCAATCCCTTGAAAAGCACACCGAGATAAGGATTGCTAGAGAAGAGCAGTAAATCAGCCACCTGACCACCATCTAGGGGATAAACAGGCAAGAGATTAAATAAATTTAAGCCAATTAAAGTCAAAATTAGCGGACGTATCCAAGTCTCTAGCTCGCTCGGCGAAGAAGGCATTGAAGCAGGGGTTGAAGAAGATATTAGTGGAGTAGTAAGAAATTGGGATGCACTAAAAGCGATCGCTAAACCAACTCCTAAAATTAATCCTGGCAGTGGTCCTGCTAGAGAGATCCACACTTTTTCACTGAGGGTCGCATCCTCTTTTTTGGCAGTTGCTAAAGCTCCCAAGAAAGGAATAAATAACATCGTTACATCTTGATAACCGAAGATTTTCATTGCCATCACATGACCACCCTCATGCAGTAGCAGGACTCCCACTAGAATTACCAGAGTTTTGGGCGAGAAAATACTGGTATAAATCGCTACAAACATTGCGAGGGAGCCAATTAAAAGCCATCTCTGAAGCTTTGGCGAAAATTTTGGTGATTGGATTTGCTGTTGAGCCTCAAACTGT
>Ga0163144_10010363_pt1 | contig 19885 bp, 9 predicted proteins | sample OliLak19BULKMAT1_FD_123175 | JGI IMG/M metagenome (GOLD analysis project Ga0163144, IMG submission 123175) | Freshwater microbial mat bacterial communities from Lake Vanda, McMurdo Dry Valleys, Antarctica - Oligotrophic Lake LV.19.BULKMAT1 | ecosystem: Environmental > Aquatic > Freshwater > Lake... | reverse complement strand
TGAATTCGGCGGCTGGGAAATGCCGGTCTAGTATTCCAGCATCACGGACGAGCATCTCGCCGTGCGCAAGGCAGGGGGCATCTTCGACATCTCGCACATGGGCGAAGTGCTCGTGAGCGGCTCCGGCGCGCTGGACTTCCTCAACGCCACGCTCACCAACGATGCGCGCAAGCTCGCCGTCGGCCAGGGTCACTACACGCTGATGTGCAACGAACGCGGCGGCGTGATCGACGACCTCTACGCCTATCGCATCGGCGAACAGGAATTTCTGCTCATCATCAACGCCTCCCGCATCGACAACGACGTGCCGTGGCTCGAACAGCAGCTCGCCGCCTCGCCGCACCGCGCCCAGGTGCAGTTGCAGAACATCTCGGACCAGACCGGCGCACTCGCGTTGCAAGGTCCGAAGGTGCGTGCGTTCATCGACCAATGTCTGCCCGGTCCGTTCACCGGCGGCGCGAAGGTTTCCAAGGCGAGCGAGCTGAAGAAGAACGAGGTAGTCCTGACGACGCATGGCGGCAAGACCGTTTACATCGGTTGCACGGGTTACACCGGTGAGGATGGCTTTGAGGTCATCGCGCCGGCGGAACTGATCGAGGAGATTTGGAACAAGCTGCTCGCGGCCGGCCACGCGCATTGTCTCCAGCCCGCCGGTCTCGGCGCGCGCGACACATTGCGCACGGAGGTCTGCTACCCGCTTTACGGCCATGAGCTGGACGAGAACACGACTCCCATCGAGGCCGGCGTCGGCTTCTTCGTCGCGCTCGACAAGGGCGAGTTTACCGGGCGCAGCGTGCTCGCGGAACAAAAGGCGAACGGCACGAAGAAGAAATGCGTGGCGTTCAAGATGACGGAGAAGTCCGCGCCGCCCCGTCCGCATTACGCGATCTGGAGCAGCGGTCCCACGGCTGTGAAAATCGGCGACGTGGTCAGCGGCACGCAAAGCCCGTCGCTGGGTCTCGGCGTCGGACTCGGCTACGTCCCGACGGAGCTGGCAAAGGCGGGGACGCTCATTGAGATTGAAATTCGCGGCAGGCGTTCGCCCGCGATCATCGTTGCGAAGCCGATCTATAAAAAGCCGGCGTGACGATGACGCGCATGGACCGCAGCCCCGGGAGCTAATGCTTTGACTTTGAAGTTTGGAAAATTAACTTTGGCCATCACCAAACGGTCGTTCAGAAGCCGGCGTGTCAGTGCTATGAAGTGTGTGCGAGTTCCTTCGGGGAAAATGATTCTCCTGATCATTCTGCTCGCCCTGATTGGAGTCGCCGCCCCGTTGTCGGCGCAGACCACTCCGGGCCGGGCGGAGGTGCGCTCCGTCAAAGGCACGGCCGCATGGTCCACCAACGGCGTTCCCGCGATGCCGCTGAAGGTCGGCACCGTTCTCGGTTCCGGCGCAACGATCACCACGGGCACCAACTCCACCGTCGATCTATTCCTCGGAGTCAGCGCCGGGGTCATCCGCCTCGCCGAGAGTTCCACGCTCAGCCTGGATTCGCTCAAGATCACCGAGACCGGTGCGGACAAGAAGGTGGAGGTGCAGTTGGAACTGCCCGATGGCGAAATGTATTTCAACGTGAACAAGCTCTCGAAGGCGTCGCGCTACGAAATCAAGATGCCGACGGGAGTCGCCGGCATCCGCGGAACCAAAGGCAGCTTCAACTCGCGTCCGGGAAACACCAGGCCGCCCATTGTTTTGCTCGAAGGCACGCTCGTCTTCGTTCACGCACCCTTGAACGGCCAGGTCACCACCTACACGCTCAAGGCGCCGCCAGCGGTTTCCTTCGTTCCCGAACAAGGAGTCCAGATAGCGGCGGCTGTCGTAGTCCAGCTCGCCGTCAATCAGGTGGAATCCGTTACCCAGTCGGCGACTCCCGTCTCGTTCCCGCCACCGACGCAGAACACGCAGCCAGCAGAGCCTGTTTTGACGAATCACTGAAGCGCACGTCGTTTCAGTTCTCGGTCTCATTGCCATTCTCACTCCTGCTCCCAATCTTAGGAGCCGTTTCCAAGACTTCGTGAAGGACACACGCAGGTTTTGAAACTTGCCCTTAATTCTCTGCCCCCATTGGAAGCGGGATTACGAGCAAGAGTAACATTAGGATTATGAGTAAGAACTGAACCGCGCCCTCCCTTTTCCCCCCGCCCCAGCGCGCCTCCTCAGCATCCTTGTCTTGATTCCGTCGTTTCGTTTACGGTCCCGACGTGACGTTCAAATCCGGCAAACTCATCCCCGTGCTGCTTTGTTGCACGGTCGCCGGATTGATGTCGCTCCTCCAGACCCTCACCAATCGCGACGAGAACTTCCTCTTCGCCCGCCGCCTCGAATGGATGACCTACGACTGGCGGGTGAGCAGCGCCACCAACACCCCGTCCGCCTACGCGCCGAATCTCGGGTTCGTCTTCATCAATGACGAGACGATCTCTCGCGTGCTCGACGGTCGCCTCGGCTACGCCCACGGCCTCTACTAGCCCCGCCACATCTACGGCCGCATCGTCCAGGAACTCGCGGCGCAGGGCGCGGAATGCATCGCGTTCGACGTCCTGTTCGCGGAGCTGCGGCCGGACCATCCCGACGTGACGCTGCCCGATGGCGCCGTGATCGCCTCCGACCGTTACTTCACGAATCAACTTCAGCGCGCGGGCAACGTCATCCTCGGCTCGCTTCCGGAAACCATCCCGCCCGCCAGCTTTCGCCGGAGCGCCGCCGGCTTGGGCGACATCGCGGCGGTCCGGGACTTCGACGGAATCATGCGCCGGACCAAGGCGTTTGAAGATTACGTCTTCTGGCATCCCGCCATTCTTCAAGCCCACTCGATGTTCGATGATTTCAAATACTCCACGAACGAGCTGACCTTCGCCGGACCCAGCGGCCAGAAGACGCGCATTCCCGTTTCACCGGACGGCACGTTCGAGCTGGCGAGTCTTTTGGAACTCGGCCGGGGCACGAAATTTCCTGAAGGCGTTTCGCGCACGTCCACAGCTTTCACACGTCAACGCGTCTGGGATTTGGGCCTTGCCGCCGCCGCGCGTTATCTCAAGCTCGACCTCACCAACGCCCTCGTGGAACCTGGCCGGCAGATCACGCTGCGAGGCGGACCCGGCGTGGAGCGAATCATCCCGATTGATCAGGAAGGCCGGTTCTACATCGACTGGAGCCTGACCGCCGATGACCGCCGCATCCGCAAGGAATCCGCCCACAGCCTGCTGGAACGCCAGTTCCAGCGCGAGCGGGGCGAGACGAACAAGGTCTCGAACTTCTGGCACGATAAGATCGCCATCATCGGCTCCGTCACGTCAGGCAACGACTTGAAGGACTATGGCGCGACGCCGCTGGAGAAAAGCACCTACCTCACGAGCCGATACTGGAACACCGCCAACTCCCTCATCATCGACCGCTTCATCCGGCAGCCCGATTTCGCGACGGAGATCTACATCATCCTCTCGCTCGGCATCATCACCGGCATCCTCACCTGGAACCTGCGCGCGGTCAGCTCCGCCATCTGCGTCGTGGCCATCGCCGCCATCTACGTCAGCGCGGCGCGGTATCTCTACACCGAGGTGCGCTACTGGCTGCCGCTGGTCCTGCCCACAGCCACGCTCTTCGCCACGCACTCGGCGCTCATCAGCTATCGTGCGGTCTTCGAGCAGCGCGAACGCCGCCGCATCCGCAGCATCTTCGCGAAGATTGTTTCGCCCAACGTCGTCACCGAACTGCTCAAGGCCGAGAAGCTCTCGCTCGACGGCGCCCGGCGCGAAGTCACCGTCTTCTTCTCCGACGTGCGCGGGTTCACCGAGATGACGGATGAGAACCACGCGCAGGCCGAGGAGTTCGTGCGCGAGCACAAGCTCTCGGGGAACCACGCCGAGGCTTACTTCGATCAGCAGGCCGGCGAGGTGTTGCAGACCGTGAACCTTTACCTCGGCACCATCGCCGACACCGTGAAGAAGCAGGAGGGCACGCTCGACAAATACATCGGCGACTGCGTGATGGCCTTCTGGAACGCGCCGACTCCCGTCGCGAAACACGCTCTCGGCTGTGTGCGCGCCGCCATCGATTCCCAGCGCGCCATCGAGCAGCTCAACCGCGAGCGCGCACTGGAGAACCATCGTCGAGAACAGGGCAACCTCGAACGCGCCCGGATCGGCCAGCCTCCGTTGCCCCCGCTCAAACTTCTCGCGATGGGCAGCGGCATCAACACCGGCAGCGTGACCGTCGGCCTCATGGGTTCGCAGCAGCACACTGTCAATTACACGGTGTTCGGACGCGAAGTGAACCTGGCCTCGCGTCTCGAAGGACTGTCGGGACGCGGCCGCATCGTGATCGGCGAAGCGACATATCGCGCGCTGTTAAACGACGATCCCGCTTTGGCCGCAACCTGTCGCGAACTGGAACCAGCAACGGTGAAAGGTTTCCGCGCCCCCGTGAAGATCTACGAAGTCCCCTGGCAGACGGGGGCCGAAACGCCCGAGCCCAGCCGGTCGGTCAAACCCACCGTCGGGAACACCCTCGCACCGTAGCGAATCGCATCATTCCTGGTGACATGGCTCTGCCTCCCTATCTCAAATCGCATGGTGATGGCGTCTGTCTTTCGCTCAAGGTTCAACCGCGTGCGTCAAAGAACGAGATCGGTGACGTGCTTGGAAGCGAGCTGAAGCTCAAGGTCACCGCTCCGCCCGTGGACTCGGCGGCGAATGAGGCGGTCCTTCGGTTCCTGGCTGAAACGCTCGGTTGTCCGCGCGGCTCCGTCCAGTTGCTGCGCGGGAACACCTCACGTCACAAGCAGATTTTGATTCAGCACATGACCGCCGAAGCCGTCGCCGCCAAGCTGAACGACAAGAGGTGAACCTGAATCCGGCAGTTGGAACTGAGGACGACGTTGGAAACCATGGATGGACACGGATAGACACGGATTGGGAATGAGACACGAATTTCACGAATCAACGCGAAGGCAGAAATCAGAATTAGTGAGCATTCGTGGAATTCGTTTCTTCCTGCCCCCTCATCCGTGTTTATCCGTGTCCATCCGTGGTTGAACCCCTGTTTCCACGTTGAAGCTCCCTATTTCAGCTTCGGGAAAAACTCGCGCGCCATCGCACACGTCGCCGCGCTGAGCTCTTCGACGGAACAGCCCTTCAACTGCGCGACGGCTTCTGAAAGTTCCTTCACGTAGGCTGGCTCGCAGCGTTTGCCGCGATACGGCACCGGCGCGAGGAAGGGGCTGTCCGTCTCCAGCATGAATTTCCCGAGCGGCGTGGCAGCGAGAGTGTCGCGGATGTTCCGGCCGTTCTTGAAGGTGAGAATTCCGGTGAAACTAGGGACTGACCCCAACTGGAGGACGCGCTGCATTTCGGCCACGCCATCGACGAAACAGTGGAACTGGCCGCGCACCCGGCCGACGAATGGCTCCATCATCGCCACCGTGTCGGCGAAGGCGCTGCGCTGATGGATGACGCAGTTGAGCCCGGCTTCGGCGGCGACTTCCAGTTGTTGCTGGAAGATCTGCGCCTGCTTGCGTTTGAAAATGTCGTCCTGCTCCAGCGTGCCGCCGTCCTTGTGGCTCGGCAGCCGGTAGTAATCCAGCCCCGTCTCGCCGATGGCCACGACCTTGGGATGCTTCGCCAGTTCGCGGAGCTGAGGCCGGATGTCGTCCGGCGCGGCGAGCACGTCGTTCGGATGCCAGCCTACGGCGGCATAGACGCCTTCGAACTGTTCGCTGAACGCAATCGCCTTCGCACTGCTCTCCAGGTCTGTGCCGATGCTGATGATGCGCGTGATCCCGGCGGCGTTCGCGCGTTCGACGAGCTGTGGGACATCGCCAGCGAAGTCCGGGAAATCGAGATGAGCGTGGGTGTCGAAAAAATCAGGCATAATTCAGGCGGCAAGATATCGATGAGCCAGCGCGAGGCCAATCACGCCCAAGTCACTTCGCCCTTGGCCTCCGAGAGCACGATGCTTTGGAGGAAGCGCACGCCCTTCTCCAGGCCTTCGCGCGCGGTCATCAGGCTGTCCTCATGTTCCATCGAGAGCACGCCATCGTAGCCCGTCATGCGCAGCGTGGAGACGAAGTCACACCAGAAATGACGCGGATGCCCGTAGCCCACGGTGCGGAAAATCCAGGAACGATTCAGCTCGTCGCGATAGTGCTTTGTGTCGAGCGTGCCGTTCACCGTCGAGTTCCATTCATGAATCGCCGTGTCCTTCGCGTGACAATGCCAGATCGCGCCCTTGAGCGCGCGGATGGCGGCGCACGGATCGATGCCCTGCCAGAAAAGATGTGACGGATCGAAGTTCGCGCCAATCATCGGCCCGACCGCTGTGCGCAGGCGCAGCAGCGTCTCCGGGTTATAGACGACGAAGCCCGGGTGCATTTCGAGGCCTGCCTTCACGCCATTGGCCAGCAGCAAACGTCCGGCGTTCTGCCAGTATGGGATGACAACGTCGTTCCATTGGTAATCGAGAATCTCCAGATAGTCCGGCGGCCAAGGACAAGTCACCCAGTTCGGGCTTTTGTCGCCCGGCGCGCCGCCCGGACAGCCGGCGAAGGTGATGACGACATCGACTTCGAGCCTGTTCGCGAGCCGGACGGCTTTCTGGAAGTCGCGGTCAAATGACGCGGCGAGTTTTTCCTGCGGATGAATGTTGTTGCCCGCGCAGGTGAGCGCGGAGATTTGCAGCCCGCGCGAACGGATGGCCTGCATGAACTCCTTCGCCTTGCGGTCGCTCGCGAGCAGTTCATCGACCGGACAATGGCTCGTGCCGGCGTAGCCGCCCGCGCCGAGTTCCACGGCCTGCACGCCAAGACCGGCGAGATAATCGAGGGTGGCGTCCAGTGTTCTGGACCCGAGGATGACAGTGAAGACTCCAACTTTCATGGCATTGAATTGTTGCAGCGCAGCGTAGGAGCGGGGTGTTGCCCGTGCAAATCATTATCAGAACCACCTTCCAACCTCGTAGCCGCCGCCGTGCGGAATCTCCGCGGCAGTCGCAATTCCGCCTCCTCACGTCGGCGGCTACGGCTGCGCTGTCCGCATGTTTCCCACTTCTGAATTGAACTTTGGCGGCGCAAACCTAGTCTTGCTGCCATGGCTCGGAAGGACTCTAAAGCGCCCGCGGAACATCGCGGGATCAGCGACATCATCGGCATTGTGCTGATTGCCGCTGCTTTGCTGCTGATGGTCGCACAGCTCTCGTTCGATCGCGGGGACGTCAGCTCGAACAAATACCCGCCCAATCTCACCACCCACAATCTCATCGGATCCGCCGGCGCGTTTGGGGCCAATGTTTTCTTCCAAGGCTTCGGCGCCGGCGCCTACGTGATGCCGGTTCTGCTCATGCTCTTCGGCCTCGCCTATCTCTTCGAGTTCCTCAGTTACCTGAAGCATCGCTGGGTCTGGGCGGCGGTCCTCTTCCTGACGTGCCTCGGCATGTTCGATCTCTACTCAGCCCAGTTGGCGACGCTGCAGTACAACATCGGGGCGACGAGCGCGGGCGGCTTCCTCGGCCACTTCATGAACAAGTATGTGTTCGGGAACTTCGGCCAGCTCGGCGCAACGATCATCTTCGTGCTGCTGTGGGCCATCAGCGTCATCTTCCTGACCAACTTCCAGCTCGGTCCCTGGCTGCGCAGCCGCGTGGTGATCAAGCCGGGTGAAGAGGCCGAGGACGAAGAAGAACTGCCCGCCGAGAAGACCTGGTCGCCTGAAGAGAAGGTGCTGGCCAAGCGCGCGCGCGATCTCGACAAGCAGGCGAAGCGGCTTCAGGAGCATCTCGAAAAAGAGAAGCCCAAAGACAAAGAGAAGGAGAAGGAAAAGGAGAAGTTTGCCCTGGGCGCGGACGGACTTCCTGTCCCGGCTCCGACCGTGCGCGATCTCAGCGTGCCGAATGCCCGCACCAGCAAGCCTCCGGGCAAATCTCGCATCGACGATCCGGTCGTTGAGAAAGCCGGGATCGAAGGTGAAGTGATTTCTGCCACCGAGATCAAGTCCGCCACCACGGCGGAGATTCTCGGCAAGAACGGGGACAGCACGAAGAAGGGCAAGCCCCTCCTCGACGAACGAGCGGAAGGGGTTAATCGACTGGCCGAGAAGCCGGAGTCCGATGCGGACGCAGATGCTTCCGACCCTGAGAAGACCGGGCAGGTCGCGGCCGCCGCTCCTCCGGTTGAGCCCAAGTTCAACGACAATTCCAACTCGGGCCGCCGCATGCCGCTGAAGAAGAAACCCATCGCGGTCGCGTCCACGCCGATGATTGGCAACTATCAGTTGCCGCCGATGGATTTCCTCCAGTATCCCGACATGACCGTCAAGGCCACCGAGTCCAAGGAAGAACTCATGGCCAGCGCGCGCCTGATGCAGCAGACGCTCGCGCAGTTCGACATCGATGTGCAGCTCGGCGACATCACGAAGGGTCCGACCATCACGCGCTACGAACTCCATCCTGCGCCCGGCGTGAAGCTGGAGAAGATCGTCAATCTCAACAATAACATCGCCGCCGCCCTCAAGGCCGAACGCATCAACATCCTCGCGCCCGTTCCCGGCAAAAGCTCGGTGGGCATCGAAGTGCCGAACCTCGTCAAGACCAAGGTCATCATGCGCGACCTGCTCGAATCCGAGGAATGGCAGAAGACCAAGGCGCGCATCCCGCTCGCGCTGGGCAAGGACGTTTACGGCCATCCGATCATCGCGGACCTTGCGGAGATGCCGCACCTGCTCATCGCCGGCAGCACCGGTTCCGGCAAATCGGTTTGCATCAACTCCATCATCGCGTCGCTTCTCTACAAGTTCCGCCCGGACGAACTGCGCTTTGTGATGATCGATCCCAAGGTCGTCGAGCTTCAGCAGTACAACGCGCTGCCGCATCTCGTCGTGCCCGTGGTAAACGACCCGAAGAAGGTCATCCTCGCGCTGCGCTGGGTGGTGAACGAGATGGAGAAGCGCTACCAGATCTTTGCCCGCGTCAACGTGCGGAACATCAAATCCTTCAACGAACGCCCGAAGAACCAGCCGCCGAAGGTATCCGAGCCGGAGCTGCCGCTCATGGCGAAGAAGGAAAAGATCGAAGCCGGCGCAGATGGTTTTGCGGTCGAGGTGGACGAGCAGATTGTCGTGCCGCGCGATGATGACATCGTCATCCCGGACAAGCTCAGCTACATCGTGGTCATCATCGACGAGCTGGCGGACCTGATGCTCGTCGCGCCGGCGGATGTCGAGATGGCCATCGCACGCATCACCCAGATGGCGCGCGCGGCGGGCATTCACTGCATCGTGGCCACGCAGCGTCCGAGCGTGGACGTCATCACCGGCGTCATCAAATCCAACATCCCGGCCCGCATCGCCTTTCAGGTCGCTGCCGCCGTGGACTCACGCACGATTCTCGACGGTCAGGGGGCGAACAAGCTGCTCGGCAAGGGCGACATGCTGTATCTGCCGCCCGGTTCCGCCCGGCTCATTCGCGCCCAGGGCGCGCTCATCACCGACCAGGAGATCCAGGAATGCGTGGACTTCATCGCGAAGCAGGGCAAGCCGAGCTACGAGCTGGAGATTCACAAGCAGCTTTCCAAACCGGTCAGCCTCGCTTCCGAGAGCGGCTGTGACGAGGACGAGGAGCTGATCGAGCAGTGCATCGAGGTCATCCGCAGCGAACAGAAGGCGAGCGTCTCCCTGCTGCAACGCCGCCTGAAACTCGGCTACGGCCGCGCAGCGCGCATCATGGATGAGATTGAGAACCGTGGCATCGTCGGCCCGAGCAACGGTGCGGAGCCGCGCGACATCCTGATCGATCTCGACGGCGGCGGCGCCGACGGCATGGGCGTGGACACGGCGGCGAGATAGGTGGACGAGGCTTCAGCAAAGAAAATGCCCGGAAGCGTGACGCCTCCGGGCATTGCGATTCTAAGCTCGAAGTCCGCTTACTTCTTGCCGCCCTTCTTGGGCTTCGACGGAACGTTCTTCGGAACGGTGACCGTGGTGCTGCACTGGTAGAGGGTGCCCTTCTTGTCCTTGCCTTCCACCACGACGGTGTAGATGCGGCCGTTGCCCTTGTCGTCGCGTTCCGCGCGGAGATTCAGCTTGAGCGTCTTCGTGTTCGTGATTTCCCAATCGTTACCGAGGTCATCCGGCCAGAGACCGGTTTCAGGCTCGTTGCTGGTCACCGAAACGATGCGGACGCTGGAGAACTTGACCGGCGCTCCCTTGGTCAGCCAGAGGCTTACCGGCACCATCTGGTGGTTCGGCTGGCACAGGAGGACGGGCAGCGAGGCGGTGACGCAGCCGTAGTCCACCGGCGGAACAACGCTGTTCGTGATCGTGACGGTGAAGCTGCCCGAGCCGACGTTGCCCGCGCTGTCCACGGCGTTGCAGGTGACCGCAGTCGTTCCGATGGCGAACGCGCTGCCGGACGGCGGCACGCACACAAGCGAGACCGAGCCGCTGTTGTCAGTGGCCGTGGCCGTGTAGGTCACGACGGCCGTGGTCTGACCTTCGTCCACCGGGCGGACGATGTTGGCCGGAACCGTGACATGAGGATTCTCGTTGTCGTAAACCGTGATCGTGAAGCGGTTCGTGGCCGAGTTTCCAGCGACGTCGCGGCCGGTGCAGGTGACCGTCTTGACGCCGAGCGGGAACGCGGAACCGGAGGCAGGAACGCACGCGATGGTCGCGCCGGGAACCGAACTCGTCACCGTGGCGGTGAATTCAACCGTCGCCGTGCTCAGGCCCGGATCAGTCGGGACGGTCATGCTGGCCGGGACGTTGACCACGGGCGGCAGCACGACCGGATTGGAGATTAGATAGACGGTGACCTTGAAGGCGTTGGTGGCGTTGTTGCCGTGGGCATCCGAGCCGATGCAGACGACGGTGGTCACGCCGAGCGCGAACGCGCTGCCGGACTGCGGCACGCAAACGAAGGTGGCGCCGGGAGAGTTGTCGTGGATTTGCACGTCGTAGTTGATGACGACGGTGTCCTCGCCGACTTCGAGCCGCACCGCCTGGTCCGGCGGGAGGGTCAGCACCGGAGCTTCACGATCCACGACCGTCACGGTGAACGAGCAGTTCGCCGTGTTGCCACGGGCATCGCGCGCGGCGCAGACGACCGTGGTGATGCCGATTTGGAAAGTTGAACCGGAAGCGGGCGAGCACGAGACGCTCACGCCCGGCGCGTTGTCCGTGGCGGTCACGGTGAAGCGGACCACGGCGTTGCTCAGGCCGGCGTCCGTCGGCTTGAGGAGATCCGCCGGGCACATGACCGTGGGCGGCATGCTGTCCGTCACGGTAATCGTGAACGTCTTCTGCACGCGATGACCGGAGGCATCCACGGCGGTGGCGGTCACGGTGGTGACGCCAATCGGGAAGGCGGTACCGGACGGCGGCAGCGAGATGACGGTGACGCCGGGGAAATCATCCGTGGCCGTCACTTCATAGCGAACGACGGCGGCGGTGCGGCCGAGGTCGCTGGGCACCGTGATGTTGTCCGGGACATTGAGGACGGGCGGCGTGTCATCGATGACGTTGACCACCGTGGTGAAGGTGCCGCTGGCAGCGCCGTCATTCACCGTGAACACCACGATGTGCTGGCCGAGGCTGAAAGAGTTCGTCATGCGGACCGTGCCCGTCGTGATCGGCGTGCCGGCCAAGATGTTTCCCGTCTGCACGGCCACGTTGTCGATCATGACTGAGTAAGTGAGCGGGTTGCCATCGTTGTCCGCCGCGAGAGCCTGGAGCGCGAACGGGCTGGTGGAATGAATCGTGACTTCGGGCGTGCCGGTGACGGTCGGGGCGAGGTTCGCCGGCGGCGGAGGGGGGACGGTGCCGGCCGGAAGATTGATGACTGCGGCAATCAGGCTCACGCAGTCGCCGCGTGCGCGTTCCGGCGTGCCGATGTAGCCGTGGGTGATGGCAATCGTGTTCGAGCCTGCTTCGAGAATCGCCGTGACATCATAGGTCGCCACGTCCCAGAGGCGGCCGGTTCCCGACGGGCCGTTGTTCGCGGCGAGGACCGACGTGCCTTGAAAGACCTGGCCGCGTTCCTCCACGATTTCGCCGTTCACCTTGAGCGCTTCGTCCTCGTAGATCTGGCCGTCGGAAACGTGGAGTTGCACGAAGCCCTGGCCGGAAACGTAGGACAGTCCGGTCAGGTTCACATTCCAGCCCGGAGCATCGTAGAAATTGTCCGCATTGGAGTCGTTGCCATGGAAGAGCACGATGTCGCGGTTGTTGTTCGTGTTGCTGTCGTTGAAGAACACCATCAACGAAGCGCCGTTCGCATTGATGTTGGTGCCCTGCTTCACGAACTGCGTGAGGTAGTAAATGCCGTTCTTCTCCTTGCGGACCAGGCTCGTCACGTCGGCGCGATACGCCTGGCTGTTGTTGAAGCCCCAGCAGTTGTCATCGGAGTAACCGATGTTCACGCCGGTCACCGGCTGGTTGTTGAGGCGGATGGAGGCGTTGGCCAGCGGGTTGGTCGAGTTCATCGGACCGTGCCAGTAGAGATAGGCCTTGTTCACCGTGCCGCTGACGCCCGCGAGATTGAGGCTGGCCTTGGCCGAGTCGCGCATGCCGCCGACCGCCGCCGCCGCGTAGTCCGTGCTGTAGATCGTCTCCTGGAAGGTGACGTCGTTCGCCATCAGCTTCTCCCGTGGAGCGGCGAGAATGCCGAGCGTCCCGATGAACGCCACCAAGTAGCTTCTAACACTGAGAACCGTGGAACCGTTAATTTTCATAGCAACACCAGACAACTTTGTTACGCCTGACTCGCCCGCCAACGCCAGCAGGTCGGGCAGTGCTAATTTCAGCCGTCGCAACGGTTGGGGCCATTGAGGTGCGTACATGTGCCGCGTTCAGGAAAAGTCCGGCGGGCCTCCTAGGGGAAACACGGTGGTTGCTGACACCGAGCCTCAGATCGAATGACGCCGCTCCATGGCTTTCCGCCCGGCCAGACATCCAGGCCTGGCCAACTGACCGCGAAATGACCAACCCGATCCAAGGCAATAGCAGGACACGGCTTCCAGCCTGTCCCGTATGCGTTGGGCTTGGAAATTATCTAAGCTGACCAGTTACCGGACTTCGCGCAACTGACCGCTGAAGGCCGGCGGTCTTTTGGAGACAGGCTGGAAGGCTGTCCTGCTTGAGACAACGCCGTCTTCTGCAGTTCTTCTTCTGCGTCGTTCGGGCCGAAGAACCTGTTCGATAAAGAAACTAGATCGCGCCAGCCTGCGGGATCTCCATGAACGCGTAGCAGAGCATGTGGCAGATGCCCATCTGCGCGTCTTCCACTCGGCCGTAATGCGTCGAATCGATCACCACCACCGTATCCGCCAGCTCCGCCAGTTTGCCGCGCTTTCCACCGACCAGGGCGATGGTGTGCAGGCCGTTCTGCTTCGCCCACTCGACGCCGCGCACGAGATTCGGCGAGCTGCCGCTGACGCTCATCACGAGGACGATGTCTCCTGGCTTCCCGTAGTTCATCAACTGCCGCGAGTAAATTTCCTCATAGGAATAGTCATTCCCGAGCGCGGTCATCCAGCTCACGTTGTCGTTCAGCGACAGGCAACGAAACCGTTTGGTGAGTTTGTCGGAGGAACCCTTGCCCAGATCTGTGATGAAGTGAGAGGCGTTTGAGGCGCTGCCGCCGTTGCCGAAGACAAATATCTGCCGGTCTTCCTTCAGGGCGCGTTGGAATGTCTCGATCAGACCCGCCACCGCATCGACTGGAATGGAATCCAGCGCCGCCTTTTGTGCCACCACGTAGTCTCGAATCCAATTTTGCATGGCCAAAGTATTTCAGGACGTACCGGCGAAGCCTAGCCGGAATTTACCCTGCTACGGCGGCGGCACTATGAACCCGAGCTCAGACATGGAGATCCGCTAAACACGCGAATGCGCGCGAAAGCCAAACAGGGAGGGACTGACTTCCTGATGAAGGGATTTTTGCAGCGTGCATTGTCTGATCCATTTCTGTTTCGCGCTATTTCGCGTCTTTAGCGGGTGCTGTTTTTTAATTCAAGTTGAACCCCGGCATGTGATTGAACGCAGCCCTTGGACGCAAAAAGCCGGCCTCTAACGAGGCCGGCTTCGTGAAACGTCTGACGTTCTGCGCGCCTTACGGCTGGCGCGGGAGCACGACGCGGTAGGAACGGTTGGTGGCCCAGGCCGGGTCAGGGAGCTGCACCACGAAGTTCGTCGCACGAGCGGCGACATCCGCCAGCTTCAGCCACGGGCTGGTGCCCAGAGCGTCCGTGTATTGCACGGAGTAGGTGCGGTTCGAGACCGCCGCGAATTGAACCGCTGCCAGTTCGGGAACGATGTTCTCTTCGATCCGAAGATAGCTGAAGCTGTTCGTCGCATCGGTTCCCGCGAGGAACTCGGCGCGGTTGCTCATGCCGTCGTTGTCCAGGTCGCCGGCGGCGTCGGCCACGTTGTTTGTGTCGAGGCCGAGACCCGCTTCGACGACGTTTGGAATGCCGTCGCGATCCGTGTCTTCGAGCACGGTGATGTTGAACGTGGTGGTGGCGCCAGGCGCGCGGTTTGCATCGTTATAGATGACGATGCGCATCTGGAAGTTCGAGGACTGGATGCCGTTCGTGAGATTCAACAAGGCGTTCGTCGTGTTGAGCGTGATGAAGTTGGTGCTGTAATTGCCCGAGTTGGTGTTCACCACGATGGAGCCCAGGTTGCGCCTCCAGCTATAGGCAAAGGGCTGCGGATTGCCGGTGACCGCGATGCTCAGTGAGAAGTCGCTGCCGGCGGCGACGATCAGGTCGGACGGCTTCTGGAGGATCACCGGCGCAATGAACGGCACCAGCCGTCCGGCATCGGTGATGACCGTGTCCACCGAGTCCGTCACCACGCAGCGGTAGTCGCCTTCATCGTCCAGTTGCACGTTGGTGACCGTATAGGAGGAGGCAGTCGCGCCGGGAATGTTCTCGCCGTTGAACTGCCATTGATAGCTTAGGCCTGAATTGCCGCTGCTGGCGGCGATGGTGAAGGTGACGTTCGTGCCGTTGGGCAGGTTTGCCGCCTTCGGGTCGGGCTTGATGTAAACGGAGCGGCTCAGCGGCTGTTGCAGAATGGAAGGCGGGAGCACGACGTTGATCAGTGCGCCGGCGCTTTCCACGCTGCCCGCAGAGTTGAAGACCACGACGCTGTAGAGGCCGCCCTGGCTGGGCTGAATGTTCGGCAAGGTGAGCTGGGCAGTATTGGCTCCGCCGATGTTCAAGCCTTTGAAGCGCCATTGATAGAAGAACGGCGCGGTGCCGGCGACTTGCACGCTCATGGTGCCGGTCCGACCGGCCACGGCCTGAGTCGAGCTCGGCTGAACGGTGATGGTGGGTGCCGTGCCGCCGGGCACGTAGGGCAGGCCGGCGGTGGGGCCGACTGCGGTCCAGTTGATCGGATCATTGCCGTAGGCGGAATTGTTCAAGCGCTGGAGGGAAGGCCCGCCCCCATCCGCCGCCGTGGGCCACGGCGCGAGGTCGCTGTATTCCACCTGGTCGGCAATAATGTAAGGCGCGACGCCCGCCACAGGAACACCTGGCTTCTTCAGCTCGATGCGCCCTCCGGAATTTGAAAGGTTGCCGTCATAGGGACCAAAGACCTGCACGTCCGCCGCCAGTCCGTACTTCGCGCGGAAGGCCGCGAGCAATGCCGCGTTGCCGGGATGGAAGTTCGCCACGATGACAAACTGGCCCGCTGGAATGGTGATGTTCGGCGGGAAGATGAAGTCCACCAGTTCCGTCAGCTTCCAAGTGTTCACCTGAGCCGCAGGATCAAACAACGTCACGGCCGCGCCGGAGATGTTGTAGAGCTCGATGAACTCATCGGCCGAATTGTCGTTCGTCCCGATGTCGAGCGGGTGATACATGATCTCGCTGATCACGACGGGTCCCACCTTCGGGCCGGCATTGACGGAACCGAGCGTCCGGGCCGACTGGGCGATGAAATGTTCGTTCGTCGTGCTGGTGATGTAGCGTCCAAAGGAGACGCCGGCCTCCGCCGCGCCGAAGCTGAAGCCTTGAGCATAGCCGGTCAGGTCAGTGCCCGCCGCCTCACCCGAGAACACCCACGCCTCATCGCTGTCCGAACTGAAACCAAAGCCGTTGCCGCCCGGATTGAACTGAGATTCGTCGAACGTGACGTATCCGCCGGCCGGGATCTCCGTGCCGTTGGGGATGCGGAACTTCTTGGGCGAAGCCGCATCGTCCGAGACGTACCAGCCGCTGACATCCGCCGCGCTGGCGGAGGCATTGTAGAGCTCGAAGGCATCGATCTGCGGCAGCACCGAGGCGGACAACACCTCGTTGATGAACACACGCGCAAAGGCCGGTGCGCTGGGATCGTTGGCTCCCGGCGTTCCATGGAGCAGGCTGCTGGCACGCCATTGGATACGTTTGCTCCAGTTGTCCGTGACGGCGTTCTCATCCACAACCGCCAGTGAGAAGCCCAGGCCGTCGGTGATCTGGTACCAGGCATTGTTGAAGCTGAAGTCGAGAATCTCCTCGTTCATCGCATCGAGAAGCTGGAGACGCTCGCCCGAGTTGTCGAGGCTGCCGACGAACTGTCCGGCCACCGGCAGGCTGCCGCCATAACGGGCGTTGAACGCCGCGAGGCTTTTCACCACCAGCGCCCGCGCACCGGGCGCCAGACTCGTGATCGCGCTGCCAGTGAAGGAGAAGTCCACGCCGTTGACCAGGCGCACTCCGGTCAGGTTCAGCGTTTCGGTGGTGGAGATGTTCTTCACCTCGAGATATTCGAATGCCTGGGTGTCGTTCGTGTTGCCGGCCAGCGGCGCGGGGTTGTACATGATTTCGGTGATGCGCAGGAACTGTTGCGCGAGGCTGGGCGCTCCGGGGTACGTGAACGTGTGGACGACCTGCTCATTCTTGTTCAACAGATCCAACGTCTCACCACGCGCCGAGAGCTGTCCCGAATAAGGGCCGACGATGAAGAGACCCTGGCCGCTGCGAGGTCCGGTGGTCCGTGCGCGGAAGGCGACGACGTCCGGCGACACATAGACCATGCTGTTCGGCGGCACCACGGTTCCTTCTGCAAACGTGAAGTTCACCCCGCCCGCCAGTTTCCAGCCGGAGATGTCGAGAGCGATGGGGTTCGCGTTGGTGAGGCCAACGTATTCCTGCGCCTGCACGGCGGAGGAAGGATTGAAGTCCAGCACAGCGACCTGGAGGTAGGCATTGGCCGGCTGCTCCAAGGGGATGCCGGCGTTGTTCGCCGCGTTGATGCCAATGGGCTTGCTCGTGTTGGTGATGCTGTGGGTTGCGTACCAATGCGCGCGGCGCGGACCGACGAACTGATTGAGCAGATCGCCCACGCCGGCCTCAAAGGTCTTGCCGGCTGCCCAGGGCGAGAAGCCCCATTTGGCGCGGTCCAGGTTGGCTTCCACCGAGATCAGGTTCGTCATGTGTTTAATGTAGTTCTCGATGATGAGCGAACTCGCCGGAGTGCCGGGTGGCTGAATCATCTGGTCCATGATCGAGCGCTGACGGCGCACCAGCATCGCGCGCGTTTCCGGCAGCGTGACAATCACGTCGTAAAGACGGTTCCAGTTTCCTTGCTGGGTCGAAAGGCCGCCGTAAAGCGGATGGCTTTTGGAAGTGTCCACCGTTGCTTCGAGCGGATTGCTGCCGCCGTAGAGCTGGCCCCAGGAAGCGTTCATGTCGAAGGGAATGTTGCGCCACAGCTTGTCGCCGAAGGTGTCGCGATACATGCTCATGTTCGCCCACACGTCGTCGTTCTCCGCGCACCAGCGGGTGCCGGCCAGATGGTTGATCACCTGAGGCAGATCCAGCATGTCAAAGACGGTGTTGCGGCGGACGTTCACGGCGGAGGTTTCGGCAATGCCGGCGGCAAGCTCCGTGTAGTCGGCGTAGTTGGGCACGGCCTCGTCCGGTTCCAGCTTTTGAAAGACGCCCGTGCTGAAGCGGCTGGTCACGAATGTTCCGACGGCCTTGTAGAGAGCGCCCTTGGGATCGTAGCCGAGCCGTTCCATCTGCTCCTGGCCGATGACGTCGTTGTGGAACGCCAATTGGTAGAACTGTCCGTTGAGCTGGAGCCGCACCGGATAATCATAGGGCGCCTTCACGCCGATCTGACTCAAGAACCAGAAGCTAAGATGCTGCCGGAGATAGGCGGGATCGAGGTGCTCACCAAGGAACGACGATTTGCGAGTGCGCTCGCCCGGTCCTGCATGACGGAACTCGCGGCCGCGGTTGAACTCGATGCGGTGCGCCTTCTTGTTCAGCGAAGCGGAGGTGTTGCCGCGCAGTTCCATGTAGATGTTGTCGTAGAACTCGCCGTCATAAAAGATCGCCACGCGTCCGCCGCTTTCCGAATCAGCACCCATCTGAGAAGTGACCGGGCCGGGTTGCAGAATGGTCGGCGGCGCAAAGAGATGGAAGATGGGGATCTTGCTGGTGACGTAGCCGGGATTCACAACGGTGCCGAGATACTCTTCGTGGTTCGTCGTCGTGGTGAAGAGCGGCCAGCGCGAGGCGTTGCCGTTCACGTCCGTTGCCGCGATCAAATAACGAATCATCTGTCCGTTGGTGGAGAGATTCGCGGGAATTGTCGCGCCGAAGATTCCGTCGCCCGCCGCGCCGTCGCCGTGAGCGCCGTCGTCAAACATGGCCGTCGTCACTTCGTTGCTGAACATGACGCGGTAACGCATCGAGACGCTTCCCACGGCCAGGAACGACGGGCGGACGCGCGCGGTCACGATCAGATCGTCATCGTCGAGCGGCACGTTGGGCGTGTGCTGCATGGCCTCGATCACGGGACCGGGTTTGTTCACGCCGCCGAGATTGGCCTCGCCGGGAGTGGGAGTGGTGAAATAGGAGCCGTTGGTGCTGGCGGTCAGCAGGGCGCCACTTTCAAACTGCGCCAGGCCGTAGGAAACGTCGGGCACCTGCGCCGGATACGTGGGCCGGTATTCACTGGCGATGGTGCCGTCGGGCTTGATCAGCGCGAGATATTCGCCGCTGGTGGACAAGGAAAAGCTGGTGTGCAGCCGGGCTCCAGGCACGCGCCGATCATTGCCGGAGGCGAACACGACCATGAAACTTCCGCCCGCCAGATTCGTCGCCGGGAACCGCCATTTGGTCGGATTGCTGATGGAGTCCGTGAGAGACCAGCCCTCCAGATTCACCGTGAGACCGCCGGGATTGTAAATTTCAATCCAGTCCGAGGATTGACGGTTTTCGTCCACGAGGCTGCCGGGGCCGTTCGTGCGCGTGCTGGAAGACATGAATTCACTGATGTAAGGCGCAGCGGGAGCGGCATTAGGATCCAGACGATAGGTCCAGCTGCCGCCCGCAAAGGCGTTGGGCACTGCCGCCTGATCTTGGATGCCGTGGCCCGCTGCCCACGCCACCTGCACCGCGCCGGTTGGAGGCTGACTGAAGTTGAAGGTGAACTGGCTGCTGCTCGCGGAGGTGACGCTCGCGGCCGGAGTATTGTTGATCAGCAGATCGGCCGCGTTCACGCCGGTGACGGGCTCGGTGAACAGCACGCTGATGGAGCTGAGAGAGCCGACGGTGGCACCCGCAGCAGGGGAAAGGTTGTCGATCAGGGGCAGCGTGTTGTCCATGAGGTTGTAGGACCAGATGGCTCCTGGACCGGTGGCGTTGAACGGATTCGGCGGCAAAGCCTGGTCGGCAATGTCATGCCCGGCTCTCCAGCCGACGGACACGAGCCCGTAGGCAGGCTGCTGGAAGGTGAAGGTGTAGCTGGAACTGCTGAGAGGCGTGACGACCAGCGCGCTCGTCCCGTTCAGCAGGAGGTCGGCGGCATCCACACCGGACACCGCTTCGCTGAAGTTGACCGTGAGCTGAGTCAGATTGGTGCGGAGCCCAGCAGCGGGGTCGGTGCTCGGTAT
>Ga0163144_10010362_pt1 | contig 19886 bp, 15 predicted proteins | sample OliLak19BULKMAT1_FD_123175 | JGI IMG/M metagenome (GOLD analysis project Ga0163144, IMG submission 123175) | Freshwater microbial mat bacterial communities from Lake Vanda, McMurdo Dry Valleys, Antarctica - Oligotrophic Lake LV.19.BULKMAT1 | ecosystem: Environmental > Aquatic > Freshwater >... | reverse complement strand
GTGAGCCCTCCGAGGTTTGTTGTTGTTGTTGTTTGTTTGATTCGCATGGAAACGCAGGGGTCGCACTCGGTGGGCTGACGCCGCACGGCTCGCCTTATGTGGGTTGTTAGTGCCATTTTTCGGTAACGGGATTTATCCAAACGACGAGCGGGTAGTCCTGATCCTTAATATAGTCGATTGTGTTCAAGATCGCGCTCAGGTCCCCCTTTTTCCTGCGTGAGCCGGATCCCGTCCACCAAGTGCCGGACGGAGGTTTCCCAAATGACTTGTTCAACCTCCGACTGCCCCATGATTTGAGATCACGCAGAAGATCCTCAGGCTCGGGATCTCCCGGAACTCCGAGCAGTGCGTGAGTATGATTTGTCATGATGGCTGTAGCGACCAGGAGCCATTTTCGATATTCGCAGGTCTCATGAAACTGGAGAAGCAACTGTTCCGCCTGAGGTTTCGTCAAGAGAACTGGAGGGCCGACCAATGCATTTTGAGCAGCTTCATTCAATCGTGGAATCGGTGGTGTTGGCGGTGTCCCGAACTGATCCTCTTCAAGACGGTATTCTTGATCAGGCATCCGAATTCGCGTAACCGATCCGCGTTCGTCTCCGGGTAACCACTGTCCATACGTTGTCCACGTGAGATGCCAATATCGGTCGATGCCTTTCATTGATTGTTCTCAGCATCTTGGCGAGCGGAGGGTGTTAGCCCTCCGAGGTTTGTTTTGTTGATGTTGATTTGTTGAATCGCAGGGATCGCACTCGGCGGGCTGACGCCGCACCGCTCGCCATTTGCGGGATGCATCACGCCGCTTTTTGCCAGATGGATTCGTTAAATGTATCGAAGACTTGCTGGAGTTCTCCAACGAAGATGTGATCCCGTCGAGTGAATCCCATGCCTTCGGCTGCGAATAATTGTTCTGGGTCGTCAATAGCGGCTCGGTCAACAATGACGTTGGCCTTGGTCTGAGCAGCGATCTTTTGCAGCCACTGCTTTTGAGGACTGGTCCACGTACGAGAAGCCAGCATTTTCTGGAGCGATTTGTCGACTCGCTGTTCGCAAGGCACCGATGGGTCGCCAATGGCAGCTTGCCGAATGGACCCTGCGATTCTGGCGGCTATTTCCTGATTGGCATCTCCAGGCAACTGGTCCGTCAATCCGTGTTTTTCATGGCGGTTGTGAGCTATCATCCGTGTGGCCTGCCTTCCCGCCTTCCTCACCGATTCGGAGTGTTCAGGGATGTTTTCCCAGCTGTCGATCGCGTCATCTTTCATACTCGTGCTCCTGCTCAGTGCAACCAGAGTGGCTTACTCGCAGCAGGCAACTGACGACCCGTTCCTGCTGGGAGTTCGCAACACGGAGCCCGTTCCCGCGGAAGAGCAGAGATCGACATTCACGGTGCCCGAAGGCTTCCAGGTAGAGTTGGTAGCGGCAGAACCTGATATCGCCAAGCCGATGAATCTGGCGTTCGACAAACGCGGGCGGCTCTGGGTCAGCAGTTCTCTGGAGTATCCGTTTGCAGCAAAGGAGGGGACTGTCCCGCGCGACACAATTCGGATTCTGGAAGACGCCAACGGCGACGGACGAGCCGACAAGGTCACCGTGTTCGCCGATCAGCTCAACATCCCGATCGGACTGATTCCTTACGGCGACGGTGTCATCTGCTTCAGCATTCCGAACATCTGGTTCCTTCGAGATACGGACGGGGATGACCAGTGCGATGTTCGTGAAGTGCTGTACGGGCCGTTCGATACGACGCGCGACACCCATGGCATGTGCAACGCGTTTCGCCGAGGCGAAGACGGCTGGATTTATGCGTGTCACGGTTTCAATAATCGCTCAGACGTCGCCGGACGTGACGGGCATCGCGTTCAGATGTCGTCGGGCAATACGTTTCGATTTCGTCCCGACGGTTCCCGCATCGAGCTGTACACTCAGGGCCAGGTGAATCCGTTCGGGATGTCGATCGACCGGTTCGGAGATATTTTTACCGCGGACTGTCATACGAAACCGGTAACACTGCTGCTTCCCGGCGGCTGTTATGACAGCTTTGGACGAGCTCACGATGGACTGGGTTATGTGCCGAACGTGATGGAGCACCTGCATGGATCAACCGCCATCGCCGCGCTGGCGCTCGGGGCCGATACGACGTTTCCCGCCGAATACGCGGACAGTGCTTTCGACGGCAACGTGATGACATCGCGGATCAACCGCAATACGCTCAAGCGGATCGGGTCGAGCATCCGTGCGATTGAAGAGCCGGATCTGCTGAGCTGCAGTGACTCGTGGTTCCGCCCGGTGGACCTTGTCGCCGGACCTGACGGCGCTCTGTACGTTTCCGACTTCTATAACCGGATTATCGGCCACTATGAAGTGGATCTGCTGCATCCGGGCCGCGACCGCTTTCGAGGCCGTATCTGGAGACTTTCGTACAAATCGCCTGACGCTCAGGACTCGGGAAGGGCAGGGTACGGAATGGATCTCACGGGTCAGACCGCAGCAGAACTGCTCGACGTGATCCGTTCGGCGCCGCCGATGCAGAAGATGCTGGCTCGCCATGCAATTGCCGACGACGCAAGTGCAGTCACGACGGACGTGATTCGGCAGCGGCTCGTCGATCCTGATCCACTGATGCGCAGAATGGCCCTGCGTCTGCTGGCAGAGCACAACTCGCTCTCGTACCGTGAACTCACGGACGCGGCCCTGGACCCGGATGAAACAGTTCGGGTTCACGCATTCAGAGCGTTGAGGGAACTACCATCGTACGGTGAACATCACGCTGTCGTATCCGGCATATTGCATTCAGGATTCCGTGATTCGTCGCCAATGGTACGCAGAGCGGTCGTGTCGGCCATGTCCAGGCATCCCGCTCGTTCTGACTGTGAACTGCGGTTGGCACTGTTGAGGATGCTGCATACGACAGATCTCGCGGACGTGCATCTGCGGCATTCCATTCGAATCACGTTGCGAGATCATCTGCAGTATCCCGGCTGGTTTCGGGAACTCGCCGAACTGTCGCCGCTCGCGATGGACCGGCTAGTGCTTGCTGATTTGAGTCTGGCCCTCAAGTCCCCCGAAGCAGCCGAATATGTGGCGGCAAACATTGCGTTTCTGGGAGTGGCTCAACCGCAGAGGCTGGCGGAGTTTCTGCAATTCGCGGCAGCTCATGTGTCGTCGGATTCGGCCGCCAGCGTGGTTCGCACAGTTCGCGAGCGCTTCGACGGCGATTCGAATCTTCAGAGAGCACTTCTCGATTCCATGCGGCAGGGGTTTGCCCAGCGAAGCTTGCAGCCTCCCGATGCCGTGCGAACCTGGGCGCTGGACCTGGCCTTGTCACAGCTTCACATGAAGTCACCTGCTGACATCGCGTCGCTGTCAGTGAAACCGGCACTCGGCTGGAGCTATGCGGCACATCCGGACACTCCGAACAGTGAAAGCTGCTGGGGCCTGACGGCGTCGCGCGTCGCCGCAGACGGGGTGGCTCCGATGACGCTCTTCAGCAGTTTCGAGAGCGGTGAGCAGCGGACGGGGATCTATCGGTCAGATGCGTTTGATCCTGCCGGTTCACTCAGTTTCTTTGCCGCCGGTCACGACGGTCTTCCGTCAGCCCCGCTGAAGAAGAACAATTTCATCCGACTGCGCGATGCGAATACCGGTGAATTACTGCGAGAAGCGGCGCCGACGCGGAATGATGTGGCTCAGTTGGTCGAATGGCAGACGGCCGATCTGAAAGGCCGTCGAACCGTGATCGAACTCGTCGACGGCGACAACACTTCTGCATACGCCTGGCTGGCCGTCGGCCGGTTCTCGGATGAACGACTGAATCCTTCGGACGAAGAACAGCAACGATCTTCAGCGGCGGCCCTGATCGGCGACTTTCAGCTTCACGAACTGCGACCGGCAGTCGTTCAACTGATGACCACGGAAGGAATGTCGCGGGCGAGCCGTTCAACTCTGGCGGGAGCACTGCTGAAACTGGCACCGGACTCGCGGCTCGCGGCCGTGGCTCTTGTACCGTCAGTCACCGGAGCCACAAACGAACTGATTCAGGCCGCCATGCAGCTGTTGATCGCTGGGAAGCCGGAGGAAAGCGCTGTCGTGCTGGATGGCGCTTTTCATGCTGCGACCTCCGCTGAGCAACTCCTGCTGGCCGAACAACTGGCTGCGGACATTCCTGGAGCCGAATCACTGCTGCGGCTGATGGATTCGGGTCGAGCGTCGTCGCGGCTTCTGCTGAAACCAACGGTGCAGCAGCGACTGAAAGCGATCGCGACGGAAGAACTTTCCCGCCGAATCACGGCCTTGACGGAACAGCTTCCCAGCGAAGATTCTGTCGTTGAACAGCTCCTCGCTGCCCGACGCAGCGCGTTGGCTCAAGCGTCCGGCAATCATGACGTCGGGAAAGAACTGTTTAAGAAGAACTGTCTGACGTGTCATCAGGTCGCAGGTGAAGGCAAGCAAGTCGGCCCGAATCTCGACGGCATCGGCAATCGAGGGCTCGACCGGGTTCTGGAAGACCTCCTCGCACCGAACCGCAACGTCGATGTCGCCTTTCGCACGACGACTGTCGTTACGAACGAAGGCAAAGCCATCAGCGGTTTGCTGAAGGAACTCGAAGGCAACCGAATCAGCATCGTCGACAGTCAGGCGAAAGAGACGATTCTGAACTCGGTCATGATCGAAGAACGCATCGGCTCGACGTCGTCGCCGATGCCGTCGAATTTCGGAGAGACACTGTCTATCGACCAGTTGAAGGATCTTGTCGCGTATATGCTGGCTCAAAAGCGCGTGGCAGCACCGTAGGATGGGCCAAACTGGCCCGTCATGACGAATAAGGCGTACCGGACGCGGGCTCAAAACGAAGAAAGAGATGAAGTCATCCTGGGCTGCGAAAAATGGCCGGCTATTTCGGGTATTGGTTTATCCGGTTTTTGATCCATCTCCACGGATAGCGTTTCCGACGAGTTTTGCCGCGACGCGACAGAATATGAAAGCCTGGGGCATAGCACCAGGAAACATGAAAATCGAGCATCAAAGCCCTGACAGGGCGTGATGAGAAGAGGCGATCCTTTCACCCAGTTGGCGCATAGGACTTCTGTTTCGCATTTTCCCAGGGCGATGCCCCAGGCTTCACACTGTGCCGCCGTGCGGCAAAACGTAGTGACTCGTTCCGAGACTCCGGCCTCGGAACCCACTATCGCAGAGGCTTCCGCCACTTCCACGCCTTGCATCCGGGCAAAAGGCAGAGTCACAAAACTCCGGGTGCTCACGCTTCTGGCTCGGAAACGTTGGCGTACCGCCTTCAGGTGGCTGACGACCGAACGGAGCCAGCTGAAGCCGGGACGCCAGCGGATGGCGTTCCGAATGATGTCTGCTCAATACTCGTCGCCGACCACTGCCCCGTCGTTGCGGGAACACAGCTTCTGAAAGATGCGTGGATCAACGTAGTACGGGATCGTCTTCACGGAACCGTCGCAGAAGGCAAAACCAGCACCGGACTCGTGAGCTGATCCGAATCCATGTTCACTGCCAAGCTCGTGACCGTCCCTGGCCGGTGACAAAGTTGCCCATCGTCGGATGTCCAGGCAGTCTCCGACGTAGAGCGGCTGGTCGTCGCCATTTGCAGCTTCCCCGGTGCCGTCCGTCCATTTTTCCCCAAGGGCAATGACATGACTGCTGCCGTCGATGACATCGGCGAAGCGGATTTCGGACCGAACGAACGAAATGCCGTTCAGGGTCGAGGTCTCCGGCCATTGATATGTTCCGTTGTCGCCGGATGCGATGTCACCCGGTCCGGAGACACTGCGAACGTATTCGGTACCTCCATTGATTGCATAATCGCTCTTGGCACAGTGAGTCAGCGACACTTTTCCGAGATACAACCACCCCGTGTACGCCGGCCCGGGTTTCGGCGACCGCCGTTCAGGACAACTGAAGATGACCAGTGGTCGATTGCAGAAGTCTCTCACCTGCAAAGGATCAAAGGGGGTCGTGGTCGACGGAGCCAACTGTTGCACGGTGGATTGCTCACATAAGGGCAGAATGGTGTAAATCCAGCCGCCCGGTTGTCGGACTCCGGTGCCTCGATCCGAGTATCCCAGCCATGTAAACCCCCAGCCGCCGGAGGGGAACTGACCCCATGTGCTGACATGATTCTGAATGGCCACGATCTGCTGTCGCAGGTTGTTGTGGCATTGCGTCCGGCGGGCAGATGCCCTGGCATTCTGTACTGCAGGCAGAAGCAAACTCAGCAAAAGACCGGTAATGCCGATGACAACCAGCAGTTCGATGATCGTAAAGGCCGCACGAGCCGCACACTGACCGTGGGGATCTGTCGGTTCCACTCCGCGACGAATGTGGCTTAGCATGCCGGGAAAAGGAGAAAGTCTGCGAATACCGGTGCGGTTCATGAGTCTGACTCACGCTGTACGGGTTTCCGGGAACGGCTGGACAGAACAGGTTTGGTGATTCGTGATTTTGTCAGCCGCTGTCGATCGCTCGCAGTCCAGAACATACGCAGCCCAGCCGAACAGTGCCAACAACGCCACGCGAGACACCGTCCATGTCGTGATCGGGACATCATTCGCGGCCCCAAAGCAACCGCATCCGATTTCGAGTCCCCGAAGTAACGCACTGAGTTGGACAGCCGTGAACACCGACAAGAGCAACGTGGCACACACCGTGGTCAGTCTGCGGGAGACCCCAAGCACCATCATGGCCGCGAGCGTTGTCTGCAGCACCGGCAGCGTCGCGGCGAGGACCGTCGCAAGATCACCATCGATGATGCGGTACCGGAGGATACTTGTCAGGAACGCGAATGGATTCTTGAGGTGTTCAACACCGCTCCAGAACAACACTCCTGCGATGCCGACAGAGACCGCGCGATGGAGCCAGTATTGAATGGACGACCGAGTGATGCGATTCACTGGGAGTTCCCCGACACTTGCGGCTTTGCTGACAGAGCGAAACCTTCTTCCCAACCCACCCAGCCGTCGCGATAGATCCGAATATCCGTGAAGCCGAAGCTTGTCAGCACAACCGCCATTCGATCGCTGAAGCCACAACCCGAGCTTTGACAGTAGAGGATGATCGTCTTGTCCCGCGGGATCGTTTCCACCGCGGCAGCAACCTCCTCCTGAGTAGAATTCATGGGCAATCCGACTGCCCCTGGAATATGGCCGTAGTTCATGTCGCCGGCATAGCGGACATCAAAGATCACAGCGGCATCCTGTCTCTTCGTGAACGGGATGACTTCCTCCAGCGACAATTCTGGCAGATTTCGCAGACCCACGGCGGCACTGATGAAACGAACGCAATCGGGATTCCGGGACAAGCTCGAAGCAGAGTACACTTCGCGAACGGCGATCAACAACATGGCCGTGGTGGCCAGCACGAGACTGCCGGTGAAGGATTCTCTGACACCCGCTGTGCGCACACGCTTCACAAGTAAAACAGCGACTCCCACGGCAATCACGACCAGCAAGGCCCACCAGCCGATCGCAACCAATTCGATCGAGCCAAAACGTGTGCGTGGCTCAGACCCAGTGAAGACAGCGATGCCGACGCCATCCCAGCGGGCCAGCAGTTCTGACACATTCATCAGGTGCATTGAGCCTGTGCTGTCGACCGTCCGGGCCTTTCCGCTTTCGATACCCAGGAACAACAGCCAGTGGTTGTATGCCTCCAGCTGTCCAAAAGACGCGACATGCAGGATCAGAGGGTCGCGGGACTCAAACAAACTCGCCACTCCGAGTCCCGCCAGCGGTGCTGCATCAACTCCCAGATGTTTCGCAGCGTTGACAAGGTCACTCACCGTGCTGCCCGACAGTCCTGAAACAAATCGTCTGTCCAGCAGAGACTCAAAACTGCCCCGGACCCCGACGGCCGCGGCTGCACCGTACGCGGCATAAATTCCGCAGTATGGTCCTTCGTCGGCGTTTGCGGTGGGAGGGATCCGCATGCCAACGCTGGCCACGAGCAGCATCGACACCAGCGATCGCAGATATGCAAACAAAATCATCCCGACCACCTTCTCGTTTGCCAACCGTACACATTGACATTTGCGATTAGATTAGAGTCTGACTCCGTCAGATGCGCGCACCGTGCGCATCATTTTGCCGCGAAGCTCCGCGTCGCGAATTCCCGATGCGGAGCGTCGGGGCACATTGATTTGCGGGCGAAGCCCGCGTTTGGACCGATCATTTTCCCGGAAAACGAGTGCGTGGCACCACGGGTTTCGTCCCGCGGTTCCACAATCGCCACCCCACCAATCCCAAACCTGCGATGATTGTCGTCAGCAGCAAGATCCGACCAGTGCTGAATCCCGCCGGCTTCATCTTGACGGTGGCCAGTTCCTTGATCACTTCACCGTCATAGACACGGACCACCTTGCCGTCCCGCCATTCGGCCTTCAATTGCTCCTGATACATCATGATCACCGGAGCCCCATCGGCAATGACGGATTGGAGGTTTACAGACTTACTGGACGCCGGTCGTACGACATTGGCATACCGGCTAACACTTCCACGACCGTCATGCCCGCCCCCCTCGTACTGCGAGTGCGTTAATGATCGGATTACGAACTCCTTCCAATCGGGGTCAATAGACTCAAAGACGACTAGTTGCTCGATGGATATCATCGCGCGCCCTGCCTTGTCCACAATCTCACTGAGCAACGTCCCGTTCCAATGTCGGTCCCTTCTATTCAAAGTGCGTCGCATTTCCAGCGGCGCATAGCCCAACTCCGGACAGACGGTGATGCTCAATGTGCCATTGCCCGTGGACCCGACTGTACTGATCGTCCAACATGGTCGATCAAGCATCCGTGATGACATGACCTTGCCCGATCCACCCAGTCGAAACGGTTCAAGAATCGTCGCCTCATCGTCCGCATCCGAGTATATGTGACCGGTAAGCAAGGGCAGTCGCGGGTCCACTGTATGCCGCTCTTTCACACCCTCTTCGCCGCTATAGAACAACAATTCAATTGTGCCGACACCTTCATTGAACAACTCAAGATCGCGTCCCTCAAATTCGGCCATCGTCGGATCACGGCAACTGCCGTTGACAACGAAAACATTGTCTCCGGATACCAAGACCTCCGAATAGGTTGCGAGAAGAGCATCAGGATTCGAAACCGGTCTGAAGATCTCCTGCGTCCAATTCCGCGACTGAGACTCCGTCCACATCAGCGTTTCGATAGCATATCCATTTGGCTTCCATTCGGCCGTATCACTCACCACGAACATTCGGTCCGACTGCACGGACATCTCTGCGGATCGCCACGTTGCAAAAAACTCATCAACTCGGTCAACAAGTTGCGGAACTGTAGGGACCAACTGCCCCTGCTCAGATGCCTGACCAAAGCACTGCGACAGGGCAATGGTCAGCACAAGTGAGAGAGCGCCAGCGAACGCAACTTGCTTTCGGGTGGTTGTTCCCATTGCTGCTGCACCTCTTGCAGTGTCCGATCCATTCACAAACAGTCGCGGTACGCCAATGCAGAACACCTTGCGATTAATCGGAAACACGGTATTCCACTATGGATCGGCTTCAACCGGGACCGAGTCACAATCCGGTGATGACAGAGACTTCTGAACGGTCTTTTTAGCACAATAGTCTGATGTACAGCGATCCATCGTCTCCGTTGGATTCTCGTATACGTCCAGTGTCTCTCCCTTTTCCTTCGAGAAGACCGGATACGTCGTAGAACATGACTTGCCAGGCGGGTTATTCGGATCCTGTGGGCATGTAGGGTTGCTAATATCGGTCATGTTGCACTTCGGGCGATCTGAGCCGCTCAATGCAAGAAAGTCGGTTGCCGGAAGTTCTACGACCCCAGCCGCAATGAGCCACCCTTCCGCCAGTCCGATGAAGGCCACCACGAAAAGAAAGCATGATACAAATCGCTGTGTGTTCATAATTGACACCTTGTACTGAAGTGTTTGATTGAATGTTCTTGAAGGACAATTTGACCGGCTTCGTTCCTGTAGTGCTGTTGGAGATCAGCGTCCGTCGAGCAAAATGGTCAGTCGTTCACTTCGACCGCAACGCGCAAAACCTTTTAGTGGGATTCGCCGCCGCAGGGGGCTTGGTCCGTGGTGTCGCGTCGTTGAAGGAGTTTGTGGCGGGGCACGCGCACGATCACGACGACTTAGCCAGCCGTCGGATGTCCGCATCCGGATATAGACTTGCCGACGCAATTCAACCGGATGTCGCAAAAGCCATCTGGAATCTCCGCGGCAAGGCGGCGAGGCGGCGAGGCGGCGAGGCGGCGAGGAGTGCATGTGGGCAGACCGTATGAGAGTGCGATGTCGATTCATTACGGGTGTCCTATACGTCCATCACACTACCGGCTTCCACGAAGGGCTTCAAGCCCGGTCCAGTCCTTGTTTCGAGAAAATTCAGGATCTCATGACTCCTTCCGAGGCTCCGGCCTCGGCACGCCCTGCCACAGTGGCTCCCGCCTCGTCCATGCGTCAAGTAGACGAACCGGGTAGACTAACGGGGTCAAATCAGTCTCTCGCAAATACCAAGAAGCGAGGTGGCAGGGTTTGTGCTGCAGGCATTTTCGCGTGGGCACCGATTTGAGCCTGATGAAATGGGATCAACAAAAACCCCCAAGACCCGGACTTTCGCGCAGCGCAATCCCATCCTGCGTTAAAAACAGGAACTTCGCACCAATTTCCTAATCCTTCTTCCGAACTTCCTGATTAGCGTTCTTCTCCAACTCCGCGAGTGCCGGATGCCGACCCGACAAATCATCATGGGAAGCCTGACCTGGTGCGTACTCGGCACAACCGGCTGGTTCGCCATGCGCAGTCAATTCGCTGGCAAGCCGCAAGGCCTGGGCGATGTTGCGTACAACATCAGTCACTGGCTTGTCGGCGCGAAGAACGAGCAGATTGCGACAGCCGACGGGCTGGTTGTGCTGGCTCCCGGTGATCCGATCCTGATGCAGAGTCCGGAGGGCAGCTGGCGGCAGGTCGGGCTGGTCCGAAATCACTTCGCTTCGGAACCCGCAGCAGCCTTCACCCGAGAAGTCAGTGTCATTCTCTATGACGATGCCGCCACAACATTTCCAGACGGGTTCGTTCTGGAGTACCACACCACGCCAACGACGCTGGACTGGGTGGTGCGGACGATGATTCCTCCCGAGCGGCAGCGGGAGATCGCCCGACTGATTGCCGACGACTGGAGAACGCACCGTGCTGAGTTTGTGGCAAAACTGCAGCCGCTCGTGGAACGCAGTCTGCAGATTACGATCGACGAGATCGAGAAAGCTCTGCCGGATGTGCTGAGCGCGCATCGATCTGATTTCGCGAGACTCGGCGATCGCTATCAGGTGGAGATCATCCGGGCTCAGGTTGTGCCGCTTGTCCGGGAAGAACTGCTGCCGATTGTTGAGGAAGAAGTCCGTCCGGTCGCGACAGCGCTGGGCAAAGATCTCTGGAAACGCGTGTCCGTCTGGGCGTTCACCTGGCGCTACCTGTACGACGCCTCGCCACTCCCGACACGCAATGCGGTGCAGAAAGAGTTTGACCGGTTCATCGAGCAGGAAACTCTGCCAGCCCTGGAGGCCCGGGCTGACGAATTCGTCGCCGTCACCGAGCGAATTATCGCACGCATCAGCCGCAATGAGAAAGTCCGGGCCGTGGTCCGTGAAAATCTGCGAAAAGTCCTGTCCGATCCCGAGTTGCAGGCCATCATCTGGGACGTCCTGCAGGAAGCTGTGGTCGAGAACGTGGCCCTCCGAACATCACTCCTTGATTACTGGAAGAGTGCCGATGTTCAGGACACTCTGCAGTTGGCATCCGTTCGCTTCGAACCCGCGGCCCGTGCGATCGGAGATACGATCTTCGGCAATCGGGAGTCCGGGATCACCCCGGAGTTTTCACGCGTCCTGAGATCTCAAATCCTGATGAAAGACCGCCGCTGGCTGGTCGTGATTCCCAGGCCGGATCGTCACTCATCTGTCGTCACCCCGGATGGATCCGAACCGTTGCAGATCATCCTGGCGGTCGAGCCGATGCTGTTCCCGATCGACTTCGAAGGCGAAACGCAAAGTCCACTGACCGAGTTTCGCCCGGACATCGCTGAACTGCCATAATGCTGTTTCAAACCTCAGAATGTACGTTGGACATTCTTGTCCGACCACAATTCGACAGGCAGGAATGCCCATCCTGCTCGCGCGTCAAAGAGCAGTGAGACTCAACGAAAAAGGGCGACCGCAAGAAATCGGCCGCCCTCGTGTCAACTGGGATTGGATTCGCAGTTTCATTCAGCTGGCGGTCGACCGCCGCGACGACCACCGCCACGACCGCCCATCAACGACATCATGTCCAGTTCAAACGCGGCACCCTTCATTTCTTCAATCGACGCTTTCTGGGCATCGGTCAGCAGGGCCATCGCTGCTGCAGCCGACTTCTCCTGTGCTGCTTTGATCATGGCCTGGAATGCCGCAGGATTAAATCCGCCCTGACCACCGCCGCCAGGCCCACCGGCTCCGCTGGCTTGTCTTTCTTCTCTCGCCTTCTGAGCGTCAGCAGCGATTGTCTCTTCCGCCTTCGTCAGTCCGGCAACCTGTTCTTCAGTGATGGACAACTTTTCCTTGATGTCGTCGGCTTTCAGAGTCGCGAGAGCCGACATGTTCATCCGGACCTGGAATGAGATTTCATCCAGTCGCTTTGTCTGAGGCGTCTCCAAGAGTGCGTTGAGCACTTCGTCCGTCTTCTGGCTGAGTTCTTCGCGTTCCTTGCGGGACTTCTCCATTGCCGCCGTTCGCTCTTCTTCAGTCATTTTCTGAATCGCGTCTCGGTCCAGCCGTGGAGAGTTGTTGCGCTCTTCGCGAAAGGCTTCCAGTGCGGCTTCGATCGTGGCTGCCTGTGCTTCTTCGATCTTCAGTTCTTCGCGGACCTTATCGCTTCCCAGCAAAGTCGCACGATCGATCCGAAATCCGCCGCCGGGACCGCCACCGAAACCGCCAAATCCCCCGCCAAATCCACGTCCACCACCTCGCTGTCTGCCGCCTTCTTGCGGAGGCTGGCCGCCACCGCCCGGTGGCTGTGCCTGCAACACAGACGTCACCAGCAATGTCATCAGACTGCAGAATGCAGCCTGGCGAAGAAACCGGGTTGTAATCATGAACCGAACTCCCAATTCAGAAAGGCGAAGAGCCCGAGAGGACAGGAAATGCTAACGCTCTGTGCAGACCAAACACCGCCAAATGCATCCGGGGCCGGAAAACTGTGGCTGGTGAACGATTTTGCGGAAATTCTCAGCTGAGGTCGAATGATTCAGCTCAAAATCGAGCGAGGAAGTCCGGAAACACCATCCGCCTCCTGGCCGGCGAACGTGTCGAATTCGTGCCGACAAGAACCTTCCGCCGGCCCGTACGTCGACGCCGCACTTCGGATCGCGCCTGGCCGTAGTCTGATTGCCGAGCGGGGAATTCCGGACGAATGCAAGACCAGTTCGTGACAAAACTGGCTGGCAGAGTCCGAGTCACAACCAATCGAAACAGAAACGGGGTTACCGACCGGCCTCTCCAACATGCCAACAGACACCGTCGCGCGAATCGTGACGGCTTTGCACTGTCGATTGCAGTCATCAGAACCAGTTGCGAAATCCGTACGGTATTCCGAGGATGTGACTCCAGCTGGAAAACGGCGTGAGGATCCGTGACGGCCGGGCCGGGACAGGATTCGGACGGACGGGCTGCTTGTGTTCATGATTGTGCCGGACAATCGTCTGATGCCGTGCATTGCCGGTCAAAATCTCCATTGCCGAATCGTGTCGATAGCCGGGATTCACCCGAAACTCGGCGCGGCTGAACGGAATGGAATTGTAGATGCGCTCATATTCTGCAGGGTCCACATTCGGGGCCGCGGCAGCGGACTGATCGGCCACTGGTACAGATCCGGATCCGGCATGACGATTGGCCGCCGGAGTAATTTCCATCGTCCAGCCTTCAGTCGTCGGTGGTTCATCGGACCGGACAACACCCGATGAGTAAATGACGAGCGCGGTCGTCGCTGCGGCCAGAGTGAATTTTCGTGCAAGTCGCATGGTCATCCCCTTCAGATCAACGGTAAGCCGGCTCGTCGATTCGAGCCGTTCAATCACCAACCGGATTGCGAACACTGATTGGTAACGTTGAAATGAGAATGAAAGGATTGTCCCCCCTGTGTCAACGCGGGAAATACTCTCGATGAGGAATTTTCTTTCCGAGTGCGGGTGCCGACTTTCTTCACGCTTGTTCGGGTTTGTTGCCAAGATACACCGTCGCAATTCCGCCCGTCAGTCTGCGGAATGACGTGTTCTCAAGACCCGCTTCTTCCATCAGTCCGGTCAGCTGACTGCCGCTGGGAAACTCAGACACTGACTGCGGCAGATACTCGTATGCCGCCTGTCGATTGCGAACGAGCAGCTGGCCCAGACGTGGCAGTACATTGCGGAAGTACCACTGATACATGCGACTCAGCAGTCGATTGTCCGGCAGCGAAAACTCCAGCACCACGACTTTGCCGCCCGGTCGGCAGACACGAGCCATCTCTTTCAGCCCGCCGATCGTGCTGGAGACATTCCTGAGCCCGAATGCGACCGACACAACCTGAAAAGTTTCCGACAGGAACGGCAGGGAGAGCGTGTCGGCTTCAAGAAACACAACGTCCCGTTCCTGTCGCTTTTTCTCAGCCAGCCGCAACATGCCGTGAGTAAAATCCGTGGCAAACACCGTGGCTGCACTCCCGACTTTCTTCCGAAACGCAAAAGCGAGATCACCCGTGCCGGTGCAGACATCCAGAATCGGGGACGAGTTGAACGGCTGAGCCAGTCTCACTGTCTGCCAGCGCCAATAGACATCAGTCCCCGCTGACAGGAAGTGATTCATGAAATCGTAACGACCGGCGATCTCTCCAAACATCTGTCGAATGCGAGACCCGGACTTGTCAACAGGCATAGAGGAAACTCACTGACTTCACGATGAACGTGAACACATGCACAGAGACACACGAACCGCCGCGATCGCATCTTGTTAACGCTCGTGAGTGCTTCGTCAACGCTAAGTACCTGTCCAGAAACAAGTCCGCGTTTCGGAACCGTGTGATTCGGAGCCGCGCCCGTCAGGAAGCGGGGCCTGACCCCCCGCTTCCTGACGGGCGCTGCTCCACGGATTTGTTTTTGGACAGGGGCTAAGCATCGTGCGGCTTTTTAGAGTCGCCTTTCGCTCCGCGAAAGCAGCGTATTCGCAACTTTCGCGGAGTGAAAGGCGACACTTATTTTCCGCTCGATGCTAAAAAAGTGGGCTGCGACTGTAGCCACTCATTCACGCTTTCCGCAGGTCCACAATCTCCTGCGCCATGCCCGTGATCGTGTTGCCTGACTGCTCAACCCTGCCAACCTGTTCGGCCAGCCGGATGCCGATTCGGCGAGCCGCACCGCGAGTCTCTGCGACCGTATTGCCGACCAGCCGGAGATCTCTGGTGCGGCCCGTCACTTCAATGGCAACTCCGTCGTCTCCGCCGCTGTTTTCGATCACGTTGTTCTCGATGACGTTGCGGTTGGCCCAGAAATCGAGACCCCGGTTTTCATCCCGGAACAGAATCCCGAACTTCCCGCTGTTGCGAATTTCGTTGTCCCGCATCACGTTGTCGGTATCGTTGTGACCGATGGAGATGCCGTACAGCCGGTTGCCGTCGATGACGTTTCGCTCGGCCAATCCGTACTTGACTCCCCAGCACCAGAAGATTCCCTGACTGTTTCGCTCCATCCGGTTGCCCCGCAGGATCGGACGCTGCGACCCGGAGCCCGGATGAACTCCGAGGTCACTGTTGTCGTGACTGTGACAGTTTTCGACGACGACATCGTGGCAGATCTGAAAACTGATCCCGTCACCATTGTAGTTGCGAGTCGTCACACCGCGGATCGTATACCGGTTGCAGTCCTGCAGAAAAATGCAGCCTCCGTAGTTGCCGTTGAAGTTTTCGCAATTCTCACGGTTGCCGTCGAGCGTAATGTTTTCGATCCTGACGTCCGCCGTGTGCTCGCTGGTCAGCAACGGAAACAGCGACGCACAGGTCGGCTGTCCGGAAATCCAGAGGTTCTCGCGAAGCCCATCGTTGAGCTTGAACCGGTTGCCGGTTCTGGCAATCAGCGTCCGCTTGATCACCGTCGAGCCGCCGTGGTCCGGGTTGGTCGCCTGGAAGACGACACCGTCACCGACTTTGAAATCACCGGGGTCCCGCAGAGTGACTTCCTGATCGTACCAGTCGGAATCGTTTGTCAGCGTTGTGCGTGCCGACGGGCCGCGAGTGAACACAGAGTCCGTCCCGCTGCCCAGCAGTCGAACTCCGGACGGCAGGACGACGGCGTGGCGAAACGTGTAAGTGCCGGGAAGGACATTCACAGTTCCGCCGCCAAGTCGGGCAACATAATCCAGTGCCGCCTGGATAACGCGATCGGTGTTGCCGACGAGGTCACCCGATTTCTCACCGACAGTCAGCGTGAATCGTTCGTCCCAGACTGGTTCGAAACGGTCATCTCCATCGGTGGCTCGCGGTTTGGTGACCGCGGGAGGATCTTCGGCGAATAAACCGGACGCCGCAGCCATGCCCGCGGCCGCCGTCGAAATCCGAGCGAGAAACGTGCGACGAACTATGGAATGACGGGAAAGTGTCATCGTTTTGGTCTCCATCGAGTATGGCGGAGGCTGCCAGCATCAGCGTCGAGGTGGATCCAACAATCCTGACGACTCTCTGGTACCCTGGGGGAACCGTCTGACCCGGTTGTCGCGGAAATCTACTCCCCCGCCTCGCGCAGTTCGGCCGTGACATTAAACTCCCGACCGGCGTCGTTGAGTTCATGCAGCAGGCTGTCGATCGGACAGTCCTGAGGAATCGCCAGTTTCATGACCAATTCAAATTTCTGGCCTTCGTCCATGCGCACGGCATGCATCCCGCTGATATCGATTCCTTTCAGTGACATTACCAGGCTCAGTTTTCTGAGAATTCCCGGCTGGTTTTGTCCGCCGATACGGAGTCGGTACTGACGAGTGTTTGCCGTTGCCGCGGTGTAGACCGGCAGGTGAGCCGACGGATCGCGGACACTGAGTTCGATTCCGAAGGGACGGCAGGCGTCAAGCAGATGATCACGGACCACTGACGCGTCCATGGCATCGGGAAACTCCGTCGAGAAAATCATCGTGAAAAAACCGCGTACCACCGTCTGACTGGCTTCGCGCAGGTCTCCGCCGAGTTCGGTCATGGCGCGCGTGACGGCCGCCAGGATTCCGGCGCGGTTGGCAGCGGCCATGGTGATAATGAATTCTTTCGGCATTCCGACTCTCCCGCACAACGGGTGCGACGGGTTCTTCAGGTTCAGTTTTTCGGTGATGTACACAATTCGACAACGTGATGATCCGGGTCAGTCAGAAACACCTGAACCGCTCCATCCGGCCTGAGCTTGGCATCGTCCAGCAATGTTACACCGAGTGATTTGAGTTTCTCAGCTGCCGAGCGAGCATCCTCGACTTCAAATGCAAAGTGATGATTGCGGCTCGACCTGACCAGCACCTCTACAGGATACCCGGCAGGACCACTGCGGTCATGCTCGCCAATCAGATGAATCAAAGTTGCTCCGGCCCGGAACCAGGCACCGTCAAACGCGAAGGCCGGACGAGGAACCTCCTGCATCCCCAGCAGACCCACATAAAACCGGCGGCTGGCCTCAACATCGCGCACGACCAGTGTCACGTGGTCGATGTGCTTGACCTGGATCGGTGATGCAGACATTGTTGAAGAGATACTGTGCAGGAGTCGCTCGACAGGACATAGACATCGCAGTCCGCACGCGACTGGTCGCGTGCGGTGTGATTGTTACGTTGAGCGCACGCACACACAATTCAACCACGACCCGGCATTCGTCGCGAATGAGAGACAATGGCTCGTTTAACAACTATTTGGACCGCCGCGGTCGAACACCCGGCTCTGGGCAGTCAACTGATTTCCTCAGTTGATGCCCCAAACCCGCTTTGGACCTCGCCGACAGATCCTTTCCCGCCACGCACTCCGGATGCGAGTTCTGGGCAAGGTCATTGACCGGTAGGACTCATGTGCCGCGGAACGATCCGGATCGGCTGGAATGATGGCCAGACGGCTGTAAGTCCTTCCCATCCGCCTGAAAGCGGGTAGAATTGCGAACTTGGTGATTCTGCCTTGTCCGCAATACCCACCGTTCCAATCGAGTCATTTGCGGCGACGGACGCAGCACCAGCACATGAACGCAAAATCCTCAGAAGCCACATGGAAAGTCATTGATTCTGGCCCGCAGAGTTTCTGAGAACTCTCCAGATTCGCAGAATTCCGTGAGAACTTCCTCTGGCTAGTGCGTCGTGAGAGCAACGTTAGCAACAATTGGCGTGTTCAGATCCGCGAGTTTGTTCGAGAAAGGCCCCCAAATGCTCCAGCATGTGTTCTGCATTCGTAATCTGGCTCTGACTGTGTGTCTGGGGTTTGGCAGTCCAATCGTCGTCGCTCAGGAAGCCAGTCCGCCGCCGGACTATCCGCCGACGGAAAAAATTCTGGAGGGATTCGAAAAGGTCAATCCGGCGAAGTCCGGCACGAAGCCCATGTATACACTCTGGACTCGTCAGAAGGACGGCCAGATGTACGCGGAACTGCCGCGCGGGTTTGCTCAGAAGAAGTACTTCATCGCCACGACAGTCGCGAGCGGCGAAGACTACGCCGGGCTGCAGGCAGGTGACATGTACGTCTACTGGCGACAATATGACAAGCGTCTGGCTCTGATGTCGCCGAACATTGAGATTCGGGCGACCGGCGATAAGGAAGCCGAAGCCTCGGTCGAGCGACTGTTTACCGACCGCGTCGTGATGGAAATGCCGATCGTCACCATGGGACCCGGTGGCGGCCCGATCATTGACGTCGATGCCATGCTGATGAATCCAGCCGCGATATTTTCCCCGGCTCAGATCAATTACGGCATGACGATGCGGGGCATCTTCTCAATCCACACAGCCAAGACATTTGAAAACAACGTCGAAATCGCCTTTGAAGCGCCTGCAGCCGGCGACGGGACATTGAAGATTCTCCATTTCTCCATCAGCGACATTCCTGACAGCGCCGGTTATCAGCCGCGCGTGGCCGACAGTCGAGTCGGGTATTTTACGACGACCTACAGTGATCTTGCCAAATACGACGACCGTGAGACCCGCATTCGCTACATCAACCGCTGGCACCTCGAAAAGGCCGACCCGAAGCTGAAGGTCAGCCCTCCCAAGAATCCGATCGTTTTCTTCATCGAACACACGACGCCAGTCCGCTATCGTCGCTGGGTTCGGGACGGCATCCTCGCCTGGAACAAGGCCTTCGAAAATGTCGGCATCGCCAACGCAATTGAGGTGTATTATCAGGACGCCGCGTCCGGCGCACACATGGACAAAGACCCGGAAGACGTCCAGTACAACTTCATTCGCTGGCTGAACAACGACGTCGGAACCGCGATCGGTCCCAGCCGAGTCCACCCGCTGACCGGACAGATTCTGGACGCGGATATCATTCTGACCGACGGCTGGATTCGTCATTATCAGAAACAGTTTGCCGAAGCGCTGCCGAAAATTGCGATGGAAGGCTACGGGCCAGACACGCTGGCATGGCTGGCCGAGCATCCGGACTGGGATCCACGCGTCCGGCTCGCCCCGCCGTCCATGCGGAATGTGATCTCGGCAAAGATTGCCCGAGAAGCGGCAATGCCGTACGCCGGTCATCCGATGGCATCTGCCGATTCTCGCTTGATTGGAGACGACGAGTTCGACGGCCTGAACAGTGCCTCGCAGATAAACGGCATGTGCCTCGCCGCGGATGGCCTCTCGTTCGATCTGG
>Ga0163144_10010361_pt1 | contig 19886 bp, 14 predicted proteins | sample OliLak19BULKMAT1_FD_123175 | JGI IMG/M metagenome (GOLD analysis project Ga0163144, IMG submission 123175) | Freshwater microbial mat bacterial communities from Lake Vanda, McMurdo Dry Valleys, Antarctica - Oligotrophic Lake LV.19.BULKMAT1 | ecosystem: Environmental > Aquatic > Freshwater >... | reverse complement strand
GCGAACATTTACAAGCTGATTCTCTTAAAAAAGATATCATGGATAGAAATTCAAACTTCGATAAACCTATCCTCACATTTAGCCAGCAAAAAGGTGGTACAGAAGAGGCAATCGTTTCTGAAGCGATCAAGCAAACATTTATTCAACTCATAGAAGCCAATAAAATAGAACGCAAGCCAGCTTCAATTACGCATTTGAATTTGGGTGTAAAATGTGGCGGTTCCGATGGGTTTTCAGGAATATCAGCCAATTCAGCCTTGGGCTATGCAGCCGATTTGCTTGTAGCTTGTGGAGGTACAGTACTTTTGGCAGAATTCCTTGAACTTAATGGAGTGGAGCAGGAATTAATAGATAGAAGTGTGAACAATGAAGTGGCAAATAAATTCATCAAGCTAATGCGAGCTTACGCTGCTCAGGCAGAAGCATCAGGTAGTGGTTTTCACATGAATCCATCACCGGGCAACATCAAAGACGGATTGATTACCGATGCCATCAAATCGTGCGGTGCTGCACGAAAAGTAGGTTTTTCACTAGTTACTGATGTGCTAGATTATACTGAAAAATCTACCAAGGCAGGCTTAAATTTAGTTTGCACCCCTGGCAACGATGTAGAAGCTACTACAGGAAAAACAGCTTCAGGAGCCAATTTGATATTTTTTATAACAAGCTTGGGTACTCCAACGGGAAATCCTATTTGCCCTGTGGTTAAAATTGCGACCAACGATGCCCTAGCAAACCGCATGCCTGATATTATTGACATTAACACAGGATGCATCATTACGGGAGAAAAATCTATTCCAGAAATGGGTGAAGAAATAGTAGAGTTTGTGCTCAAAGTAGCTTCAGGAGAAATAATACCCAAAGCTGTTCAACTTGGCCAAGATGATTTTATTCCTTGGAAAAGGGGAGTGAGTCTTTAACTTAGGGGCATTTCAAATTAGTCTCGATTTTTTTGTAACAACTCACCCAAGTTAGTAGTAGAATAATTGTGTTGATCTATTGCGTGATTATCTTTAAAAATTAATTCACATCCAATGTTTAAAAATTCCATTATTTTTCTGTTCGTTTTAAGTACTGGGTTGCACAACCCCATATTTTCACAATCAAAATCACCATCGGATTATGTGAACATGCACTTAGGCACCTGGGGTTATACAGGTGGGGTTATCCCTGGAGTAGGCGTCCCATTTGGTATGACTCAGTTTTGTGCCATGACTCGCTACCCAAAAGTGGGCAACACATGTTACCAATACGAAGATACCAGCTATGTAATTGGCTTTACAGCCACTCACCAACCCGCAGTGTGGATGGGTGATTACGGATATGTAAACTTAATGCCAGGCTTAGGGAAACCCAAATCTTTGTCGCATCAACGTAAAATGAAATACAGCCACAAAAACGAAGAAGCACACCCGTACTACTATAAAGTGCCACTATCACAACCTATAACGAACCAAAAAATAATGGCGGAAATAGCTGCAACATCCAAGTGCGGTTTGTACCAGTTCACATTCCCAACCTCTGACTCAGCCAACATCATAGTAGAAGCCCTTAATTCCGATTACGCCAGTTCATATATCAGACGTGGTGAAGGAATTGACCATCAAGGACTTGTATATGAACAAAAAAGAGTGTCAGGGTACGTAAAAGTAAAACCCGAAACAAACGAGATTGAGGGCTATAATCCTGATATTCAATCACATAGTATTTCACCTAATTTAAAAAATTTTAAAGGGTATTTTGTAATACGGTTCAATAAAAAATTCAAAACTTCGGGCACTTGGAGCGATAGTTTATTTTATTCAACACAAACAATTACAGGTTCGCACGTGGGTGCATTTGTAACTTTTAAAACCAATGAAAGTGAAATAATACAAGTTAAAGTAGGAACTTCATTTATAAGTTTGTCTCAAGCCAGAGAAAACCTCGAAAAAGAAATACCGAATTGGAATTTTGAAAATGTAAAGGCAAATGCTAAAAAAACTTGGGATACTCAGTTAAGTGCAATCAGCATTACCACACCAGACCAAGATTATTTGCAGCGGTTTTATACATTCATGTTTCATGCCCACCAATACCCAAGAGATATCACCGAGTATGGCAAATATTATAGTGCCGCAGCCGATACCATAAAAACAGGATATGGATATACAGATTTTTCACTTTGGGATACTTTTAGGGCACTTCATCCTTTGCTACTATTGACTGCAGCACAAAGAGTGAATCCTATGATACAATCAATAGTTGATTTTTATAAAGAAAGCGGCCGATTGCCCGTATGGCCTAACCCTATGGAAACCAACATTATGATTGGAACGCATGCAGATGCCGTCATTGCAGATGCCTACGTCAAAGGTTTTAAAGGTTTTGATACCAATACAGCTTTCAAAGCGATAGTAAAAAATGGGAATACACCACCTCCCAACGATACCACCAACAAATGGGCTGATCGCGACCCATGGACCACCACAGAAGGCAGAGGTGGGTTAACAAATTATATTGCCAAAGGATATGTAGCCGTTGATGCCACTAAAGAATGTGTAGCCCGAACGCTAGAATATGCTTTTGATGATTTTTGTATCGCAGAAATGGCAAAAAAAATGAACAAAACCAAAGAATATCAACTGTTTGCCAACCGCAGTCAAAATTATAAAAATACATTTGATTTAGGCAAAATGGCCTTTATGCCTCGATATAAGAATGGCACTTTCAAAAACGACACCCTCGAAGGCTTTACTGAAGGCACTTATTGGGTGTATCGCTTTTTTGTGCCTCATGATGTGGAGGGATTAGTCAATTTGCACGGAACTAAAGAAAATCTTGCTCAACTTTTGGATTTAAATTACTCCAAATTTGGGTATGGCCAACATGGTAATGAACAAGTGCATAGCAATCCGTATATTTATAATTATCTAAATCAACCTTGGAAAACTCAAGAAACGATTGATAAAACCATTGCTACTTATGGAAATGCACCTTGGGGAATCGGTAATGACGATTGCGGTCAGATGTCGGCTTGGTTTGTGTTTAATACCATGGGTTTTTACCCCGCCTGCCCTTGCAAAGATGAATATGTGATTGGCGTGCCACAAGTGCCAAAAGCAGTCGTAAACTTAGGTGCTTATTATGCCAATAAAACCTTTGTGATGACGGCACAAAATCTATCCCTTAAAAACAAATATATTCAAAACATCAAACTAAATGGAAAACCATTGAAAACCTTCATTATCAAGCATCAGGATATTATAAAGGGGGGTAGTTTGGAGTTTGAAATGGGAGAAAAACCAAACAGCAGATTGTTTGCAAAGGACAAAGAATAATTTAAATTTAAAATCAAAAGCGGTTGCATGTTTGCATCCGATGCGGTGGAAGGCCTGCTTATTGATAGGGCTAAAAATGAAAAGGCGGAAAATGAAATTGATAACCTAATTGATGACCGCATTAGAAAGCAAGACAAAACTATCTCATTATTCGATTTTACCAATCTGTCAATTGCCGCTCGTCTGTTGCTATTGTTGGTGTTACAGCGGTGTTTTTATTTTACAACAATCGTAAATCTGAAACTGACATTGCTGTAATGGAATCAGCAAATCAGACCGAAGCTACGGCAAGCAACTTGATAAAAACAAATTCCATAACAATGAGTCAGCCTCAAGTACTGGTATTTGCAGCACCTAAAATTTCAGATTTAAAAATAGACAAAGAAAAATTCTCCAAAACCATTGAAGCTGACGCGCAATTAATAGCCATTTTGGATCAACCATCGCCTTCGACTGGAGCAACCAATTATTCCAAGCAAACAGTAGGCACAGCCCCTGACAAAAGTGCAGCTTACCCTCTCAGTACGCTGGCTGAATACCCCGATACTGTAAAACTGTATGAGCTGACAGATGCAATGCTTGCTATTGCAATGCGACAGGAAATAATATCTTTGGACATGGAAGATGCAAAAAGCGATGGCGGTAAAAAGGAGCCGATTAGAGAGGAAAACAAACTAAGAAGCCGACCTGCTTCAGCGCTTAAAGCAACAAAAAAAAGAGCCCAAGTGGCCCAAGAAGCAAAGATACAAACTAAAATGCATCAATTACCTGATGCGAAATCGCTTGTGAAGCAAAAGAACTGGATGGCTGCACTGAAAGAATTGGATGCTATTATTAACCAAAATGACGATCAACTCCAATCTGCCCAATGGCTGAAGGCGTTGTGCCTTCTAGAGGTAAAACGCAATGAAGAAGCCAAATTAGTATTAATAAAATTGATAACCCCTGACGGCATATACTGCAATCAGGCAAGCTTACTTTTGCAAAAATTGCAGTGAATGCAAAAGATACATGCCACCCCAGCTTTCATGGCAGGCGTTGGCAAAAGTACGATGGAAAAAATAGTTTTCGGATATTGTATATACCCCGAAAAAGGGAGTTTTCACTTTACTCTCTACAACTTGGGTCTTTACTAAATGCTTTCAAAGCTTTGTAATGCGAAACTACCGCTGCTCTCAAGCCCGATTCATGGTAGTAGGGCATATTGTACTTCTTGGTGATTTCTCCCACTATTTTGCTGATTGCTGGATAGTGTATGCTACAAATTTTGGGAAATAAATGGTGCTCTACCTGAAAATTCAGCCCTCCTACATACCAAGTGACCAATTTGTTATTTACCGCAAAATCGGCTGTGGTTTGCAACTGGTGCACAAACCAAGAATTCTCGATATTTCCGTCAGCGGCTGGATGCGGGTGCTCAGTTTCCGCAACTACGTGCGCCAACTGGAAAACTACAGTAATTAACCAACCCGCTATTAAGTGCATAGTAGTGAATCCAATCAAAACTTTCCACCAAGCTACATCCAATACCAGTATCGGTATGACTAACATGTAAAAGACGTAAAATATTTTCATGGCAAATAAAAGAATCACTTCTTGCACAGGATGTTTTACATCGGCATTGGGGCTTCCGAAGCCGTTGTAACGCTTTAATTTTGGAAAATCTGTCCAGAAAACCCAGAAAAGCGTGAGCATACTGTACACCACCCACGCAAAATAATGTTGGAAACGGTGAATAGGCTTGTAGGGAGCATTGGGCGACAAACGCAGAAATTGAACAACACTTATGTCTTCGTCTTTTCCATGAATGTTGGTAAAGGTGTGGTGCATAATATTATGTTTGATCCGCCACATGTAGTCGCTGCCGCCCACCAAAGAGAGGGTAAATCCGAGCGACTTATTGATCCATTCGTGCTTTGAATAGGCGCCATGGTTGGCATCGTGCTGCACGGCAAACCCTATTCCTGAAACCCCAATGCCCATGATGGCACTGCAAACCCACATTTGCCATTCTGCAAGTCGGTTCGACATTATGAGTGTATATGGCACTAAATAAATGGCCATCATGCAGAAGGTTTTGAACACCATCTCACTGTTGGCATAGGTAGAAATTCCTTTCGATTCAAAATAAGTGTTGACTTTACCCTTGAGTTCGGCTGTGAAATCAGCGTATAGTTGGTTGTTAAATTTTATGCGCACTGCGTAGGTGTAAAGGGTTGGTGGACATTTTAAAAAATGAAACAGAAATCTGCATCAAAAAACAGAATCTATTCCACTGAATTTGTAATCTGGATCCCAAATATGCAAACAACAACGAATTTTCCTATCAAGTAGTTTACAATTAACAATAATTTAACATTAAAATGGTGTAAATCATACAGACATAAATTTATTTTTAGACTTGCCTAAAAATAAATTATTTAAGTACATCTATTTGTTTTAGGTTTACACTAAATTATTAAAGCCTATGCGTACAATTATAAAAAGCATAATATTAGTGATAGTAGCCCTGCATTACGGTTCTGCGTTGGGGCAAGCCACCCTAATAAGCGGCACTATCAAAGATAAGTTTACACATGAGCCACTTGCATTTTGCAGCGTGGTATTGGCTGGCACCAAAATAGGCACAACTACCAACGCAAACGGCAGCTTTAAATTAGCTTTGGACGCCACGGCCGAATCTCCGCTGCTGATTATTTCTTATTTAGGCTACAAAACCGATACAATTGCTGTCAAAGATGTCACCAAGGAATTGAGCATCGATATGATTCCCATCCAAGCCACTATGAATGAAATAGTGGTGACGGGTGTCTCCAAAGCTACACTTATTAGGGAAAACCCTGTTACTATAATCTCTATTTCAGCAAGGACAATAGAACAAACCGTTGAAAGCAACATAGTAGATGTGCTGGTTCGAAATGTACCTGGGCTTGATGCAGTGAAGACTGGGCCTAATATTTCCAAACCATTTATTCGTGGGCTTGGCTACAACAGGGTACTGACTTTGTATGATGGCGTGCGGCAGGAGGGACAGCAGTGGGGCGATGAGCATGGGTTGGAAGTAGATGCATACAATATTGAAAAAGCGGAGGTGATTAAAGGTCCTTCTAGCCTTATGTATGGATCTGATGCTTTGGCTGGTGTGGTGAGTTTGTTTCCAGCCATGCCCAAAAACACGGAAGGGAAAATCAGAGGCAAATTTCTGTCTGAGTACCAAAGCAACAATGGTTTAATTGGCAATGGGCTGCGGCTAATGTATGGAAATAAAAATTGGAGTTATGCTCTCAGAGGGTCGTACCGCATAGCCAAAAATTATACCAATTCCGTTGATGGCAGGGTTTACAATACAGGATTTCAAGAGCTCAATGCCTCTGGTGTTGTTAACTATGCTAGCAAATCGGGGTTTTCAAATTTAAATTTTACCCTATACGACAATTACCAAGGCATACCAGATGGAAGTAGAGACTCATTGACCAGAAAATTTACTAAGCAAATAAATGAGGGACCCGATGATGATATAAAAAACCGTCCGCTGGTTTCAGACCTGGAATTGAATGGGTATCGATTGAGCCCCTTACACCAGCATATTCAGCATTATCGGGTGTACTCCAACAGTCATTATGAGCTGGGCAGAGGCAATATTGATGTATCCATAGCCCTTCAACAAAATGTACGTAGGGAATACAATCATCCGACAGACATAAAGCAAGCTGGGCTTTACACCCAACTGAATACGGCAAATTATAGTGTGCGATACAATGCCCCCACGTTTGAAAATATAGATTTGTCGTTTGGTGCCAACGGAATGTATCAACAAAATACCAATAAAAATGCTACTGATTTCCCTATTCCCAATTACCGTCTATTTGACATAGGGAGCTATCTCTTCGGCAAATGGAAGCACCACCGATGGACGATTAGCGGAGGCCTCAGATACGATATTCGCTACCTGAGCGGAGAAGATTTTTACACCCAAACAGACGCCAGCACAGGATTTAGTAAACGTGCAGATGCCAATGTTGCTGCGGCCTATTTACAGTTTCCATCATTCCAAAAATCGTTCAACGGCTTCTCATTCAGTACGGGAGCCACTTATCAAATTACAGATAAAATAAGCCTGAAGCTCAACGTGGCAAGGGGTTACAGGTCGCCAAGCATCACCGAATTTGCATCCAATGGGTTAGATCCTGGAGCCAAGATAGTGTATTTAGGCAATCGAAATTTTAAACCTGAGTTTAGTTTGCAGCAAGATATCGGCATCAACGCCAGTTTCAGAGACCTCACAATGGCACTCAGCGTATTCAACAATCATATTGAAAATTATATTTATTTGGCCAAATTGACCGATACTTTTGGCAATCCTGTAATAATTGTGCCTGGCAACACTACTTATGCTTATCAACAAGCGGCTGCCCAATTGTATGGCATTGAGGCTATGTTCGAATACCGCCCCAAAGCATTGCCGGGCTTTAGTTTCAACAATAACTTTTCGCTTACTTATGGCTTCAACCGCAAACCAGAATTTGAAAATAAGGGCGTGAACGGGGCTTATTTGCCATTTATTCCACCTCTCAAATTGATTAGTGGCGTTGCTCAAGACATTAAGATAAAGTCAGCTATCGTGCCGAATTTGAATGTTAGAGCCGAATTGGCCCATAGTGCCGCACAAAACAACTATTTGGCTTTGGACAATACCGAAACTGCCACTCCAAGCTACACATTAATAAATATGGCAGCAGGAGCAGAGATAAAATATACCAAAAACGCTACAATGCAGCTCCAAATGCAGGTGAACAATGTGTTCGATCAGGCTTATCAGTCAAATTTGAGCCGCTTGAAGTACTTTGAATATTATACCCAATCGCCCAATAATCGCTACGGCATATACGGAATGGGTCGAAATATTTGTGTCAAACTGATTGTGGGGTTTTAGGCTCTAGCTTACAGCCGCATTTTAATCCCTTCTTGATGTAAGTAATGCTTTAAGGCTGGAATTTCGATTTCTTTAAAATGGAAAATACTGGCCGCCAATGCAGCATCGGCTTTGCCAGTGGTGAACGCATCTTTGAAATGTGACATGGTACCCGCACCACCTGAGGCTATGATGGGTATGCTGCCGCTGCATGAAATTATTGCCGTAAGCTCGGTGGCAAAGCCTTGTTTTACGCCATCGTGATCCATAGAGGTGAGCAAGATTTCGCCTGCACCTAAGTTTTCTACTGCCTTTGCCCATTCGATAGTACCTAAATCGGTAGGTGTTCGGCCTCCGTGGGTGTGCACGATATGTTTGCCTGCCATTGTGCGGGTATCTATGGCTACTACTACGAACTGAATACCAAATTCTTTAGCCAAATCTTCGATCAATTGCGGGTTTTTGACTGCCGAAGAGTTGATGGAAACTTTGTCAGCGCCATTATTTAGCAGCACAAAAGCATCTGCCACTGAGGCTATACCCCCACCGACTGTAAAAGGTATATTGATGACACGGGCCACATTCCTCACGAGCTCGGCAAGGGTTTTCCGATTCTCAACCGTGGCGGTGATATCTAAAAAAACCAATTCGTCAGCCCCATGGTCTGCATACAAGGCCGCAAGTTCTACAGGATCGCCAGCATCACGCAGGTTTTCAAAATTTATTCCTTTTACTGTTTTCCCGTCTTTAATATCAAGGCAAGGAATTATTCGTTTGGTTAGCATTGTGTAGAAGAATACTTGGAGCTGAAAATGCAAGATTGAAGCGCATGCTACAAAATTAGAAGTATATCTTCATACAATCTTGGCTACAGGTCTTAAAATTTAATTACAGATCCAATAAAAGTAAGAGCAATTAAAAATAAAACTTTTTTTGCTAAGTCGTTTCTTGAAACAAGGGCATACTAGCAAAGTGATAAAATAGAACGCAATTTGAATTTTTTCCCCAAAATAACTCAAGAATACGCTTGGCCGCTGTGCGAACGTTGAGAAAATCAAAGAATATTTGTAAACCAAATGGTGAATAAAATTCTAATTTCCTTAGCATTTGATTACGGTATTTGCCCATGTACTCATTACTATTTTATGTCCCTGACGCAAGACAACTTATTAAGGTTTGGGTAGGTATCTTCGGCCTGTTTTGCCATCTCGAGGAAGTTGTATGGGTACTTTTTTTTAACTACCAGCGAGGTGATTCGGTTTCAGAAACTTGGCGTGCTTCTGGCAATTATCAATTGAGAGTAAATGCCAATAATTTTTGTGGTACATCACCTACAAAAAACCTAACCGTAAATATTTTTGATAAACCGGCTTCCTTTATCGTTTCAGGTGACTAAATAATATGCGCAAACACCACAAGTAAGTTCAAAGCCATAGAAAACGATTTTCCAAGAAACCTACACTGGACTATCATAGGAAATCCATCCGTAATTTCCACTAAAGACTCTGCTACTTTAACATTGTTCAATACTGGAATAATGCTGGTACTGGCCATTCGGCTTTTTGTGAGCTCAATTATACTCCCGAAAATGAAGATGGCTGAATCGATATTTTTAAAGTACTAAAAATTGCTTCCTCATTTGACAAACAAATGAGCTCTGGAGCTTTCTGATGGAAAAGGATTTCTTAAAAGCACCAAGCGATTTTATTGACTCTGTACCACACATGAGTTTTGTTTGAGGCAGCCATAAAGTAACATTTCTTAAAAATATACACCAGGCTTTGTCCAAATATCCATTGTTTGCACAGATGCAGTACTCCGAAAATGCCGAGCAGCTCAAAAAAATGGATGCCCTTGGTAATGCAAGGCAGAAAATCGTTTGAAGGCATTGGCTGCAACCATAATGGAAATAGTTGCAGATGAAAATTTTGGTGCTTTATCCCGCGCGATGTTAAGTCATTCGGGCGAAGGCGACCATTTCAAATTGTATTTGAGCCATGAAATAAAAGATATTGACCGATGTAAATTGGGAGGCTAAGATATAGAGGCAAAGAACAAAACGACCGATGTCAAATTTGAATTGCACGCAACCTATGTGTTCGTGGGCGCAGCAGGAGGCTCATTGTGCCCTTGATAGAAAAGACACATATTCCCGAATTCAAAGGCGATGGCGGGTTTCCCGTAAGTGGGCGGTAGTTTATTTGTAAAAATGAAGCTATTGTAGCCCAACATGTGGTAAAGGTATATGGCAAAGCTTACGTAGGTGCACCTCTCTGGTTCCGCATTTTAATACCCGTGTCATTGATTGAAAAAAGCATTGCTCTTTGGGCCTTATGCTGGCTTTTCAACTAAATTCTTGAAAAACGGGTCGTTTACTAATTTGTCATTTTCATTGGAACTAGACAACATTATTCCATTGGTTCAGCGGGATTGCACAATATGCCACTAATAAAATATTTAATTGATTAGGTGCTACAAAGCCTCTACCGCAGTTTCTATTATGGTAGATTTACTTAAAATATGCTTCAAAAAAGAATTTGAATCTGAAGGATGGCAACATAAGTTAAGGGAAATGATACCTTCATTAGGCAAATCGTTTGTTGAAAATGCTGATTTAAGTAAAAGCTCAAGAGAGCGAACTGGCAAAACATTGCAACTTATTGAATGAAATAAATCGGGTGCGATTCAATGTAACCACTGCGGACAAAAATCGGTTAACAGGACAAACATACTGCCTTTATCTACGCATTGTAGGAAATAAAAAAGCTTCTTGCTATTTACAGCAAGAAGCTTTTTTATTTGAACAAATGGTGAAATATCTTAAACCAATTAATTTAACAACTCTGCGATGCTCTCAAGATAAGAGCTGTCCAACTGCTCAAGAAAGGGGGTAAAAAACTCTTGCAACGATTTTCTTTTTGTTGCGTCTGATGCGTATACAATGTAAAAGCCTTGATCTTCATTTGGTGCATTTATATCAACTTTCACAGTGGCAATTAAGTTGCCCTTCGAATACGATTTGATTTTAAGTTTAACATTTGCGTCAACCAGTTCCTGCGTCAATTCTTGTCCTTTTTCTTGGACATCGGTCAAAGCCTTAATGTTTAAAGAACCCTCCATTGCCACATCGGCAAGGAATATGTAGCCGTCCATATAGGTTACGTCTTGCGTTTCAAAATTCCCTTTCATGCCTAGCCCGAAACCAAATATTTTAGTGCTGGTGGCAATATTTTCAAACAAAGTCGAAAAAGCAGCCACACCACTTTTGTTGCTCCATTTTTCAGAGAGCTTAAGTGGATTCACCAACACGCTTGCATTTATTTCGGTGGGTTCGCCTAAAGTTGTGTAGGCAGCCGAATAATCCACTTCCATTTCATTTTTTCCATCTATTGCTAGCTGAGCCAAAAACTTAGTTGGGTAGGCACTATCAGCACCTAATATTACCTCCGTAAAACTTGAAAGAGTGAATGTGCAATTGTTGACACCATTTCTGCCTTTTTCACGATTTACCGAATCGGGGAAAATAAAAACAATCACTTCCGAGGCGGTTGGTGATTTAAAATCATTGATCGCAGGGTCAAAAACATATACGCCCTTGTACTGAGCCAAAGAACCATCAACACGGGCGTTTTTCAGATTACCTCTTTTAGCAATTGCCGATCTGAAGCTTTTTACCAAAGCCGAAACTACGCTTCTGCCTGGTGAGATGCTCATTCGGCCAAATGGCAACGCAGCGCCCAAGGATGACGACAACGAACGCAATGCTACAACAGACTTTGTACTGTTTACAGCCTGAAGCTCTGTATTTAACTTCGTAGAACTGCTTGAAATTGCTTCATCAGACTGGCTTGCGGAGAGCGGTGCTGCATCTGCTGCTGGCATGTTCGAGGCTACTGGTACAGGATTATTGTCCTTTTTACTACATGCGAAAGACAAAGCTATTACGCCTGCAAGTGCGAGTGGTTTTAAATTTTTGTACATTTTGTATAAGTTTTTAAATAATAAAACGCTAAACTATGCAATTGAGCTTATAAAAACATGATTTTTTTGAATTATAATATTACCTTAACATTTGGAAGTGTTTTTTTACCCTGGCGGCTTCAAAAAAGCCCAGTGCACTGCCTTTAATATTATTGACTGGATTGCCCGAGGGCGATGAAAATATACCGCCTTCGTAAATATTGAGTTGCCTAAGGCTTGCGTAATAGTAGAAACTAGCAGCAGAAACGCGGTAAATTAAAATATTTACAGTATCTGATGCGATATAAGTGCCAGGAATATCAATTTTGGAAATATATCCCTCCAAAACAATGGTATTGAATAGAAAAAAAGTGTTTGGATTACTGTATTTATATGTATTTCGATATAAATCTGCTCTGTAGTACGAAGGCCTTTCACCATCAAACTTCCCTGAAAATTGAACGTTAAAAACCGAATCGCCAGGAAAGATATAACGGATATTTCCAAAATTGTATTGTCCGTAATTGTTGAATGTAGGCGCTTTTTCTTTGTATAATATAGAAATGGAATCTGCCTTGAATCCAAAACTGGCGGGCATCACATCTGCTGCCGATACATGAATATTGTTGCTGTAAATATCGAGGTAATACGTATTTCCTGGTATTCCCGCCCATTTACCAGTTCTATAATAGCCATTTGTATCGTATTTCAATGTATCTGTAAAACCCTGATTGTCGCTGATGTAAACCGAAGCATTGTCGATATACTTGGTTTTCTCAGCCGAATAGAAATCTGCTGAATACGATAGCCTCACATAATGTACAGTGGCCGAATCGGTTACTAAACCTTCAACTACAATCTGCGGCTGGCTATCATTAATATCAAAGTTTGTCAGCACTTTTTTGCATCCCCAGGTAAAAAAAATAAGCATGCTGATAGGCAAAAATATTTTCATTAGAACTTAACAGTATATGATATTGAAGGTACAATGGTAAAAAGATACAACATTACAGCCTGATTATTGCCCGAATTAGTATTTTGGTCATTGCTATTGAAGGTCGGCTGCGTGTATATCGCAAAGGCATTGAACCTATTGTAAACATTGTATATTGAGAAATTCCATTCCGAATACCATTTCCAAGAAGCTTTCGGATTGGGCTTATAATTTGCTGAAACATCTAATCTGTGATAATCAGGCATTCTATAGCCATTTCTCTCGGTAATATAGTTTACCGCATACTGCTGAAATTGATAGGTACCAGAGGGTAGAGTGATAGGCCTGCCAGTGGCAAACGACCAGCTAAGGCCAAAATTCCATTTTTTATTCAATTCATAAGTGGCCAGTGCTGCAATGCTATGCCGTCTGTCAAAAGGCGCAAAATAAGTTTTGTCGTTATTAATGCCCATTATATTTCGCTCGGCCTTCGACCAGGTGTAACTGATATTCCAGTTGAGCTTTTCTGAGGCTTGGGAAATAAATACTTCAGCTCCATAAGCTTTGGAAGTTCCGCTTCTGATTTGAGTAATTACATCTGGATTTAGAAAAGTGACGGCATTGTCAACAAAATCAATCGTGTTTGTTCTATTCTTGTAAAAGGCCTCGAATGAAGTCTCAATGTTGTAGGGCAGTTTATGGGTAAACCCTAAACTGAAATTATCGCCAACAGAGGGCTTTATATAAGTAGAACTCGGTAGCCAAAATGAAACTGGTAATGGAGTAATGCCTGAAATAACTTGCTGGATATATTGCGCCATTCGGTTGTAAGAAGCTTTTAGTGCCGTATTTGGGCTAAAATTATAGCCAACATTTATTCTAGGCTCTGGAGTAGTAAAGCTTTTTATTGGCTCAAATGAACTATATTGGTTTACCTTGGCTACTTTAGGAAGTATGAGCTCTTGCGGATCAGCGTATATGATATCATTGTAATTGCCGAGCGTAGTGAACATCGAGAATCGGAAGCCATAATCAAATTGCCATTTTTTAACCGTAAGATTATGGCTTAAATAAACAGCATTCTCAGTGGAATAATTTGTAGGTATTTCTACAGAATTAATGATCGAGCCCTTCGTCAATGGCTTGTATGTGGCTGGCGAAATAGAACGATAGCTGCTAATGAAGCCAAACTTTATTGCCTGGTTAGATTTTAAATTGTACGTATAATCTTGTCTAAGATTATATTCGTTTACTTGGTTGGTCCAGGTAAAATTTTGGTTTCCATTCACAAAAGCAAGATCAAAGCCAAATCTGCTGGCAACGAGACCTGAGTTCATTTGCAGTTTTCTATTAATGTCAACCTTCCACATGAGGCTAGCAAAACTATTTCCCCATTTCACGTCCGCATTTTCTCCTATCACCACTTGATCTGCCCCTGAGTACACTGAAAAAGTAAAAGTATTTTTTTGATTCAGATTGTACTTAAGCTTTGCATTTAGGTCGTAGAAATAAAGAGAGTTTTGTGTGGAAATTGCTGGCAAAAGCCGATGTGCGATGCCAATGAGATTATCTACATAAGATCTTCTGGCACTTGCAGCAAAAGAAAGTTTGTTTTTGATTATAGGGCCGTTCAGGTACAGTTTGGCGGCCATTAGACCTAATGTGGCATTGCCAGCATATTTTTCCATATTTCCATCGTTTGTTTTTACATCCAACAAAGATGAAATTCGCCCACCGTAAGATGAAGGCATTCCGTTTTTATGCATTTCTGCACTTCGCACAATATCTGCATTGAATATCGAAAATAAACCCAACATGTGGGAAGGGTCATATATCGGGGCATTGTCGAGTAAAATAAGGTTCTCATCAGCATTGCCGCCCCTCACGAAAAAGGCACTGCTACCTTCTCCAGCACTAATAACACCGGGCATGAACTGAATTATTTTCAGTATATCGGGTTCGCCCAGAAACGAGGGGAGTTTTTTTACTTGCGAAATATTAAGAGAGTTAATGCCTAAGTCTTCCGACCTGATGGCATTGCTATTCTTAATTTCTACTTCATTTGTTAGTATTGATTCTTCTTCAATAAAAACAATAATGGACGTGTCTTGCGAGATATTGAAAGTCTGTAGTCTTACCTTGAATCCAACATGACTAATTTTTAAAACATTAATTCCCTTAGTTACATAAAAATCAAATGTACCGTTGTCATTAGCCGGCATTGTGTGGGAAGGTAGTATTTGGATAGCCGCACCTGGCACAGGTTTACTGTCTTTACTAGAAAGTATAGCTCCAGAAATTTTAAATTTTTCTTGAGCCCAAGCATAAAAAGTGTTGGTAATCAATAAGGCTAGGCAAAGAATTATATTTTTGTGTGTGTACACCAATGTGGATTATTGCAACTTTCGAGAGCCAAAAGTAGCTATTTTCGCTTAAAATTTGCTTAACAATATGAATGGGCGAATGAATCGGCAGCAGTGTAATTTGAATTCATCATACCAACATAATTTCACAACAGATATTCCTTCTCTTAGCAACTTTGTCCATAATATGCATCAGTGCCGTGTTTGCGTTGGTAATGTTTGTTTTTTAACGACTGCTTAATGGGTTGCGCTTTTGGGTTGATGCTTTTAGTCAAGTATGCCATTTTTGCCAATTCTTCTAATACTGCTGCATTGTACACCGCTTTTGCTGCACTTTTGCCCCAAGTAAACGGTCCATGACAGGCAACTAAAACCATTTCTACTTCTTCATAAGAAAGTGCTTTCAAAGCATCAAGTATTTGATTGCCTGTTTCCAGTTCGTAATCGCCCATTATCATGGCATCGGTCATTACCTTTGTGCAAGGCACATCTGCCACCAAATGGTCGGCATGGGTAGTGCCCAAATTTGGTATAGGCATAATGGCCTGCGACCATGCCACGGCATAGGTAGAATGTGTATGGCAAATCCCTCCTAATTTTTCCATTTTCTTATACAAAAGTGTATGCGTCTTTGTATCTGATGATGGTCTCATTTTCCCTTCTACTATTTTATTATCAAGATCTACTATCACTATATCTTGGGGCCGCAGCGCTTCATAGGGTACGCCACTTGGCTTTATGGCCACTACGCCTTTGGTTCGATCTATGCAACTAACATTGCCAAAAGTGTATAAAACTAAGCCTTGTTTGGGTAGCTCCATGTTCGCTTCAAAAGCTTCTTCTTTCAGTGACTGGTACATATTTTAATGGGTTAAAATTGCTTTTCAATTAGATTGCCAAGTTTTACATATTTTTCAAAAAGATGTTCGTAAGCGATCACTTCCTTTGGCTGAGGATGGTATTCTGCATCAAAACCCGAACTCATTTTTTGTTGCGCTTCCTCAATAGAATTATACACTCCTGCCGCTACAGCTGCAAACATGGCCGCTCCTAAGGCACAAGCATTTTCGGAACGCACCACCTTTATGGGCAAATTAAGCACATTGGCCAATGTCTGCATTACAAATACTGATTTTTTGGCAACTCCACCCATAGCTATTACTTTTTTAATTGGAATACCTTCACTTTCGAAGCGTTTAATGATTTGCTTTGAACCAAAGGCGGTGGCATCTACTATACTTTTAAAAATAATAGGTGCAGAACTGCCTAGATTTAAGTTGGCAATCGCTCCCTTTAGCGCGTGATTGGCATCGGGTGTGCGTCTACCATTCATCCAATCAAGTGTTACTACTGAGTTTTCATCGGTAGGTAACAGTGATGCTTTTTCAGATAATTTTACGATTAATTGACTTTTTATCGTTTGATATTGGTCGGTACATTCTTTAATTTCTTCGAATGGAAATAATAAAACATTCCTAAACCAAGCATACAAATCGCCAAATGCAGACTGTCCCGCTTCCATACCCATCATATTGGGAGTAACTGAACCATCCACTTGTCCGCAAATTCCTTTAATAAGTTTATTGCCAATTTCTTGGCTGGGGGCTATCAAAATATCGCAAGTGGAGGTGCCAATAATTTTGCATAGTGTATACGACTCTACACAACCGCCCACCGCGCCCATGTGTGCATCAAACCCTCCTACCCCTATTATTATATTTTCATTTAAGTTCAATTTTGCAGCCCACTCTTTGCTCAATGTACCCATAGATTCTGTTGATACATAAGATTCTGAAAATAAACCCTCCGTAACGTTAGCAAATAAAGGATCTAAAGCAGTCCAGAAATCTTGTGGTGGCAGCCCTCCAAATTCTTTGTGCCACAGTGCTTTGTGCCCTGCTGCGCATCGGCTTCTTTTCAATGTTTTTGGATCTACATTTCCTGTTAAATGGGCAGAGATCCAATCGCAGAGCTCTACACAGGAATAAGCTTCTTTTCTAATGGCTTCGTCTTCCCTAATCACATGCAGATATTTGGCCCAAAACCATTCGGATGAGTATATTCCACCCACATATTTAGTATAATCGGTATGCCAATTTTTTGAAAGTTCATTTATTTCTTGCGCTTCCTTATTTGCCCTATGGTCTTTCCAAAGGATAAACATTCCATTTGGATTTTCTTCAAATGCTGGCAATAGCGCAAGCGGTGTGCCACTTTTATCAACCAAAACAGGTGTAGAACCCGTAGTGTCTACCGATATTCCTACTATATTATTCCGAATTTCTTGGGTTACATTTTTTAATGCCTCTATGATGGTGGTTTCGATCCCTTCCAAATAATCTAGTGGGTGTTGACGAAATTGAGAAATTTCAGGTTTGCAATACTTGCCCTCCTTCCATCTGCTGTAATAGTGCTCTGAAATGGCTTCTGTATTGCCATCGGATGTATTTACTATTAAGCATCGTACAGAATCCGTGCCGTAATCTATTCCTAATGTGTATTTGCTTGCCATAAATGGTCTATTTTGTATTGGGTAAATTCAAAAATGAGTGCTGGTATTTGATGTATTTTTCTTTGTCGAGCTTATACACGCTTGCCTTTTTTGTGATAGAATTGGCGTCTTTTTCACCTGTATCAATTAATAAATGAGTGGCGAGAATGGTTTTACTGAAATTTCTTCTGTCAATTTTGGAGTCGTAAATGGCTTCGTATAATTTTTGCAATTGTGGAATAGTAAATTTTTCTGGCATTAACTCAAAACCAATGGAATGCATTGAGGCCTTGTTTTTTAAAGTTTCTAAGGCATAATCCACCATATCATCATGATCAAAAATCAGTGAAGGCTTCGTTTTCAAACTTATCCATTGTGCATTCTTATGTAGCTTTACCTCATTGCCATTATTTTCAATATTAATCAAAGCAAAATAGCACACAGAAATTGTTCGTTGCACTGGGTCTCTATTCACTTGGCTATAGGTATAGAGCTGTTTCATGTAAATATCTTTCAAACCCGTGAGGTCGAATAATATTCGCTCCGAAGCCTGATCTAGATTTTCGTCTTCGTTTAAAAATCCGCCCATCAACGACCATTTTCCCAATTCAGGCTCAAAATTCCTTTTCACTAGCAAAAGCTTTAACTCAGTTTGTTCAAAACCAAATATTACACAATCGACTGCGACAAGAATTTTTTGTGTGTTTTTGTAGTTCTGTAGCATGATTACAAATCGAAATTGTTAGATTCCTTTGGCCAAGTGATAATATAAATCATTCCAACGCAACTCATTTTTAAACTGATGTGGATCTGTTTGTGCGCCAATGTTCACATATTCTATATCGGCTATTGTAGCAAAATCTTCCATGTATTCTGTGGTAATAGCTTGGCTAAACACCGTGTGATGTGCACCACCTGCAAGAATCCATAGTTGTGCAGCCACCTTCAAATTTGGGTGAGGAATCCACAAAGCCCTGGCAACAGGTAGTTTAGGTAAATCTTCCTCTATTTTTACAGTTTCCACCTCATTTACGATGAGTCTAAATCTGCTGCCCATATCTATCAAGGAAGCATTAATAGCGGCACCAGCCCCTACATTAAACACTAATCTTACAGGGTCCGATTTGCCACCAATTGAAAGCGGGTGTATTTCACATGAAGGTTTGCCTTCTGCTATCGATTCATCTATTTCTAGCATGTGTGCGCCCAAAACTTTCATTCCACCAGGGCTAAGGTGATAGGTGTAATCTTCCATAAAAGAACTTCCGCCCTTCAATCCTGCCCCCATTACTTTGATTGCCCTGCCCAACGCAGCTGTTTTCCAATCGCCTTCGCCTCCAAAACCGTACCCTTCGGCCATCAGCCTTTGTGCCGCAATGCCCGGCAATTGTAGCATTCCATGCAAATCTTCAAATGTATCAGTAAATCCTTTGAGGTTTTTGTCTTTTAAAAATGCCCGCAGTCCTGCTTCTATCTTGGCCGCTTCATAAAGTGACTGGTATCTTTCGCCACCCTTTCTCATTTCTTTTGCCACGAGGTACTTTTGCTCGTATTCTTCAGTTAATTGTGTAATTTCTTTATCTGATATTTGGTTAATATAAGCCACCAAATCTCCTACGCCATATCCGTTTACAGAATAACCAAACTTGATTTGAGCTTCTACTTTGTCTCCATCGGTAACGGCTACCTCACGCATATTGTCGCCAAAACGCCCAAATCGAGCACCTTGCATATCCATCCAACCCGCAGCTGCACGCGCCCAAACATGGAGCCTTTCGTGTACTTCGGTATCTTTCCAATGTCCTACCACTACTTTTCTCTGCAGCCTCATTCTGGAGTTGATAAAGCCAAACTCTCTGCAACCATGTGCCGACTGATTGAGATTCATAAAATCCATATCAATTTC
>Ga0163144_10010360_pt1 | contig 19888 bp, 17 predicted proteins | sample OliLak19BULKMAT1_FD_123175 | JGI IMG/M metagenome (GOLD analysis project Ga0163144, IMG submission 123175) | Freshwater microbial mat bacterial communities from Lake Vanda, McMurdo Dry Valleys, Antarctica - Oligotrophic Lake LV.19.BULKMAT1 | ecosystem: Environmental > Aquatic > Freshwater >... | reverse complement strand
TGGATCTCCGACTCGGCCTCGTACTTCACGTCCTTCAAGGGGTGATCGAGGCACGCGAGCAACGTCGGCAGACCGGCCGCGAAGCCGACGAGAAGAGACATGCGAGAGGCGAGCGAGAGGCGACGCATGGTTGGGTCCGTTTCCGCGAGGCGTCAGCCTCGCCGTTGGGCAGTCAGGCGGCGACCGTGACGGCCGCCGGGCACTGGCATCCGAGCTCAGGGTAAAGCAAGCGGGCCGCCAGTGGGAGCACGAAACGTCGGGCGCATGACTTGTTGAGGGGTTGGCGATGCGCCGCGGTCGGGCTCGTCGCCGGCGCGGCGGCCGATCCCCGAAGTGGCCGCCAACCGCGTTGGCGATTGGCGAGCCTCGGTTGGCAGCTGCGGTGGTCAGTCCTCGCCGTGCTCGCCAGGCGTGCTGCCGCCCCTGCCGCGGCCGCGCACCACCAGCCGGATCGGCACGCCGCGCAGATCCCAGCGCTCGCGAAAACGCCGCAGCAGGTACCGCTCGTATGCGGGGGTCAGCGGGCGTCCGCGGTTCGCGGAGATCGCGAACAAGGGCGGCTCGACGCTCGCCTGGGTCACGAAGTACAGCCGCACGATCGCGCCGCGGTGGGCGGGCGGGGTCAGCTCCGTGACCGCGCGCTGCATCTCTTCGTTCAGATCGGACGTCGCGATGCGCTTCGCGAGAGCCCCCGCGGTGCGCTTGCACGCCTTCATCAGCGCGTCGAGGTTGCGCGCACGACCGTGGCCCCGATCGCGCTCGGCGCCCACGACCGACGTCTTGATGATGTCCGGCTTCTCGAGGAACACGAGCGCCGCTTCGGCGCGCTCGACGATCTCGTGGGCCTTGGCGCGATCGTCGGCGACGAGGTCCCACTTGTGCAGCAGCACGACGACGCCCTTGCCGCGCTCGAACGACATTCGCGCGATGCGTTGATCCTGATCGGTGACGCCGGTCGTCGCGTCGACGACGAGCACGACGACGCTCGTGCGCTCCATCGCGCGGATCGACTTGATGGCCGCGAGCTGCTCGTGCGCGCGCGCGACCTGACGACGACGCCGCAGACCGGCGGTGTCACACAGCACGAAATCGTCGTTGCCCCACTTGAGCGGCAGGTCGATCGCGTCGCGCGTCGTGCCGGGCATGTCGTCGACGATCACCCGCGCATCACCGACGAGCGCATTGACGAGCGTCGACTTGCCCGCGTTCGGCCGGCCGAGGAACGCGACGCGGATGCCCGGTGGCATCAGCTCGACGTTGTCGGGCAGCGGACCGAGGGCTTCGACGATCCCGTCCAGCAGCTCACCCATGCCGCGGCCGTGGGCCGCCGAGACCGCGAAGACGGTGCCGAGCCCGAGCTCCCACGCCCACCCTGCCGCGAGCTCGCGCGACGGCGAGTCGGACTTGTTCGCGACGACGACGATCGGCTTGCCGGATCTGCGCAGGAGCTCGGCGATGTCGGTATCGATCGCGCTCGCGCCCTCGATCGCGTCGACGACGAACAGGATCACGTCGGCCTCCGCGATCGCGGCCTCGGCCTGCGCGCGGATGTGGGCCGGCATGCCGTCGTCGAGCGACGGATCCATGCCGCCGGTGTCGACGACGAGGAACGCGGATCCCGTCCACTGCACGACGCCGTACATGCGATCGCGCGTGACACCGGGGTTGTCCTCGACGATCGCCTTTCGCGCACCGATGAGGCGGTTGAACAGCGTCGACTTGCCGACGTTCGGCCGGCCGACGATCGCGACCAACGCTCGCGTGGTGAGGGCGATTTCGTCGTTCATGTGCCCTCCACCGGATCGGGCGGAACGTAGCCGAGGCCCGCCAGCCGCGTCGGATCACGGGTCCAGTTGGCCGCGACGTCGACGCGCAGCCGCAGATCGCACGGGCGGCCGGTGAGCCGCTCGATGCGAGCGCGAGCACCGATGCCGATCGCCTTGATCACGCTCGCGCCCTTGCCGATCACCATGCCGCGCTGGCTGTCGCGCTCGACGTGGATCGTCGCCTCGATCGCGTCGCCTTGGCGGCCTTCTTTGTAGCGCTCGATGACGACGGCGCAGCTGTACGGCAGCTCCTGGTCGAGATGCTCGAACAGCTCGGCGCGCACGAGCTCCGCCGCGTGCCAGCGCATCGGCCGATTCGTCAGCTGATCGTCGGGGAACTGCGAGGGGCCCTCGGGCAGCCGCGCCACGACCTCGCGGCCGAGCGCGTCGATACCCTCGCCGTGCAGCGCGGCGACCGGCACGATGGCCTCGAACGCGTGCAGCTTCTGCCACGCGGCGATGATCGGTAGCAGCGCGTTCGCATCGTGCAATCGATCGCGCTTGGTCAGCACGAGCACGATCGGTCGACCGAGCCTCGCGATGGTGTCGAGGCCTTCTTTCGCAACCTCGCCCGGCTCCCAGTCCGCGGCCTTGTCGGCGCCGATGCTCGGGATCTCGGCGACGAGCAGCACCACGTCGACGTTGCGGCAGCCGGCAATCGCCTCGGCGACCATGTAGCGGTTGAGCGCGCTCTTGGCCCGATGCAGCCCGGGCGTGTCGACGAGCACCGCCTGGAACCCCGGCTGCGACCAGATGCCGAGCATCCGCTCGCGGGTCGTCTGCGGATGTGCCGTCGCGACCGCGACCGGCTCGCCGACGAGCGCGTTGACCAGCGTCGACTTGCCGACGTTCGGGCGGCCGCAGACGGCGACGTAGCCGAAGCGATGGGCGTAAGGGGGGGACACGGGCGGGCGGAGCATGGGCAGCCAGCCGAAATCGTGCAACCGCTGCCTGGCTCTGATAACCGCTCGGGTCAGTGCTGGCCGACCCCGTATTGCGCGCGCGCTGTGCCGCCGTGTTGTCGTTCGCGGCCGCCGCCGCCGTCGTGTGGTCGCTGTGGCCCGGCGCGTGGGTACCTGCGTGGCCGGCGGTGGTGCTCGGGCTCGGTGCCGTCGGGCTCGCGCTCGAGCCCGGTCCCATCGTCGCGCGGGCGACCGCTACGGTGCTCGGCGCCGCGGCTGCGCTGCTCGGCTGGGTGCAGATCGGCACGCTGTGGGGGGTCGCGCTCGCGTCATGATTCCTCGTACGACGATATGTCCTACATGTAGGATATTTGGTTCCATCCCTCCGAGCCAGGCATGCTGCGGGCATGACGGATCTGCAGGGCGAGCGACGTTCCGCGACACGCATCGACAAGGTCTTTCGCGTGCTCATCGCGAGCGACCTGCATGCCGAGCAGTGGCATGTGGCCCGCAACATCTCGGGGACCGGGATGTTCGTCGAGATGGCCGAGCTGCTGCCGCTGCGCACGAAGGTGGTCGTGCGCTTCTCGACCGGCGAAGACGCACCGTCGATCTGCGCCATCGCGAAGGTGCAGAACCACTACTACCTGCAGTACTCGGATGCGGACGGACTGCGGGCGCTGTGCGGCGTCGGATTGCGGTTCATTCGCTTCCTCGCCGAGGCCGGCGCGCCGACGCCCGGTCATCCGCTGCACTGAATCGATCCCGAGGCGCCCGATGAGCACCACGGCGCGCACACGGATCGCGCTCGGCATGCTCGCGCTCGCGGCGTGCCAGCGCGAGCTCGAGGTGGAGATCAAGACGTCCGTCGGCAGCGAGGCCCACCGCAACGATCCGAAGGCGCGCATGGCCGACGTGCGTGCGGTCGCCGAAGCCCTGTGGATGCCGGCGGTCACGGCGACGACGCCACCCGTCGCGCCGGCAGGACCCGCACATCCGCCGCAGAGCGCCGACGATCTCACGGACCTCACGACGGCGATCCGCAAGGGTGCGATCGACGAGCTCGGTGGGCCGGCGCGACGGATCGCGGCGTCGCCGATTTCACTGTGGCCGCAGATCCGCACCGCACTAGCCGCCCCGCGCAAGGCGACGAAGGGCGACTACCGATCGATGCTCGCGGCGATCGGCGGCGACGTGCCGAACCGCTACGGCCACTTCGACCTGTCCTGGAAGAAGGCGCACGGTTACGCCGTGAAGCGCTCGGAGGATTGGTTCGAGGACCTGCTCGTGATGCCACGCAGCAAGCTCTCGCCCGTCCTGGCGCCGGTGTATCGCGACTGCGTGCTGCAGACTTCGTTGCTGCACGCAGCGGCGCAAATCGGTTTGAACTCGAATATTTCGGCCGAAGTCGTGGATGTTCTGCTCGAAGCCGCGTTCCAGCACGACGGCATCTTCCGCGACGAGGTGGGCCGCGCGATCCAACGCATCGGCGACGAGGCGGTGCCGCACCTGTGGCGACGCACGATCGTGGTCGACGATCGCGACGAGGTCGCGATGCTCAGAGCCGAGCTCGCGGTGTTGCAGCTCGATCGCATGGACCGCTGGATCCCCGAACGCGCCGAGGCGGCGCTCGCCACCGAGCCCCGTCGGCTCGCTGCCCTGCTCGACGTGTGGGCCGAGGCGCGTAACGGCAACGCGGCGGCGATCATGCTCGCGCACGCGGACTCGCGCGTGCCGAAGGTCCGCGCGTCGGCACGCAAGGCGTTCGCATCCCTCGTCGATGGCCCGCCTCCGAAGACGATCAGCCGCCGGGTGCGGTTGCTCGGCGGTGGCACCGGGCAGGCGCAGGCGTTCCTCAACTATCGTCAGCGCGCGGGGATCGCCGTGCGCGAGGCACTGGCGCGCACCGACTCGAGCCTCATCGAGGCGCCGTGCGAGCCGGCGACGCCCGACGCTCCGATCGATCCGCGCTGCGATACCCAGCCGTCCCGCCACGCCGCGAGCCTGTTCGCGCTGCTCGACGCACGTCGCGAGGCGCAGTCGACGGCCGCGATCGATGCTGCGATGGCGAAGGCGAACGGCGAGTCCTCGCTCGCCGAGCTCGACCGCTTGCTCGCCGAACGGCCGGAGCTCGGCGAAGAGCCGCGCGTCGCCGCTGCGTACCGTCACGGGGCAGCGCAGGCGCTCGGCCGCGGCGATGCGCTCGTCGGCGCGACGCGCAGCCGCAAGGCCGCAGTGCTTCTCGCAGCCCGCGACCCCGATGCTGCTGACACGTTGCGCGTGCAGGCGCTGCTCGCCGAGGCCGACTCGGGTGCCGTACCCGCGCTCGGTCGCGAGATGTTGCTCCGGACCGCCTTACAGCTCCGCCCGGATCACGCGCGTGTGATCGCGGCACGCGATGCCTCGCCGTCGTTCACGGTCGATGGCATCGTGAGCGTCCGCGGCGACCGCCTCGCGCTCGGCTGTGCGTGCGTCGTGCTCGCGTTCGCGTGCGTCGGCGGCGTCACCCGGCGACGTCGCAACCACGCTTCGTGATCATCAAGGAGGCGCCGGAAGATCCTTGAGCGGATCGCGGGGCGGCTTCTTCGGCTTGAGCGTTCGGGGGGGCTCGACCGCGGGCTTCGGCTGACTCGGCTTGGCCGGCTTCTTCGGCTTGGTGCTTCCACCGGACGGCTTCGGCTTCGGCTTCGCGGGCTCGACCTTCGCGGGCTCGGTCGGCGTCGTCGGCTCGGCCGGCTTCGGCTCGACCGGCGTCGTGGGGGTGCCGGGCGCCGCGGGATCGGTCGGCGTTGCGGCAGGTGTGGTCGGCACAGCACCGGGCGCGGCGGGATCGGTCGGCGCGACGGCAGGCGCGGCGGGCTCGACCTTCGCCTCGACCTTCGCCTCGACCTTCGCCTCGACCTTCTCCTCCGCCTTCGGCTCGACCGTCGCGCTCGCGGCCACGTCGGACGACTCGCTGGGCGACTCGTGCGCTTCGCGTCCCGACATCAACATCACGAGCAGGCCCGCGAGCGCCACGACGCCGAAGCCGAGGAAGATCCACGTCGACGCACCGGAGCCCAGGTTCGAGTCGCGCGTCGACGCGTTCGAGAGATCCACGCTCGACCCGCCGACGAACGTCGGTCGCGATCCACTGCGGGTCTCGGGCGCTGCGGTGCCGGTGAACTCGAACACCGTGCGGCTGCCGCCCGCCATGAGCTCGTCCTCACGGCCGCGCGCGGGCGCCGGGGCCTGCGGCGCGTGATGGCCGTGCGACTGCGGCTGACCGTGGCCGCCCTGCGGATGCTGTTGCGGATGCTGCGGATGCTGCGGATGCTGCGGATGCTGCGGATGCTGCGGATGCTGAGGCTGATGCTGCGGCGCCGCGGACTGCTGGGCCGGCTGCGCCATCGGATCGTACTTACCCTGCGGCGGATAGGGAGCGGCCACAGCGGGAGGATAGCCCACCGCGGCGGGCGGGTACGCGACTGCGGGTGGCGCGGGCGGTTCGGCGATGCCGCCGCTGCCGATGACGGCGGTTTGTTTCGGGCGACCGGTCATGCGATCCCTCCAGCGGTGCGCTCGCAGTGTGCCATGTGCGCAGGCCGTCGCCCAAAACCGCCGCGAGAACAGGAGCTGGAACCCGACAGGGCGCGCACGGCGTTGGTAGGCTGACGCCCTACGTGAGCGGCCGCTTCATTGCGCTCGAGGGCCTCGACGGCGCGGGCACGACCACCGCGTCGCGCGGCCTCGCCGCTGCGCTGGAGCAACGCGGCGTGCGCTGCATCGTCACCTTCCAGCCGAGTGACCGCTCGATCGGCACTGCGATCCGCGGTCATCTCCGCTCGACGTCGGCGCGGCTCGATCCGCACGCGCTCGCGTTGCTCTTCGCCGCGGATCGATTGGATCACGTCCGATCCGTCGTCGAGCCCGCGCTCGCGCAGGGCACCTGGGTGGTGTGCGATCGCTACGTGATGTCGTCGTGGGCGTATCAAAGTACCGAGTGCGATCTGCAGTGGGTACGCATGATCAACGGACGCGCACCATGGCCGGATCTGACGTGTGTGCTCACGATCGGCGCCGAGCAGGCCGCCGCCCGCATCGCCGCCCGCGCGCAGCAGCAGAGCACCCCGACGGACATCTTCGATGCGCTCGCGGTGCAGCGCCGCGTGGCCGCGTGCTACGCCGGCTTCCTCGCCGAAGCGCTGTCGAACGTCGTCGCGATCGATGCGACGCACGAGCCCGACGCGGTGGTGGCCGAGATCGTGGCGCGTTGCGATGCCGCGAAATTGCTATGAACCCAGCCCAGCGAAAACTGGCATCGCGCCCGTACCCGAGCGACCATCGCGGGATGTCGCGGCGACTCGTGCTCACCCTCGGCTGCGTCACGGCGAGTCTCGCGGCGAGTTTCGCGCTCGGTTGCGCGGCACGATCGGCCTCGCCTGCCGATGCGCCGACCGAGCCGGTTCCGCAGACCGAAGCCTCCGACGACTGGACGACGCCCGCGGAGCCGCTCGAGGCCGACGAGCCGAGTCACGACCGACCGAGCGCACAAGCCATCTCGACGCCGGCCGGCACGATCGCGTGGGAGCACGTCGACCTCGTCAGCGCGCTGGGCCCGGGATGGTTGCTGCGTCAGCTCGATCCCGTCGTGCATCGACCGAAGGGTCGCTTCGAGGGCTGGCGAATCAACGCGGTGTTCCCCGATGCGCCCGAGCTGTGCGAGGCGGGCTGCGATCTCCGCCGGGGCGACATCATCGTCGCGGTCGAGGGCGACGCGCTCGAGACCCCGACCGCGTACTCGGCGTTGTTCGAGCGCGCGCCGAAGCTGGTCGAGCTCCGGGTCGTGCGAGTGCGCGAAGGCGTGCGCGAGCAGGTCACCTATCGAATTACACCGCGGCCGCTTCCCGCCCGCGCCGAGCCCGGATAAGATCGCGCGACAATGATCGACTACGGCTTCCTGTGTCAGGCGATTGTGGACTGGCGAGCCGGACGACGGCCACAGATGCCGCCCCCTGCGGCGCCGATGGTGGCGGCGGCCGGGGGTACCGCACCAATCGAGCTCTATCCGAGCGGCGCGCCGGTCGAGGTCGGCGGCGAGGACGACGTCGATTCCGACATCATGGAGGTCGACGAGCAGTACGACGCGGCCGCGAGCGAGATCGAGGTCGAGAGCGCGCCGCTCGAGAACGAGGAGAGCGAGAGCGACCCGGTCGAGAACGAGGAGAGCGAGAGCGAGAGCGAGAGCGAGCCGGTCGAGAGCGAGCCGGTCGAGAGCGAGCCGGTCGAGAACGAGGAGGCCGAGAACGAGGAGGTCGAGAACGAGGAGGTCGCACGGGACGTCGAGGATCTCGACGGAGCTCCCAAAGCGCCGCCCGACTACGACTCGACGATGGTGTACGGCGCCGGTGGCGAGATGCCCGGCCAGTCGTGGTCGCCGGCAACCGACGATCCCGACCGGCGTGATTCGTGATCGCGGTGCGACCGCGCGTCAGGTGAGCCAGGCGACGAGCGCCACGATCGTGCCGATCACGCCGACACCGACGACGACGAGGATCGCAGTCTTCGATCCACCGGTGCGCTCCGGCATGTTCGACTCGCCGAGCGCGGGCACGGGTGCACGCGGCGACGCGTCGCGCTCCTCGACCGGTGGACGGCCTGCGGGCGCATGCACGTCGACTGCTGTCGTGCGGGACGTCGGTCGCTCGGGCGGGATGTCGCCGCGACGGAAGTACTGCGTGTCAGGCATCGCCGGCTGTGCCGAAGGGAACACCGTGCGACCGGTGACGCCACCGACCGATCCCGGTAGCGCGGTGACGCCTGCGGCGACAACCGTACGACCGCGACCCGGCGCGGGCTCGGGCGCCTCGCTCGACGTGACTTGACCCGACGCGGTCGGACCTTCGCTCGCGTCGTGGGCGACGGGCGTAGGCGTGACGACGACGGTGCGGCCTTCGGCGGTCGCGGTATCGGGTGCCGCCGCGCCGGGTGCCGGTGCGCCGAAGACCGTCCACCCGCGATTGTCCGACGACGACGTATCGACGGCGGGCGTGGGCTCGGGCGTCGGCTCGGGCGACGGCGCGGCACCGGTCGGTCCGAACTGCGCCTGCGGTGCGGAGGCGATCGGTGCCTCCATGAACATCGTCCAGCCACGACGCTGTCCGCCAGCCGGCGCCTCTGCCTCGGAAGCAGGCATCACCGCGGGTGTCGGCGTCGACGAGGCCGCCGATGCGGCGCTCGACGCCGACGGTGCACTCGCGGCCCCCGCTGCTGCAGCGGCGGCTCCGGGTTCCATGAACATCGTCCAGCCGCGACTGCTCGGCGGGCCGCCGCCGTCCGCACCGTCGTCGGGCACCGGCTCGACCGGCGTCGCTGCGAATGCGCTCGCGGCCGCGGCCGCTGCAGGCGAAGGCGGTTCGTCGTCGCGCGTGAACATCGTCCAACCGCGCGTGCTCGGCTTCGCCGGATCGCCTGTCGTCGGTGCAGGAGCGACGACCGTCGCATCGATGGGCGCGGCGAGTGCCGGGCTCGCGGCCGCGGTCGGTGCCTGCTCTTCCGCATCCGCGGCGTTGGTGAACATCGTCCAACCGCGCGAGCTCGGTGCGGTCGCGGCAACCGGAGGTGCAGCGGGCGCCGTTGCCGACGGCGTTGCCGACGGCGTTGCAGCGGCGACGGGTGCAGCCGCAGCATTCGCCGTGACGACGACGTTCGATGACGGTACGGCCGCCTCTGATGCGGGCGCCGGATCATCGGCCGCCTGCATGAACATCGTCCATCCGCGCGTGCTCGGCTTGCCGCCTTCCGCTGGGACCGCGGGTGCCACGGCTGCCGGCGTCGGCGTAGCGACAGGTGCAGGCGTCGCCGCGCTCGCGGTGCCCGGCTCGCTCACAGGGACAGCGTCGTCACCAGCTGCGGCCTGCATGAACATCGTCCATCCGCGCGTGCTCGGCTGCGCGGCGTCGGCCATCGGCGGCGGTGGAGACGCGGGTGCCGGCGCAGCTGTGGCAGCCGGTGCAGCAGCAGCAGCAGCAGCAGCGGGCGGCGGCGGCGAATCGCTCGTGAACATCGTCCAACCGCGACTCGTCGGCGCGCCGGAATCGGTCGTTGCCGCGCCGACGCCTTGAGTAATCTCGATGACGAACTGCCGCAGCATCATCGGCCGCACGCGCGGATCTTTCGCGAGCCCGCGACGCAGCGCCGGCGCGACCTCGGCACCGGGCTCCTGCGTCAGGTGGGCCTGCAGGATCGCCGCGGAATCGCCGACGAACAGCGGCGCACCGCGCAGCATCCCGTGCAGCAGCGCGGCGAGGTTGTAGATGAGCGTCCGCTGATCGACGACCTTGCCCTCGACCTGCTCGGGCGCGATCGTGTCGAGCGGTCCGAAGCTCTTGCCGCCCTGCGGTGCACCGACGGCGAAGCCCGCGACGACGACACCGTTCGGTGAGGGGAACACCACGTCGGCGCCGAGGCTGCGATGGATCACGCCGACCTTCTGCGCCTCGATCAACGCCTCACCGATCTGTGATGCGATCGCGATCGCATCGGCTTCGGCCAGCGCGCCCGCGGCGAGGTGCTCCGCGAGCGACTGCGGTGGCAGCGGCGCATGGGCCTCCCACGTGCCGCCGCCCGCGAGCTTGCCGCAGCCGAGCACACGGGCCACCCGTGGATGCGCGACCGTCTGCAGCTGTCTCAGCTCGCGAAGGCTGCGCTCGAGCACGAGTGCCGACGGAAAACAGGCGCCGTCGTAGACGGTGACCTGTGCCGCAGCACCGGATGCGTCGGTCGCATCGTATGTCGTGGCACCCACGCGGCTGCGCGCGATGCCGGAAACCGTAAACGTCTCGATCGCGGTTCCCGGGGCTAGCTGTACCGAGCTCATTCGTCCGCTGCCTCTACCGCCTTCGGGCGAGAGCAAGAGACTACGGTGCCGACGACGTCGCAATCAAGAAACAACGCCCAATCGCACCGGCCGACCGCAGGGTCACGCGAAGTACTCGGGCATCGCAGCAGCACGCGAGTGTCAGGCCGCGGTCGTCTTCTTCGGCGCCGGCTTGCCCGGCTCGCCGCAGGCCGCGAATACCTCAGCGTACGATACCGTGCTGCGACGCGCGAGCTTGGCCTTGCGTGCAGCCCCGGCGTTCTTGTGTCGACGGGCGCGCTTCTTGCGGGTGATCGCGGTGAACGAAGCCATGGCGGAGCCGGTTTATCACCCCGCGTCGCCAGCGGTGTCAAGCGCGGGCGCCGCGCGAGTCGTGGGCCTGCATTCCCGGGGAGAAGACGCGCTCTACGGCGGATACGCCGTCGATGCGCTTGAGCGTCGAGACCAGCGATTCGAGCTGCTCGAGCCGCTGGACCGTCGCGTAAAAGGTGTTGATCGCCCGCTCGCCGTCGCCGATCGCCCGGCAGTTGGCCTGCTTGATGTTCACGCCGTGATGCGAAAAGGCGCGACTCATCTCGGCGAGCAGGCCGAGCGTGTTCGCGGTGCGGACCTCGAGCGTGACCGGGCAGTCGATCGCGAGCTTCGGCTCCCAGTCGAGGTGAACCCGCCGCTCGCCGATCTGCTCGAGCGCCTCGGGACAGCCGTGGACGTGGGCGATGATGCCCCTGCCCCCCTCGAAGTAGCCGACCAGCGCATCCCCGGGTACCGGCGAGCAACAGGGCGCGAGGGTGATCATCGCCCGTGATCCGCCGCGGGACTCGACGCGATCGCGCGTCACCACGATCGGCGCCCCGGGCTTCACGCCGATCGCCTCCCCTCCCGGCAGGCGCGCGCGACTCGTCATGCGGCGCAGCATGCGGGTGAACAGGCCGCTCTGATCGCCGCCGCCCGCGGTGGCACCTGCGGGGGGCAGGAGCTTTTCTGCAGCGGCGACCGGCGCGATCTGTCCGGCTCCGATCGCCTCGAGCACGCCATCGTCGGCGGTCTCGCGCGCGAGCCCGAGTGCCTCGGCGTGCTCGGCGAGCGCGCCGACTTGGTCGAGCAGCGCGATCGCGGCGCCGCGCGACGACATCTCCTGCTCGAGCAGGCTGCGACCGATGCCACGCAGCCGCTTGCGCTCGCGCTGCCGGAGAAACTGTTTGATCTTCGCGCGCGCGCGCGAGCTCACGCACATCTTCAGCCACTCTTCGCGCGGCTCGACCGTCGGGTTCGCGAGGATCTCGATCGTGTCGCCTTGGCGCAGCCGGTAGCGCAGCGGCACCAGCTGGCCGTTCACGCGCGCGCCCGTGCAGTGCATGCCGACGTCGGTATGGATCGCGAACGCGAAGTCGATCGGCGTGCTGCCCTTCGGGAAGGTGTGGATGTCGCCGCCGGGCGTGAACACGTAGACCTCGTCGGCGAACAGGTCGGCCTTCACCGCCTCGATGAACTCGCTCGGATCCGAGACCGCCTGCTGCCAGTCCATCAGCGACGACAGCCACGCGAGCCGACGCGCCTCGCTGCCCTGGAGCTGATCGAGCTCCCACTCCGCCACGATGCCGCGCTCGGCGACCGCGTCCATGCGCGTCGAGCGGATCTGCACCTCGAGGCGATTCCCGTGGCGATCGATCACGCTCGTGTGCAGCGCCCGATAGTGGTTCGGCCGCGGCAGCGCGATGTAGTCGCGGAAGCGGCCCGGCACCGGCTGGAACTGGCTGTGGAGCTGGCCGAGCGCTGCGTAGCACGCCCGACGATCGCGCGTGACGATCTGATAGCTGACGACGTCCGAGAGCTGATCGAGCCCGCGGCCCTGCGCCTGCAACACCTGGTACACACGGTACGCACTGCGGGTACCCATGCGCACCACGACGTCGCCGGCGTCGGCCGGCCAGGCGTCATCGTCGGAGCCCGGCTCGGCGACCGCACACGCCGAGTGATCGAACACGCCGCGGAGCTGATCGAGCCCGTCGTCGAGCAGCTCGCGCTGCGCGAGCATCTTCTCCATGTCGGCCTTCGTCGCCGCCCACGCGCCGGGCTCGAGGTAGCTGAACGCGAGCTCCTGCAGCTCGCGATGCACGACCTCGATACCGAGGCGACCTGCGAGCGGCGCATAGATCTGCATCGTCTCGCGACTGATGCGCTCCTGCTTGTCGCGTGGCATGTGCTCGAGCGTCCGCATGTTGTCGAGCCGATCGATCAGCTTGACGAGCAGTACGCGGATGTCCTGGCTCATCGCGAGCAGCATCTTGCGGAAGCTCTCCGCCTGCTGCTCCTGGCGCGACAGGTACGGCACCTTGCCGAGCTTGGTGACGCCGTCGACGATCGTCGCGACCTCGCGGCCGAACTCCTCGGTCAGCGCGTAGACGGTCGTGTCGGTGTCCTCGACGACGTCGTGCAGCAGCGCCGCGGTCACGCCGGCCCCGTCGAGGCCGAGCTGCGCGAGCATCGTCGCGACGCGCACGGGGTGCACGAAGTAGGGCTCGCCGCTCTTTCGCTTCTGCTCGCGGTGCGCGTTGACGCCGAGATCGAACGCACGCTCGATCGCCTGCGTGTCCGCGCTGCGATGGTGTCGCAGTACCTCCTCGACGAGCGCCGTGCGGGCGACGCCGTCGTCGAGGTCGGCCTCGCCGATCGGGCGGATGCGGAGCACCGCGGGCGGCTCGAGCTCCCGCAACGGGCGCGCGCTCGCGACGAGCGCGACGTGTACGGGCTCGGCGGCAGCGGTGTCGATCGGCACGACCTCGTTCGGCGCAAAGGGCACGCTCAAAGCAGCCGCTCCTGACCCGACAAGATGGCCTCGGCGAGCTGCGCCTGCCGGCCCGTGCGGTGCTGCGCGGAGACGTAGACCGCGCGGAGCGCGTCGTAGGCCCTGTCGATGTCGTCGTTCAGCACGAGGAAATCGTACTCATCGTAGTGCCGCAGCTCCTGCCGGGCGACCCGGAGTCGACGTTCGATCACATCGTCGGCATCGGTCGCACGGCGCCGCAGCCGCTCCTCGAGCGCACGAATCGACGGCGGCAGGATGAACACCAGCACGACGTCGTTCGGGAACGTCTGTTTGAGCTTACCGCCGCCTTGGTAGTCGACGTCGAACAGCAGGTCGCGGCCCTGCTGCAGCGCTTCGCCGACGAGCCGCGCCGACGTGCCGTACATGTGCCCGTGCACCATCGCGTACTCGGCGAAATCATCGCGCGAGATCATTTCCTGGAACGTCGGCTGATCGACGAAGTGGTAGTCGGCGCCGTTCTTCTCGCCGGCGCGGGCCGTCCGGGTCGTGTACGAGACGCTGAACTCGAGACGCGGGAACTCCTCGCGCAGACGTGTGCACAGCGTCGTCTTGCCGGCGCCGGACGGCGACGACACGACGAACAGGAGCCCCCTGCGCTCACTCGACATTGCTCACCTGTTCCCGTAGCCGTTCGAGCGTGCCTTTCGCGTCGATCACGACCTGGGCCCCGGCATGGCTGATCATCTTACTGCCGATCGTCGTGAGCTCCCGCAAGAGCTCCTGCGCGACGAACTCGAGGGTCCGGCCCTGTCCAGCAGTGGCGGGCGCGGCGAGCACGTCCTGCGACCGCGCGAGGTGCATCGCGAGCCGCGCGAGCTCTTCGGCGATGTCGGCCCGCGCGGCGAACAGCGCGACCTCCTGAGCGAGCCGCGTCGCGTCGGGCAGCGCGACCGCTGCACCTTCGCACAGCTCGCGCACGCGCCGGTGCAATCGTTCGGCGTACGGCGCCGCATCACTCGCGACGAGCACGGTGATCCGATCGAGCGCCGAGCGCAGCTCGAGCACGAGCTGGGCGAGCACCGAGCGCAGCGCCTCGCCTTCGGTCGCACGGAACTGCGCGAGCGCATCGAGGGCCTCGGTCGCGAGCGCCTCGAGGAAATCCGGTGCGGCGGGCAACGCCGCCTCCGCCGACGCGCGACCCGGCGTCGCCGAAAGCCTGAGCAATTCGACGGGCGTAGGTGCCAGCACTTCGAGTCCTGCACGACGTGCAAGCATCGCCGTCTGGATCGCGGCGTCGATCACCGCGCGCAGGCGCTCCGGCTCGACCCCGAGCACCGCGAGCGACTCGCTCGGCATCGCTGTCGTCGCGCTCGCCCGCGCGCACGCGATCGTCACGTCGACGCGCCCACGGCCGCAGCGCGCCTCGACGAGCTTGCGCACCGCTTGCTCGACCGCGAGCCCCCATGGCTGACGCACACGAACCTCGAGGTGGCGACCGTTGACCGATCGCGCCTCGATTTCCACGGTGAACGCCGCGTCGTCCACGGTCCAACCGCGCGTCGCGGTTCCGAATCCAGTCATGCTGCGCAGAGTCATCGCGAGAACGGCACCGAAGCGCTGCCGAGAGTCTGCCTCGTCGGGGGCGGCTTTGGTATCCTCCGCGCCACGTGCTCGCGCTGCCCCTCGCGCTCGCTCTGGCGAGCGTCGCCGATCCGGAGCCCGCGGCCGCTGCGTCCGCGCCCGCGCCGACCGCTGCACCAAGTCCTGCGAATCGCCGACGCGCGCGCTTCCAAGCGTTCTCGCGCGAGGGCGATCCGCTCAAACGCCGCGCGATGATCGGGATCAGCGGCGTGCTCATGCAGGCGGCACCGCTGCGCGTCCGTGCGGTACAGATCGATCCGCGCGACGTCGGTCGCAGTGCGGCGCTCGGCGGCCTCGGGATCTTCGGTCGCTATCGGCCCAAGCCGATCGTCGGTCTCGATCTCGAGGTGCGCTCCGGCTCCGTTCGTTACCGTCGCAGCGACGCCGAGGTCGGCGTGTCGCAGGATCAGGTGCTCGCGGAAGTCGGCACCGGGCTCTACCTCGGCCGCGGCGACGTCGCTCAGTTCGCGCTGTCGGCCGGCCTCGGCGGCATGTACACGCTCGTCCGCTACGACGCGGGCGACACGAGCGGGCGGCAGGCGTTCGGCTCCGCCGTGTTCCGGCTCGGCGCCGAGGCGGAGTTCCTGCTCAAGCGCGTCGCGATCGTGCTGTCGTTTCGCACGTACGGCGTCGCGACGGCTCGCGATCGCGTGCGTTCGAAGGGCGAGCTGTTCGCTGGGCTGTCGGGCGAGGATCGGAATGCACCGGTCGCGAAACTCGCGACGATGCTCGTCGGATCGCTCGGCCTCGCCTATCGGTTCTGACCGGTCTTCGGCGGGGTTTCGGCCTCGAATTTGGCGAGCAAGCGTTCGATGCCGCGGTAGCGCATCGCGGGTTCGGCGGACATGCCAGCCTCGTCGTCGATGACGGGCGCTGCGGGCATGATCATGGCGAGCAGAACGATCCAAACGTGCATCCGAAATCCTCGTGGTCGGGGTCCGCATCACTATGGATCGGGAGGAGATCTCCCACCAAGAAAGCGACGAGATCGTGCAGCCAGTTTTCGAGATCCCAGTTTTCGAGATCCCAGTTTTCGATCAGGGTTCGGGTGGCCAGCGATGGTGCGAGGACAGCGAGAGCGTGTCGAGACGCGGGAGGTCGTCGACGAACTCGAGGTTCTCGATCCGCACGCTCGTCATCATGAGCTGGGTCGGTGCGAAGAGGACCGAGACTGCACGAAGCGCCTCGAGGCGATCGGCCACGTCGTCGAGCGCACGCTCGCGATCGACCCGCGTCCGCGCGTCGCGATAGCGTTCGAGCGCCTCGTCGAGCGCAGCATCGGCGACGCCCGGCACGTTGAGCCGTCCCTTGCTGTGGAAGTACGGATGCAGATCGGCATCGCTCGGGATCGACAGTCGCGCGAGCGCGACGTCGAATTCGCCGCGTGTCATCAGACCGAACAGATAGGCAAAGCTCGCGGTCGCCTGCGGTGTCGTGACGCCGAGCTTGTGCCACGTCGTGCGCACCGAGCTCGCCGCATGCCCGCTGTGGCCACCTGCGCCGTCCCACATCAGCACGACGCGCAGTGTCGTGTCCTTGCGCCGGCGAGCACCGCGCTCGATCTTCCACCCGAGCGCGTCGAGGGCCGCGGCCGCGCGCGTCGTCGCCTCGGCGTCCGCACCGTCGCTCGGCAGCTCCGGCAATCCGTGCGCGCCCCACTTCGCGGCCGCCTTCGCCGCATGCAGGCCGTCGAGATCGATCGCGATGGGCGGCGTGCGATCGACCGGCACGCGCACCGGTGCGGCCGGCACGTCGTCGCGCGTCGCCGCGATCGCGACGCGCGGCAGCGCCATATCGAGGGCATCGCGCACCGCTCGCGTCGCGGTTGGTGCACGGCGCAGGTTGTAGAGCAGCAGATCGTAGCGCGGGGGCGTCAGCTGCCACGCCCGAAAGCGTGCCGCCATGCCGGGCTTCGCGAGCTCGTCGGGGATGAACGATGCGGGCAGCTCCGCGGCGATGTGCACGTCGCCACGACGCATCCTCACCATCGCGAGCGCGCCGTCGGCAACGACCTCGAGCCGCAATCGCTCGGTGCCCGCCGTACGAGCGGCACCCGGCGCACGCACCAGCTCGAGGACATCGTCGCCCCACTGCGCGACGGACATCGGCCCGGTACCGACGGGCGCGTGCCCGAATGCGGACCCCGAGCCCTTCCGCCGGCCCCGCGGCCAGATCTTCATCGCCGCGATGCGCTCGAGCAGCAGCGGCTCGGCGCGATCCACCTCGATGTGGATCCACTTCCCGGGATCGCGTCCTTCCGCGTCGCGACCCGGCGGTCCATCACCGAGCTCGACTCGCTTCAGATCCACGAGCCCGTGCCGTGCGCGCAGCGCATCGCGTCGCGGGTCGAGCCACGATGCGAGCGACTCGACGGCGTCGGCGGGCATGACCGGCGTGCCGTCGTGGAACACGCGATCGCTGCGCAGATGACACCATGCGTGCTTCGGTGCCGCCTCCGGAACGAGGACGCACTCGTCGGCGAGTGCTGGCTCGACGAACGGCCACGCGTCGCCCGCGCGCCGCACGAGTCCTTCGAAGACGAGATCGTCGACGACGCGCTGACCCCACGGATCGAGGTCGCCGAGCGGGTCGAGCGTCGCCGGAAGCCGACGCACGGCCACCACGACCGCCGCCGAATCGAGCTCGACCTGCGGACTCTCTTCGTGCGCAGCGTGGCCCGACTGGGCTTCTTCGGGAGCCGCGCGGCCGCACGCCGCCGCGAGCAGCCCCCAGGCCAACCCCAACCCAAGCCCAAACCCGGACCCGAAGGCCGGACATCGTGCAGTGCTCCGTGGCATCGACGGCAGGGTTCGCCTTACCGCAAAGGCGCGGGCCTTGAAACCGGCGCTATGCCCGTGGTACCTACGGCTGGGTCCATGAGACCCGTTCGGACGTCCCTGCCGAGTCCCCGATTCCCGCTCGCGCAGTCATCGTCCCCCAGCAAAGGCCGCCCACGCGCCATGACCCACGTTCGACTCGCGCTCGCCCCTGTGCTGTGCACCTTTTTGACCGGCTCGATGGCCGGCGTGCTGGTCGGCTGCGAGAAGCCCAAAGTCGTCGAGGTCAAGACGGACGACAAAGACGAAGCACCGGAGACCAACGTCAAGGTGCAGCTCCCCCCGTCGCCGAACTTCGACGAAGGCAAGGCGCCCGAGAAGTGGGAAGACGGCTCGTGGTCGATCTACGGCCTGCGCGGCAAGCTCGACGAGAACGTCAAGGCGGGCGAGACCGGCAGCGAGATCGACATCAAGGGCTGGGTCCAGGAGATCTACGTCGCACCGCCGTGCCCCGAGAAGGAAGTCTGTGCGCCGCCGAAGCAGCCGCACATCTGGATCACCGACAACCAAGGTGAGCAGGGGAAAAAGCGCGCCATGATGGTGGTGAACTACCGGTTCCAGATCCCGGAGCACCAGGCGAAGCTCTGGAAGGACGTGCCGCAGATCCTCCTCGAGAAGGACAAGCACTACACTTTCAAGGGCAAGTTCAAGCAGTTCTCGGACACGGGCTTCTCGTACGACCGCGGTCTGCTCGAGTTCCTCGCGTACAAGCCGCTCGATCCGACGACGGGCGCCGAAGGGGCCGGGTGGGTTCACCCGCCGGGCGCACCGTGGCATCCGATTTCGATCGCCGAGACCGAGAAGCAGAACGCCGAGCTCGCCGAGAAGGCAGCCGGCAGCAAAGCTCCGCAGTAGCCGCTCATCCGGCGGCGTCGGCGTTCGGATCGAGATCCGCCGCATCGTCGTCGCGGCGTGACAGCGCGTAGAACCACGCCTCGCCGCGGATCCGCGCCCACCCCTGCCCGACCTCGAGCACGTACGGCTCGCCCGCCGCGGGCTCGACGGCGAGGCTCGCCTGCGCCGCGCCGGGTGGCGTACCGAGCACCAGCGCGTCCGCGCGCAACAGCGGCCACCGACGCAGCGCGTCGCCGACATCGCCGAGCGGCTCGCCATCGACACGCACCCACCGTGCGCCCTCGCGGCGCAGCGCGAACGACGTCGCGCCGAGCGTGATCTCGAGCGCGGTCGCGTCCTCGATCGCGCGCTCGAGCGGCGCATCGACGAGCAACATCTCGCCGAGCGATCGACACGCGCCGTCACCGATGCGCGCCGACTTGTCGCCGTCGACCCGCACGATGCATCCGGGCCACAGCTCGAGCTCCACGGCGCCGGCACGTCCTTCGCTCGGCACGAGCTCCACGCGGATCTGCACGGGCGCGGCGTCGGCGGGTGCCTCGACCCAAGACTGCGCGCGCAGTCCGGTCACGGTCGCGACGAGCGCCTCGAGTCGCTGCTCGTCGAGGGCGGCGTCGCCCTCGGGATGCGCGGGTGCATCGAGTCGCCACACGCCGAGATCGAGGTGCGCGCCCTGTCGTACCGCGCCCACGCCGGCGATCTCGATCGCCCGCGCCTCGCCGGGTGACACGCTCGTCAGATCGCGAGCCGCGAACGTGTCCGGCGAAAACCCGAGCTCCGCGTCGATGGTCACGGGATACGCGGGCTCGTCGTCTCGCGCGCACGCCATGCCGCCGTCGGGAGTCTCGCCGCAGCGCAGCCGCAGCTGCTCGGTGGTGTCGGTCGTGAGCACGAGCTCGATGCCCGATGGCACCGCGTCGGCGGCCGTGTCGATGCGCAGCCGTGCCGCATGCACCGCGCCGTACCAGCGGTGGACCTCCGCGAGGCCGATCGTGGTGATCTCGTCGCCAGCGTCGGCACGACGCTCGATGATCCACTGCCCGCCGTCGCGCCGCAGCGTCATCGCGACCGGCGAGCGCTGCTCGATGCGCAACACCGAGCCGATCTCGTAGGGCACGAGCCGCGGCTCGATCCACGCCGATCCGGCGCCCTCGCGCCCCGGCAGCGGCCACGGCTCGAGCAGTCGCGCGTCGACGCAGCCC